>Ga0315336_1003474_pt1 | contig 20868 bp, 19 predicted proteins | sample ASW5metaG_FD_204512 | JGI IMG/M metagenome (GOLD analysis project Ga0315336, IMG submission 204512) | Ammonia-oxidizing marine archaeal communities from Monterey Bay, California, United States - ASW #5 | ecosystem: Environmental > Aquatic > Marine > Intertidal zone | place: USA: California... | reverse complement strand
GGTCGTCTGAGGGTGGGGTCATGGTGTGAATCGATCCGTTGAGCTTGAGGCTGAGGGTCCCGCTTCAGGGGCATCCGCGTCCAGTGCAAGTTCGAGCGCATATTCGCCGATATCAATGGTTAGGGAAGTAGTGACGCACAGGGTGTAGTGACCGGACTGGGGGAACTCGACCGCAACCAGGGCGGGGTTGTGGAGGTCGTCCTTGAAGCGGTCGGCGGTGACGAGCACAGTGCCGTCAGGCGAGATGAACTCAATGCCTGAGTCGAGCGGGGGGGCAGGGTGGCTGTGACGACTTGGCCGGCTTGGCCAACGAAGGTCCAGCGATATTCGTCGCCAGCATGGTCGATAGCACCGCTGGCGGCGATCGAGGCTGAGTACCAACTGGCCGAAACGGACCTACAGCACTTCTTGGTCTAGGCCGCTTAGAGACGCTTGCTGCCCTCATCGGTTTCAATGCGAGGGACTTCGACGCCCGCACCTTGCTCGAGTGGGATCTGCGTCGCGAGGAACGACTGATCGCCGAGGCCGCGCGCGATCGCAGCCAGGTAGGTCTGGTGCGCGGCCGCGGTCACGGGCATCGCAACGCCGGCGTCACGGGCGGCCTCAAGGGCGAGTCCGACATCTTTGCTGGCGAGGGCGAGAGTGAAGGTGGGGTCGTCGAAGCGGCGGCCGAGCATGTAGGGCATGAGCCCGACGTGGGGAGCGGCAGAGCCGACCTTGAGCATCTCGTGGAGGCGGGCGGGGTCCAGGCCGAGCTTGGTACCCAAGATGAGGCCTTCCTGCACCAGCTGGCCACTACAGAGCACGATGAGGTTGTTGACGAGTTTGGTGAGGCAGCCGGATCCGACCTCGCCGACGTAGAAGACGTGCTCGCCGATCGCTTGGAGCAGCGGCTCGACGCGGTCGAAGGCGTCACGGTCGCCGCTGGCGAGGAGGGTGAGGGCGCCTCGGCGGGCGCGCCGCACGCCGCCGGTAACGGGACAGTCGAGGTAGATAACGCCGCGGGCGCCTTCCTCCGCGTGGAGGCGCTGCACCATGGCGAGAGAATTGCTGCTGAGGTCGATGTGGATGTCGCCGGGCTGGGTGGCGGCGAGGAGCCCGTCCGGTCCGGTGACAACCGCCTCTACTTCGGCTGGCCCGGGCAGCGAGGTAACGACGACACGACTGGTAGCGGCGACATCTCGGGGGGAGTCTGCCCATTCGGCACCGAGCTCGCGGAGGCCGGCGGCGGCTTCAGGGCGAGCGTCGTGGACGACAAGTTCGTTGTCGGCGAGCAGTTGCCGACCCATGGGCTCGCCAATACTACCCGTGCCGATAAATCCAACTCGCATAGCGGGCTCCTAACAGCTGCGCGGGGGGCATCGCGCGGACGGGTGGATGCGTGACCTTCTAGAGCGGAGGCTAGTCGAAAATGTAGCGATCGGTTGGGCGGAGCTTGACCACATCGTCGCCATTTTCGTAGAGCTCGGAGTACCCTCCTAACCCAGAGTCACGGTTGGTTTCAGGGACGGCGATGACCAAGCCTCCCGACACGGATTCACCCCTCGCGGCCGCGATGCGACTGCGGCCGCTGGTGCGCCAGTACGCAGAGCAGTCGGAGGCGGAACGGAGACTGGCGGGGCCGGTAGTCGAGGCGCTGTCTGGGGCAGGACTGTTCAATCTGATCGTGCCCGAAGAAGTGGGCGGGTCGGACGTGCAGCCGTTAGAGCTACTGCGGGTGATCGAAGCCGTGTCAGCGGCGGATGGGTCAGCGGGGTGGTGCTTGATGGTGGGCGCGCAAGCGAATGGGATGCTCGGAGGTTGGCTGGCAGAGCCGGTGGCACGGGAGGTGCTGTTCGGCGCGCCTGGGGTGGTGGCATCATCGTCTATTACGGGCGGAGGGAAGGCGGTAGCGGTCGAGGATGGCTATCGGGTGTCGGGTCGATGGCGGTTCGCGAGCGGCTGCGACCACTGCTCCTGGCTGTTCGGCGACTGCACAGTATGGGACGGGGAGGAGCAGCGCAAAGACGCGCAGGGCAAGCCGTTGGAGCGAATGCTCGTGATGCCGCGCGGCGACTGCGCTGTGATCGACGTCTGGGACGTTCTGGGGCTCCGGGGCACGGGCAGCAACGACTTCGCCGTCGAGGATGTGTTCGTGCCGGAAGAGCGGAGCTTCGACTTGTACGGTGCTCCGGAACAGGCGGCACGCGCGTTCGCGATCCCGCTGGGCGGGATCTTTGCGCCAGCGAACGCGGCGGTTGGACTGGGGATAGCGCGGGGTGCGATCGATGAGACGCTGACGCTGGCGGCGTCTAAGAAACCGTTCTTGGCGCGGGGACTAATGCGCGACGACCCGCGGGTGCAGCTGCAGGTCGCGGAGGCGGAGGGGCGTCTGGGGGCGGCACGCGCGTACCTATTCGAGACGGTGGGAGGCGCGGCCGCGTCGGTCGATCGGATGGAGGCGGTGTCGCAACGGGAGACGGCGCTGATCCACTTGGCGGCGGTGCATGCAGCACGGCGGGCGGCGGAGGCAGTCGAAATCGTCTACGAACTGGCTGGTACGAGCGCGATCGTGAAGGGAAGTCCGCTGGAGCGGGCGTTCCGCGACGCGCACGTGGTGACGCAGCATCTGTCGCTGACAGCGCGGCTGCAGGAGGATGCGGGTCGAGTGCTGTTGGGGTTGGAACCGCGGGAGCCGTTTTTCTAATGCCAGAGGACGCCGATTGCATCATCGTGGGCGGGGGACACAACGGGCTGGTGGCGGCGTGGTATCTGGCGCAGGCGGGGCTGCGCGTTCTGGTGCTGGAGCGGCGGCCACTGGTGGGGGGCGGGGCGGTGACGGAGGAGCACTTCCCAGGGTATCGAATCGGCACGTGCGCGTACGTGTGTCACATGCTGCAGCGCAAGGTGATCGACGACCTGGCCTTGCGCCAGCACGGCATGCACATCTATCCGCTGGAACCAGCGGCGCTGTTCCCATTCCCGGACGGGAGTCACTTCCGTATGTGGCACAGCGCCGAGCGGACGGCGGAGGAGATCGGGCCACAATCGGCGGTGGACGCGAAGGCGTATCCGTCCTGGATTAGGTTATGGGAACGGGCTGGGGCGCTCCTTCTGCGCTACTTCCTGCGAGAGCCGCCAACCCTGACGGAGCTAGCGGCCGATGTCGCGGGCACGGAGGATGCAGCGCTGCTAGAGACGCTGCTGACGGTGCCGATCCGGGACATGGCGGAGCAGACCTTCACGGATCCACGGATCGCCGCTGCAGCGGTGGGGACAGGAGACTTCGGCCAGATCGATGCGCCTGGGAGCGCGCTGGCACAGGCGTACTTCAAAACGAACCTGCTGACACCGGACGAAGACTACGGGATCGTGCGAGGCGGAATGGGCGGGATCACGCAGGCGATGGCGGCGGCGGCCGAAGCGGCGGGGGTGACGATCCGAACGGAAGCGACCGTGGCTCGGGTGATAATCGAAGAAGGACAAGCGCGAGGCGTGGTGCTGGCTGGGGGTGAATCGCTTTCGGCAGGGGTAGTGCTGTCGAACGCGGACCCAAAGACGACGTTCTTGCGGTTGATGGAGCCGGAGATGCTACCGGCCGGGTTCAGGGATGCGGTAGGGCAACTGCGGACGCGGTCGGCGTCGCTGAAACTGCACGCAGTGCTGAAGAGGCTGCCAGACTTCTCGCGCTACTTGACCGCGGAAGACGACGAATCGCGAGTAGCAATGGTGCGAATCATGCCGAGCCTCGATGCGATCGAGGCGAGCTGGCGCGATGCGATGGACGGGATTCCAACGCGGCATCCTCTGATGCAGCTGCAGATCCCGACCGTGCTGGATCCAACGCTGGCACCCCCAGGGGCGCATGTGATGTCGGCGTGGGTGACGTACGAGCCGCCGCGGTTGCGGGAGGGGAGCTGGGCGGAGCGGGGCCGCGAGGTCGGGGAGCGGTTGATCGATGCGATCGCGGCGTACGCGCCGGATATCAGGGAGTGTATCGAGGAGTGGCAGCTAGTGAGCCCAGAGGAGATCGAGTCACGCGTGGGGATGACGGACGGCAACATCCGCCATTTGGACATCTTGCCGCAGCAGATGCTGGCGAGCCGGCCGCTGCCTGGTTGGAGTGCATACCGGACGCCCATCAAAGGGTTGTACTTATGCGGGGCGGGGACGCACCCTGGTGGCGAGGTCACGGGGGCACCGGGTCACAACGCGGCGCAAGCGGTGCTGCGCGACCAGGAAACTTCCGCTTAGGGCACTCGCCGCCTCTCTGACCTTTTGCTGCCGGCCTGAAGAGATGATGGGAATCCCTATCGGGAAGCGATGCAGCATGGAGAGCGACGATATCTCCGTCGGAGACGTAACCCCGAATCTCACGGACTTCAAACCCATCGCTATTGCACTGCCGCGTGCGACGGCGCTGAACAGTCCGTCTGATACGTTGAGGCCATGCTCACGATCGGCGTGCTCACCGGGGGGAGCGACGCGCCCGGACTAAACGCCGCCATTCGAGCGATCGTGCTAGCTGCCGAGCAGAGAGGCGGGATGGAGACCGCTGGGGTGCGCAACGGGTTCGAGGGGATCGCAGGGGCGCATTGGGCGTCGCTTGCGGCCGCGGACGTGCTGGGGATCCATACGCGTGGCGGGTCTATTCTGGGGTGCGACAACATCTTCCGCGGGGAGCCGACAGCGTTCGAGGCAGCGCTGCGAGAGGGCGGCCTAGACGGGCTGATCGTGATCGGGGGAAACGGCAGCCTGACGGTGGCGCAGGCAATGGTGGAAGCGGGGGCGAGAGTGGTGGGCGTGCCGAAGACGATCGACAACGATGTCGCAGGGACGGAGCTCACGATCGGATTTGACACCGCGGTCCGCGTGGTCGCGGATGCGTGCCAGCGGTTGATCGACACTGCGGAGTCGCACCGGCGTGTGATGATCTTGGAAGTTATGGGGCGGCACAGTGGTTTTATCGCGCTGCACGGCGCGATGGCGGGCGGAGCGGACATCGCGCTGCTGCCGGAGATCGGATATAAGCTGGACGCTATCGTGGAATCGATCGAGCAGCGACAGACGCGTGGTCACAATCACACGTTGATCGTTGCCGCGGAAGGCGCAGCCGAGCGGGGCGGCGCGCCTGTCATCGACCAGTTGCGCACGGATTCGACCGGCATTCAACACCTCGGCGGAATAGGACAGATGCTGCGCGAGTCGTTGCGGGATCGCTGCGATTCGGAGGTACGGTCGGTAGACCTCGCTTATCTGCAACGCGGGGGACCGCCGACGGCGTTCGACCGGGTGATAGCTGCGCAGATGGGGGTGCAGGCGTTGGAGGCCCTGACGAAGGGGGAGGCGGGGACCTTCACAGCGTACGCGGGGGGCGAGGTCGAGATGCGTCCGCTGACCGAGGCGGCCGGCAAGGCGCGGAAGGTGGAGCTGGAGGAATCGCTAGTGCTGAGCGCGCGGGGAATGGGGCTGCAGTTTGGTGACTGAACACGGGTACACCAGAGACCCGGGGCTGAACGCCGTGCTGGCCGCGCTGGCGCGGGCGTCGATAGAAGTAGGACGGCTGACACGGATGGCGGGCTTGGCCGGCATGCTGGGCGGGACGGGCGAAGTCAACGTGCAGGGAGAGGTGGTTCAGCGCCTCGATGTCGAAGGGCAGCTGGCGTTTGAGCGTTGCCTGCAGGAGACGGGGCAGGTGGCGGCGATGGTAAGCGAAGAACAGGAACAGATCGTGACGGTGACTGAGGATACGTCGCATCCGTACCTGGCAGTGTTTGACCCGGTCGACGGATCCAGCAACATCGACGTAGCAGTAACGATTGGGTCGATCTTCGGTATCTACCGTCGGACGGTCGAGGGTCCAGTCAACGCAGAGACATTCCTGCGACCGGGAACGGAACAGGTCGCAGCGGGCTACACGCTGTACGGCTCTAGCACGATGTTTGTCGTAGCGACGGAGGCGGGAGTCGATGCGTACACGCTGGACCCGGACAGCAACAGATTCCGTCTGACACACGCGAGCGTTCGCTTCCCAGAGGTTTGCGCGTACTACAGCGTCAACGAGCACTATTTCGATCTGTGGGCGCCGGGAGTCCAGCGAGGCGTGGGCGAGCTGCGGACGAACTGCGCTACACGGTACGTGGGGTCGCTGGTGGCGGATTTTCATCGGAACTTGCTAAAGGGCGGGGTGTTCTTGTATCCGGGGGATTCAAAGAACCCGTCCGGCAAGCTACGGTTGTTGTATGAGGCGGCGCCGCTGGCATTCGTGGCAGAGAAGGCGGGGGGAGCGGCGAGCAACGGCGTAGAACGCATCCTGGAGCTGATGCCGGAAGGATTGCATCAGCGCACGCCGCTGTTCGTGGGGAATCGCGAGGCAGTCGCGAAGATCGGGTCGGCGATCGCGAACAGCTAGGCGCGGGGCGGTTTGGGGCGGTTGCTAGGCGACAGAAGGACGGTATTTCGACAAGCGAGCAGCAGCGCGGCCGGGTGACCGGGTCTAGCATCGACGCACGGAGCTCGGCACGGTCAGCAGAGCGCATTAGAGGATGAGGGGCGTATGAACGCGAGTGCGTTGGAAGCGATCGCGCAACAGCTCGTTGCGGAGCACAAAGGAATACTGGCAGCGGACGAGAGCACGGGCACAATTCAGAAGCGGCTGGAATCTATCGGGGTGGAGTCCACCGAGGACACGCGCCGAGCGTGGCGGCAGCTGTTGTTCACGACGCCCGGAATCGGCGAGTCGATCAGCGGCGTGATTCTGTACAACGAGACGATCCGACAATCGGCGGAGGATGGCCGACGACTGGTGGAGCTTCTGAACGCGAACGGGGTTCTAGCGGGGATTAAGGTCGACCAAGGCGCTAAACCGCTCGCGGGATCACCGGACGAGAAGGTGACGGAGGGGTTAGACGGACTGCGTGAGCGGCTGGCAGAGTATCACGAGCTGGGGGCACGGTTCACGAAGTGGCGGGCGGTGATCGGAATCGGGTCGGGCCTTCCCAGTTCGTACTGTTTGTCGGTGAACGCGGAAGCGCTGGGGCGGTTCGCGGCGTTGTCGCAGGAAGCGGGACTGGTTCCGATCGTCGAGCCGGAGGTATTGATGGACGGCGACCATGACATCGGTCGCTGTCTGGAGGTAACGACAGCGACGCTGCGCCGGGTGTTTCAGTCGTTGGCCGAGCAGGATGTGCATCTGGAGGGGATGTTGCTGAAGCCGAACATGGTGCTGTCCGGCAAAGAGGCGCCTGTACGGGCAGGACGGGAGGCGGTGGCATCGGCGACGATCCTCTGCTTCCGACGGACGGTGCCGGCGGCGGTGCCGGGGATTGTGTTCCTGTCCGGTGGACAAAGCGACGCGGAGGCGACCGAGAACTTGGATGCGATCAACCGTGCGGCGGCGGGGCAACCGTGGGAGCTGAGTTTCTCGTACGGTCGTGGGTTGCAGTCGACGCCTCTGACGGCCTGGGGCGGCAAGGCGGGGAACGTGCCAGCGGCGCAAGCGGCGTTCGCGCATCGCGCGCGTGTCTCAAGCGCAGCGCGGATGGGTGCATACGACCGCGCAATGGAGCAGCAGGCGGCGGGCGCCTGAGCATCGCGCGAGGGTCGTCCGGCCGAAGCGGGCCGTCCGGGTAAGCAAGGCTGGGAGAGCTAGACTGAGGCCGCGGCGGCGAGCATCGTCCACGACAGGAGCCCGGCATGCCAGTCAGCGACGAATTCCGGAGGACGCCGATCTCCGCGCTGGTGCGGCGTCCGCTTAACTCGGTCGGCATCGACACTACGCTGCGGGCGGCGGTGCAGTTATTACGTGAAGAGAACGTGCGCTACATCGGGGTGCTGGAGGGGACGCGGCTGGCCGGGATGCTGACTGAGCGCGACTTGGTAAAGCGTGCCTATGGGTCAGCGGTCGGACCGGATACGCCAGTGTCGGAGGTGATGAACGCGAGCCCGCGGACGCTGCATCCGCAGGACTCGCTGCAGACGGCGCTCGATCTGCTCGACCGGGAACGCTACCGCCACGTGGCGTTGGTCGACGACCGGGGACGACCCCACGGGGTGGTGACTATTCGGGGAATCATGCAGTTCTTGGCGGAGAGCATGCCGGAGACAGTGCTGAACCTACCGCCGGATCCGACGAAGGCGCCGTCGACGGCGGAGGGAGCCTGATGCACTGTCCGATTTGCGCCCACGAGAACATCGCAGGCGTCGACCAATGCGATGGGTGCGGCTGGGAGATAGGCCAAACGGACATCCCGCTGCCGACCGATGCGCTGTCGGCGTTGTTGCTAGAGGCGCAGATCTCCGAAATCGCGACGCGTGACCCTGTGAGCGTGGGGGTAGAGGCGTCCGTGGCGGAGGCGGTGGAGTTGATGCGGGAGCACGACATCCGGGCGCTGCCGGTGCTGGAGGGGACGGGGCTAGTGGGTATCCTGACGGAACGCGATTTAGTGCTGAAACTCGACCCGTGGGACGCGGGGACGGAGAGGTCGGTGCGGGATCTGATGACGCCGGACCCAGTGGTCGTTAAACCGGAAGACATGCTGGGAACGGCGGTGCACCGCCTCTGTGTCGACAACGTGCGTTTCCTGCCGGTGGTCGAGGGGGAGCAGGTGGTGGGAATCGTGGCGCTGCGGGATGTGCTGCGCCGCTTGGTGCCGGCGCTGGTCGGCTAGACGTTTAGAAAGCACTACCGGACCGGACCGGGACAGAGAGCCGTCACGTGACGGAGTTGCGAAGCGCGCCTCAGGCGGTAGGCTTCGGTATCGACGCGAAGAAGGAGGCCTCATGGGACCATTGGCTGGAATACGCATCATTGAACTAGCGGGAATTGGGCCGGGGCCGTTCTGCGGCATGTTGCTCTCCGACCTAGGAGCAGAGGTGATCCGAGTGGACCGCGCGTCATGGGCGCGGGAGGCCGATCGGTCGCAGCCGCCGTCGGACTTGTTGAATCGGGGTCGGAGGTCGATCGCGGTGGATATGAAGTCGCCGGCGGGGCTGGAGGCGGTGCTGCGGTTGACGGACGAGTCCGACGCCCTGTTTGAGGGATTCCGACCGGGAGTGTGTGAACGGCTGGGGATCGGGCCGGACCTGTGTCTGGAGAGGAACCCACGGCTGGTTTACGGCCGCATGACAGGGTGGGGGCAGGATGGGCCGTACGAGCAAATGGCGGGGCACGACATCAACTACATCGCTCTATCGGGCGCGCTGCACACGATCGGACGCAAGGGGGAGTTGCCGCTACCACCGCTGAACTTGGTGGGCGACTTCGGGGGCGGTGGGATGCTGTTGGCGTACGGGATGCTGGCGGCATTGCTGGAGGCCCAGCGGACGGGGAAGGGGCAGGTAGTGGATACGGCGATGGTAGATGGAGCGGCGATCTTGATGACGATGTTCTACGGGATGCAGGCGGCGGGTCGGTGGCATCCGGAACGTGGGACCAACCGACTGGACACAGGTTCGCATTTCTATGACGTGTATGAGACAGCTGACGCGAAGTACGTGTCAGTGGGATCGATGGAGCCTCAGTTCTACGCTGAGCTAGTGCGGCTGACGGGGCTTGGCGATAATGGCTCGCTGCCAGACCAACTCGACGAGCAGCAGTGGCCGGCCATGAAGGAGCGACTCACACAGATTTTCAAGTCGAAGACGCGGGCGGAGTGGGAAACGATCATGGAGGGAACGGACACATGCTTCGCACCTGTGCTATCGATGGAGGAAGCGCCGCAGCACCCGCACGCGCTGCACCGGAAGGCGTTCGTGGATGTGGCGGGCGTGACGCAGCCGGCTCCGGCGCCACGGTTCAGCCGGACGGAGTGCGCGGTGCAGGGTCCGCCGGTGCATCCGGGCGAGCACACCGATTCGATCCTCCGAGACGCGGGGTTCTCCGCAGAGGAGATCAGCGCACTGCGGTCCGAGGGCGCAGTCGCCTAAACATGCGCCTTAATTAGGGAGCCGCACTCTAAGCGCCCCACTCCACGCGACCAACCCTGGGCACGAATAGCCTGCGCTAGCGCTGCGGCGGCTGAATGAATTCGAGCGTGACGCCGTCAGGGTCGTGCGTGTAGACGACCCGGGCGCCGGCGTTGGGGCCGGCGGTGACGGTGAGAGGGTCACTGAGAACCGTGAAGCCAGCAGCGCGGACGGCTGTAACCACTTGGTCAATGTTGTCGACGTTGAAGGCGATGTGGGTGGCGCCGGTGTCTGAGGGGCGGGGACGGACGGCTCCACGGTCTTTGGGGCCGCGGTACTCGATTAACTCGAGGGTGTGTCCCGGCGCGACGACGTAGGCGATCTCGACGTCGGCGCCTGGAACACCAACGACTTTTTCTATGAAAGCTGGGTCACGAGGAGCGCGGTCTTTGAGAGTGAAGCCTAGGACATCCGTATAGAAGGCCACAGCGCGATCCAGGCTAGAGACTGTGATGCCCGTGTGGTTGGTTGCGAAGACGGTGAAGTCCGGCATATGGGCCTCCTTGGCAGGCGCCGGTCGTTCGGTGGGGACGCAGAGGAGTATAGGACTGGGATGGAGCAAACCAGCAGGGTCGCCGCAAGTTCCTGCGCCGCCGGCTGATGGACAGACAACGAGCCGTTAGGATGCGCGAGCACTGGGAAATCCAGACGGGGACTCTGAGGAAAGGATAGGCCGGTGGCTAAAATTCGACGCGCCTATGTTGACGTGGATGGAAGCCAGATCCACTACCGGTGGCTGGAGGGGGCGGACGAAACGCCGATCGTATTCCTGCATCAAACCGCGAGCTCATCGGCGATGTACGAGAATGTGATGGGGCGTTTGGCCGGGGACCGGCCGCAGTACGCGTTCGATACGCCGGGGTTCGGGCAGTCCGACCCGCCGCCGCCCGCGCCGACAGTTGCCAGCTACGCGCGAACGATCCTAGCTGCGGCACGGGGGGTCGGGGTCGACCGCTTTCACGTGTTCGGGCACCACACCGGAGCGTCGATCGGATTTGAATTGGCGGTCAGCGCGCCAGATCGGATCGCGAGTTTGACGATGGCCGGCCCGCCGTACATGGACGCCGAGGCGCGCGAGTTTTGGACGAACAAGACCGAGGCGATGGTGATTCAGGCAGACGGCCGGCATGTGATGGGAGCGTGGGAGCGGGCGCAGGCGCTGGACCCAGATCCAGACCTGGCAGTGGTTCATCGGGAGACGGTCGACACGCTGCGCGCGGGACCACGCTGGCACGAGGCATACCTAGCCGTGTTCAGCTACGACATGCCAGCGCGATTCTCTCAGGTACAGTGCCCTGTGCTGATGCTCAGCGGTAAGCATGACGTGCTGCTGCCCCACCAAGAAGCAGCCGGCGCCGCGCACCCGAACGCCACCTGCGTAACGCTGGATGGTGGGACCTACGTGATCGACGATCACCCGGAGCTGGTGGCGGCGGAGATCCGAACCTTTTTGCCGACAGTGCGCTAGGGCCCCGCGTCCCCGTGCTGGCGGGGCGGCCTGGGAGAAAGACGAACGGCAGCGTAGGACTGCGGACGTATGAGGGTGCCGGCGCGGAGAAGCCGTCCTGGCGCGCGTTGATGGAAGAGACGGCTGCACGCGGCTTCTGGTCGCTGCGAGCTGTCCGTTCGGTGCTGAAACCGCCCTCTAGGCCAGGCAGCGCAAGGGCCCGCCACCGGCGTAGGCGATGACGTCGCCGAAGGCAGCGGCCGCATCGATGGGGGTGCCGTTGGGCTCGCCGCGGAGCTCCGCGTAGGCGCGGTGGAGGTTGCCGGCGAGACGCTCCGGGTCTGACCACTGAGCGAAGCGGCCAAGGTCGGCGTCGCGGGCGACGTCGAGGGGGGCGGCGCTGGCATCGAATCCGGCCTTGGCGATCTCTTGAATCCAGCGGAGGTACTCAGCGACGTCGTCGATTGCGCGGGCGTCGCAGACGTCGCCATGGCCGGGCACGATGACGTCGGCGCCAAGGCCACGCAGTGTCTCCAGCGACGCCAGCCAGCCGGCCACGGAGCCAAAGACGGCGAAGGGGGTACCGCCGTTAAAAAGCATGTCGCCTGCGATAAGGACGCGGCGCTCAGGAATCCAAACAACGACGTCGTTCGTCGTGTGGGCGGGGGCAACTGGGATGAGCTCGAGGCGGAGGTCATCGACGTAGAGGGCGAGGGGCTGCTCCAGCGTGACGGAGGGGGCGACGATTTCAACGTCGCCCCAGTCGACGCCCGGGAACATGAGGGAGGCGCGATCGACGATGTCGCCAGCGGTTTCGAGGATCTCATCGCGGCAGCGGGCGTGGCCGACGACGGTGACCTCGGGCCCGAAGACGAAATTACCGAAGGTATGATCGAGGTGGTGGTGTGTGTTCACAAGCGTGTGGACGGGGCGATCGGTGGTGCGGTCTATAGCGGCAAGCAGCTCGCGGGAGCGGCGCTCGGTGGCGCAGGCATCGACGCAGGTGACACCGCTGGACCCGGCAATGAAGGCAGGGTTGTTTAGGCACCAGCTGCCATCGGGCTGGACGTAGGCGTAGACGCCGTCGCTGACCTCTTCGATGCGCGCGGGCGGGGCGGTGTCGGTGGGAGTCATCTGTTATTGCTCCACGGCCCACTTCGCTTTGTTGTTGCTTCGCGTGGCGCGCGTCTCTGGGTGGCGATGGGTGATCATCTCCACGGCGCGACTCCATTCGGGACTGAGGATAGCGCGTACCGATAGTATTAGAGTCTCGGATCGCGGAGGCGGGCGGGACAGGCCTGACCCGGAGGAACAAGAAATGCAGTTCGGCGTGCACCTACCCCATATCGGCTTGGATGGGACCGCGTACAACGTGGCGCGGATGGCTCAGAAGAGTGATGAGCTGGGCTACGAGTCGGTGTGGGTGAGCGACCACGTAGCGCTGCCAGAGAGGATCGAGAGCGCGTACCCGTACGCGCCCGATCACGAACTTCCGGTTGGTCGGAGCATGGCGTGGCTGGACCCGATTCAGACACTGACATTCGCAGCGGCCTACACCGAGAAAGCGCTGCTGGGCGTGTCGGTGCTGGTGCTGGGGATGCGGCAGCCGGTGTGGAACGCGAAACAGCTGATCACGCTGGATGTGCTCTCGCAGGGGCGGTTCATCCTGGGGGCAGGGGTTGGCTGGATGAAAGAGGAGTTCGATGTGCTGGAGATGCCGTTCGACCACCGGGGGGCGCGTGTCGACGAGCAGCTAGAGATGTTCGGGAAGCTGTTCAGCGAGCAGCGGCCGGAGCATCATGGTCGCTTCTACGATTTCGAACCGATCGGGTTCAATCCTAAGCCGGTAAACGACCGGATTCCGATCTGGGTTGGGGGGCACGCGGAGCCGGCCTTCCGGCGAGCGGCAAAATACGGCGACGACTTCCACGCTGTGGCGCTGCATAGCGACCCCGCGGATGTGCAGGGGCAGTGGCAAAAGGTGCAGCAGCATTGTGAGGAAATGGGACGAGACCCGGGGTCGATCACGCTGTCGCTGCGGGCGAGCCTGCGGTACGGCCAGCACGACTTGGACGATGGGTCTTTGCACGGGAGCGACGACCAGATGGTCGAGGCGGTGGGGCAGTGGGCGGCGATCGGGGTATCGCACATCGCGATGAACATCGTGGTGAACGGCAACGTGGAGCAACAGCTGGAGGACATTGAAGCGTTCGCGCAGAACGTGCGTCCGCAGCTGCTCTAGAAGCAAGCATGGCATCCAACAGCGGACCGAAACATCCCAGCGGTAAGCAGTAGGCACGCACTTCGTGACTAGCGGATGAAAGAGTCGCAGGCGGAGTTCGGTGTCGTCATTGCGCGGAACGTGTCCGTGCCAATGCGAGACGGGACTAAACTCGCGACCGACCTCTACCGTCCGTCTATCGACGGGGAAGCGCTGCCGGGTCCGTTCCCATGTGTGCTTACGCGAACGCCGTATGACAAATCAGCGGCGCTGACGATCATAGAAGCGGAATTCTGGGCGAAGCGAGGGTACGCGCGGGCGGTGCAGGACGTGCGGGGGCGATTCGCGTCCGAGGGTGAGTTCTACCTTCTGAAGAATGAGGGGGCAGACGGCTATGACAGCGTCGAGTGGCTGGCGGAGCAGTCGTGGTGCGACGGCCAGGTGGGGTTGCTGGGGACGTCGTACATGGCGTGCGCGGCCAGCGCGGCAGCGAGCCTCAATCCGCCGCACCTGGCGGCTATGTGGCTCAACCAAGGCGGGTTCAACGGGCTGACGAGCGCGGTGCGGCACGGGGGCGCGTTTGAGCTGCGGTGGCTGTCGTGGGCGTTCTGGAACGCACCGGTGAGCCTGGAGGCGCTACGGGATACGGAGCTGGCGGAGGAGCTGGACGCGGCAGCCGTCGGGTTTGGGGATTGGCTGAAGCGACTGCCGGTCAGGGCGGGGGAAAGTCCACTATCGAAGGTGCCGGCGTATGAGCGCTGGGCGCTGGAGCTGTACACACACGGGCTGGAATCCGAGGATCCGTGGGGCGGAACGGGCTTCAACTACGAGGCGCATCTGGACGCGGCGTCGGACGTGCCGACGGTCTACAGCGGGGGCTGGTACGACTCGTACGCGCGGTCGACGACGGAATACTTCTCGCGAGCGGTGCAGTCAAAGCGAGCGCCGCAGCGGCTGGTGATGGGGCCCTGGACGCATGGTGAGCTGCCGCTATCGGCGTCGTACGCGGGAGACGTAGACTTGGGCGCGGCGGCGACGGTGAACGGGAATCTGGCGAAGAGTTCGACGCACCTGCGGCTGGCGTTCTTCGATCGCCACCTGAAGAGGATCGATACCGGCTCAGAGGATCCGCCGGTGCGAGTGTTCGTGATGGGCGGGGGGAGTGGTCGACGGCTCGGAAGCGGGCGGCTGGATCACGGGGGGCAGTGGCGGGAGGAGCGGGAGTGGCCGCTGGCTCGCGCGCGGGTGCAGTCGTACTACCTACTGGCGGGGCACGGTCTCGGGGTAGAGGCGCCAGCGGGCGAGTATGCGCCCGACGTGTTCACTTTCGATCCGCGCGACCCTGTACCAACCGTGAGCACGAGCACATCGTCGTTGAGTGACTACGTGCCACCGATCGCGGGGCTAGCGATGCCACTGCCGCGGATCGCGCGTCGGCGGAACATGGTGGTGCACGGCGGAGCCGATCAACGAACCAGCGCAGCGGTGTTCGGCGCGCGGGCACCGTACGGGCCGCTGGCCGATCGGACAGATGTGCTGGTGTATGAGACGGAGCCGCTGGCGGCGGCGGTAGAAGTGACGGGGCCAGCCACTGTACGGCTGTGGGTATCGACGAGCGCAGTCGACACGGACTTCACGGCGAAGTTGGTCGATGTGTACCCGCCGAGCGCGGATTACCCGGACGGGTACGCGCTCAATCTGACAGACAGCATCAAGCGGTTGCGGTTCCGCGACGGCACCAAAGCCGAGCAATTCGTGACGCCGGGCGAGGTGGTGGAGCTAACAGTGGAGTTGTACCCGACGAGCAATTTGTTCGCGGCGGGGCATCGGATCCGGGTTGACGTGAGCAGCTCCAACTTCCCGCGCTTCGACGTGAACCCGAACACGGGTGAGCCCCTAGGACGGCACATGCACACGCTGGTAGCGGAACAGCGCGTGTACCACGACGCTGGTCGACCGAGTCGGATCGAGTTGCCGGTCGTGCCAGCAGATTGACCGAGTAGGGTACAGAGGATAGACACAGCCGAGACCTCATTTCATCAGTAAGAGTTCGAGCTGGCAAACTTTGAAGGGAGCGGAGCGATGGATTTCGAGATGAACGGCAAGACGGGGATCGTTACGGGGGCTGGGCGCGGGATCGGCCGTCGGATCGCGCTGACGCTGGCGGAAGAGGGCGTGAACGTCGTCATCAACGATATCGACCAGGGGCGGGCGGATGAAGTGGCGCAGGAGATCCATGCGGCCGGGGGAACGGCGATCGGGATCGCGGCGGATGTGACGGACCGGCCGGCGGTCGATGCGATGGTGAAGCGGACGGTCGACCAGTTCGGCGCGCTAGAGATCCTGGTGAACAACGCAGGGATCCCGCTGCACCCGACGGACGTGGGGGGCGGGGACCTGCCAAGCGCGACGGGGAAGTACTTCATCGACACGGACCCTGCTGGGTGGGACAGGACTATGAACGTGATCACGTACGGGGTGCTGCACTGCACGCAGGCGGTGGTACCGCAAATGATGGAGCAGAACTACGGGAAGATCGTGAGCCTGATCTCGGACGCGGGGATCGTGGGGGAACCGCGACTGGTGGTGTACTCGATGGCTAAGGCGGGGGTGGTGGGGTTCAGCCGGGCGCTGGCAAAGGAGCTGGGTCGGTTCCGGATCAACGTGAACTGCGTGTCGCCGGGGGCAACGTCGGACACGGGCCGACGGGGACCGGCTGGCGCGCGTGATACGGGCGACGCGGGCGAGAGCGACTCGGCGATGGCGGCGATGGTGCGGCTGTACCCGATGGCTAAGGGGTACGACCGGCTGGGAATCCCGAGTGACGTCGCGGACCCGGTGGTGTATTTGTGCTCGGACCGCGCGAACTGGGTCACCGGCGTGACGATCCGGGCGAGCGCGGGCTACTCGATCTCGTAGCGTGACCCTTCGCCCGGGCCGCTGGTGGGACTGCTGGCGCTAGCCGTGGGTCTCCGGCTATTAGTCCCAAGCCTTGGCGATGTTGAGGATGTTGTCGTACTGGGTGCCAGAGGCTTGCAGAGACGACAGCGTCAGCCAGTTGATGCCAGCGGCCTGCCACTCTTCGACTTTGTCGCGCACCTGCGCAGCGGTGCCGACGATGCCCATCTCATCGGCCATGGACTCCGGGATGGCGGCGCGGGCGGCAGCGCGGTCGCCGGCTAGCATGGCGGCCTTGGCGGCTTCGGCAGGCTCGGTGAAGCCTGCCTGGTGGTAGTACTCCACGTAGTTCTGCATGGTCGTGTAGAAGCTGAGGACGTTGCGAATCGCGTTGAGACCTTCGGTGCGATCGCCGACGAATGCGGGCACGATGGCGCCGCGGATGTAGTCACCCTTGAGCTGGTCGCCGGAGAGGACACTGAGGTGTTCGGGCACCTTGGAGAGGGCCCAGTTGTTAGCGAGGAGGCCGTCGGCCTCCTCGCCGGTGAGGGTGGTCATCTTCTTGCGCAGGGTGGCCCAAATGATAGGGGGCTGGGGCCACTCGGCGAAGGCGGTGCGCACTTGCGCGGTGTAGTTCTTCATGTGGCCAAGCGGCTTCTCGGTCGGGATCTTATAGCGGGTGAGTATGCCGTTGTGTCCCGGCCCGAGGCCGAGAATAAAGCGGCCGTCGCTGAGCTCGTGGTTGAAGCTGGCGGCAGCGGCCATCTCGGCGGGGTGGCGGGTGTAGGTGACGGCGATACCGGTACCGACCTTGATGGTGTTGGTGGCCTGAATGATGGCGGTGGTGAGGGAAAGAGCGTCGTAGGGGGGAGGGTCTGCGCCTTTGGCGTTGAGGATTGGGCTGTAGTCGTGGGGGCAGAAGACGAAGGGGAAACCGCGTCGCTCCAGCTCGACGGCGAGCTCGACCACTTGCTGCCGCTGTCCGAGGTGCGCGGAGATGATAAAACCGGGCTTGGCCATGGGTGCTTACCTCCTGGGGAAAATTTCGATCAGAGCGGACATGCGAGCACCTAGAACTCGGTGCGCCAATTGCCGGCCGGCTTGATCTTGTTGGCCTCGGGCAGGACTTCCTTGCCGAGCCACTCGACCTGCTCTTCGTATTCGGCGTAGGTATGGGATGGGACATCGGGCGCGATGACGAGGTGCGAGTAGCCTGCCTCGGCGAAGCGTTGCATGTCGCCGAGGATCTGCTCGGCGGTGCCACCCAGGGTACGGCGAGGGTTGCGGGTGGATTCGGCGTCGTCAGCGTTGCTGATGCGGGCGGAGACGAGGGCCATCATGCCCATTTCCGACTCGGGCCGACCTATACGGTTCAGCTCTTTCTTGAGAATCTCGACGAGGTGGTCGTGCATGTGGGGGTCGTCGTGGGGGCGAACCACGATGGGGTAGAAGGCATTGGCCTCACGAGCGCAGAGTCGCGTGCCCGCTGGCGTGACCGCGCCGTAGGCAATGGGAGGGTGGGGCTTACTGATCGGCTTGGGGTCCATGCCCATGTCTTCGAAGTCGTAGAACTTACCGTGGAAGGTGACGTTAGGGTCCGTCCAGGCCTTCTTGTAAATCTGGATGCACTCTTCTGTCATCGCTAGCCGATGCTCGTGTGGCTGGTTGACGGCGTCGAATTCTTCCTTCATCCAGCCGGGGCCAACACCGAGAAAGACGCGGCCGCCAGACAAGTAGTCGAGCGTGGCGTACTGTCGCGCGTCGCTTAGCGGGTGGCGGTAGGGCGCAATGAGCACGCCGGGGCCGAACTTAATGCGGCTGGTGCTGACAGCAATCGCACCGAAGGTGGCGACACCGTCAAGGATGTTGGGGCGGGCGGGGTAGTGACGCTTGCTGCCGCCGACGTCTTGGTCGCCGGTACCGCGGTGGCGCACCTCCGGGTTGGAGCGGCCTTCGACGTGGACGGGCGAAGTCGATTCGGGCGAGGTCTCTTTGAGGGCAACGTGGTCGCCGACCCAGACCGAGTGGAAGCCGAGCCGCTCGGCCATCTGCGCCGCCTCAACGGGCTTCATCTCTTCCGGTTGCATCGGCTGGTGCCACCAGTCGTTGTCGTCGCGACTGCCAACGCCATGCGTGTTCAGAACCAGTCCCAGTTCCATCCGTCCGCCTCCTCCGATTTCGGTGTGTGTGTGAGCGGCAAGCATTATCGCAGGGGGTCGGCCCGCTGCAAAGCGAGCGAGGGTGGCTGTTCTACTCGTCGGCGTAGAGGCGGAAGCCATAGTCGTTGTATCGGAAGGATGGGTCCAGACTGGAGCGAGCGGTGATGCGGGTGAACTTGACCTGGTGGCGCCAGGCGCCGCCGCGACTGGCGCGGCGGCGGCCGGTGGCGGGGCCACGGGGATCGTAAGCGGGGGAGCGAGCGTAATAGTCAGGAGCGTACCAATCGCTGCACCACTCGTGGACGTTTTCGGCCATGCAGAGTAGGCCGTAGGCGTTGGCGCAAGCGGGCGTTGGGACGTGGGGCGCCAGGCGGCGCGCGATCGTCGCGAGAGCAGGGCTGGCGTCCAGGAGAATATCGAGCGGAGCGTCGGCCCAAGGCCAGTCGCCATCACGGCCGCCGCGGGCAGCGAACTCACGCTCGGCTTCGGTGGGGAGGCGGAGCGGAAGACCGGACTCGCGGGCAAGCCAGTCGCAGTAGAGAACGGCGTCGAACCAGGTAACACCGACGACGGGCTGGGCAGGGTCGTCGAAAGGAGCGTCGGCTGCGAACTTGGGAAGCTCGGCGGCAGTGGCGTCGATGAAACGCGCGTAGTCGGCGTTGGTGACGGGACAGGGCGCAACGCGGAAGGGACGCAGGGTAACGCGATGGACGGCGCATTCATCGGGGCGGTGGACGTCGCTGCCCATGAGAAAGTCGCCGCCGAGCAGGGAAACTAAGTTGAGCACGTTGCGAACGTCATTGTTCAAGGAAGGCCCGGATGCGCTGCACGGCGGTGCGGATGCTTTCGAGGCTGCTGGCGTAGGAGAGGCGGAGGAAGCCCTCACCGTGGGCGCCGAAGCTGGTGCCGCTGATAGTCGCGACGCCGGCATCGTTGAGAAGTTTATCTTGGAGGGTGCGGGAATCGAAACCGGTAGCTTCGATGTTGGGGAAAGCGTAGAAGGCTCCCCGGGGCGTGGCGCAACGGACACCTTCTATGGCGTTGAGCTCGTCGACGAGGAGGAGGCGGCGCTCGTCAAAGGCGGCGACCATTTCATCGACGAAGTCTTGGGGGGCATCGAGAGCGGCGAGGCCCGCATATTGGGCGGCGGCGTTGGGACAGGAGTAGCAGTTGATGGCGAGTCGCTCCGCGAAGTCAAAGAGGGCGGCGGGCCAGACGCTGTAGCCGAGTCGCCAGCCGGTCATCGCGTAGGTCTTGCTCCAGCCGTTGAGCAAGATGAGGCGGTCGCGAAGCGCTTCGTAGTGCAGGAGAGAGCGGTGCTCGTAGCCGTCATAGACGAAGCGGTCGTAGATCTCGTCGCTGAGTATGGAGACGTGGGGATGATCAGCGAGGCCAGCTGCGAGCCGATCGATCTGACCCACCGGCACGACACCGCCGGTAGGGTTGGCGGGGCTGTTGAGGATGATGAGGCTGGTAGCGGGGGTAATACGGGCGAGCAGCTCGTCTGGATCGAAGGAGAAGCCTTCTGTTTCTGAGAGGCGGTAGGGCACGGGGGTCGCACCGCTGAGCGCGATGGCCGATTCGTAGATGGGAAAACCGGGATTGGGATAGAGGATCTCGGCGCCGCGTTCGCCAAACATCAGCATGGCAAAGAACATGGTGACTTTAGCGCCGGGTGTAATGAGCACGGTGGCAGGGTCGATGGGGGCGCCGGTGCGGTGCTGGATGTCGCGGGCGACGGCCTCGCGTAGGTCAGAGATGCCAGCGGCGGGGGTGTAGCCGTGTCGGCCTTGGGCGAGAGCTTCGCGGCCGGCTTCGACGATGTGGTCAGGGGTGCGAAAGTCCGGCTGGCCGATGCCGAGGTTGATGACGTCTCGACCTTGCGCTTGGAGCGCCTGCGCACGAGCGAGGACATCGAAGGCGGTCTCGGTTCCGATTTGCCGGACCGTCGATGCGATTCGCAGCATTTCGCTATCCGTCACCCCCACCCGGTATAGGGGCTGCGTGCCGTGCTCCGCAAGGCGGCGTCAGCTGACAGACTAGTTGACGTCGCGCGGGGCACGCGCCTATACCACAGCGGCTTGTAAGGGCCCCGGGCGCCGGCTCTCTCCACACGCGCCGCAAGCAGGGAAGGTGACCACCATGGCCGATCTGAACGCTCTTTGGCAGCCGCTGCAAGTCGGGCCGACGCAATTGAA
>Ga0315336_1003471_pt1 | contig 20887 bp, 20 predicted proteins | sample ASW5metaG_FD_204512 | JGI IMG/M metagenome (GOLD analysis project Ga0315336, IMG submission 204512) | Ammonia-oxidizing marine archaeal communities from Monterey Bay, California, United States - ASW #5 | ecosystem: Environmental > Aquatic > Marine > Intertidal zone | place: USA: California... | reverse complement strand
GCGGAACACGTGAAATTCTGTCTGAACATGGGGGGACCACCCTCCAAGCCTAAGTACTCGTGTGCGACCGATAGTGAACAAGTACCGTGAGGGAAAGGTGAAAAGCACCCCGACGAGGGGAGTGAAATAGTTCCTGAAACTGGATGCCTACAAACAGTCGGAGCCCGCAAGGGTGACGGCGTACCTTTTGTATAATGGGTCAGCGACTTAATTTAACATGCAAGCTTAAACCGTTAGGTGTATGCGCAGCGAAAGCGAGTCTGAATAGGGCGTTGAGTATGTTGGATTAGACCCGAAACCAAGTGATCTAGCCATGGGCAGGCTGAAGGTGAGGTAACACTCACTGAAGGGCCGAACCCACTTCTGTTGAAAAAGAACGGGATGACCTGTGGCTAGGGGTGAAAGGCCAATCAAACTTGGAAATAGCTGGTTCTCCGCGAAATCTATTTAGGTAGAGCGTCAGACGAATACTCCAGGGGGTAGAGCACTGGATGGGCTAGGGGGACTTACCGTCTTACCAAACCTAACCAAACTCCGAATACCTGGAAGTAATATCTGGCAGACACACCACGGGTGCTAAGGTCCGTGGTGGAAAGGGAAACAGCCCTGACCGACAGCTAAGGTCCCAAAGTCATGGTTAAGTGGGAAAGCTTGTGAGATTGCATAAACAACCAGGAGGTTGGCTTAGAAGCAGCCATCCTTTAAAGATAGCGTAACAGCTCACTGGTCAAGCGATCTTGCGGCGAAAATGTAACGGGGCTCAAACCATGCACCGAAGCTTCGGGTTTGCACTATGTGCAAGCGGTAGCGGAGCGTTCTGTAAGTCTGCGAAGGGATACCCGCGAGGGGTCCTGGAGGTATCAGAAGTGCGAATGCTGACATGAGTAGCGATAAAGAGTGTGAGAGACACTCTCGCCGAAAGTCCAAGGGTTCCTGCGCAATGCTAATCAGCGCAGGGTTAGTCGGCCCCTAAGTCGAGGCAGAAATGCGTAGACGATGGGAAACAGGTTAATATTCCTGTACCTGGTGGTAGTGACGAATCTATAGATCTGTCAGTCCTTATCGGATTGGTTCTGGCAGTGAGTAGGTTCCAGGAAATAGCTCCACCAATAAGACCGTACTCTAAACCAACACAGGTGGACAGGTAGAGAATACTAAGGCGCTTGAGAGAACTATGCTGAAGGAACTCGGCAAATTACATGTGTAACTTCGGGATAAGCATGACCATATAGGAGGCAACTCTTATGTGGTGGCACAGACCAGGGGGTGGCGACTGTTTACTAAAAACATAGGGCTCTGCGAAGTAGCAATACGACGTATAGGGTCTGACGCCTGCCCGGTGCCTGAAGGTTAAAAGGAGAGGTGAGAGCCTTGAATTGAAGCCCAGGTAAACGGCGGCCGTAACTATAACGGTCCTAAGGTAGCGAAATTCCTTGTCGGGTAAGTTCCGACCTGCACGAATGGCGTAACGACTTCCCCACTGTCTCCAGCATAGACTCAGCGAAATTGAACTCCCCGTGAAGATGCGGGGTTCCTGCGGTTAGACGGAAAGACCCCGTGCACCTTTACTATAGCTTCACACTGGCATTCGTGTCGGCATGTGCAGAATAGGTGGTAGGCTTTGAACTATAGACGCCAGTTTATAGGGAGCCAAAATGTGAGATACCACCCTTATCGTCATGTATGTCTAACCGCGGCGTAACAGCGTCCGGGACAGTGTGTGGTGGGTAGTTTGACTGGGGCGGTCGCCTCCTAAAGAGTAACGGAGGCGCGCGATGGTGGGCTCAGACCGGTCGGAAATCGGTCGTCGAGTGCAATGGCATAAGCCCGCCTGACTGCGAGACTGACAAGTCGAGCAGAGACGAAAGTCGGTCATAGTGATCCGGTGGTCCCGCGTGGAAGGGCCATCGCTCAACGGATAAAAGGTACGCCGGGGATAACAGGCTGATGATGCCCAAGAGTCCATATCGACGGCATTGTTTGGCACCTCGATGTCGGCTCATCGCATCCTGGGGCTGGAGCAGGTCCCAAGGGTTTGGCTGTTCGCCAATTAAAGCGGTACGCGAGCTGGGTTTAGAACGTCGTGAGACAGTTCGGTCCCTATCTGCCGTGGGTGTAGGAATGTTGAGAAGAGTTGCCCCTAGTACGAGAGGACCGGGGTGAACAGATCTCTGGTGGACCTGTTGTGGCGCCAGCCGCATAGCAGGGTAGCTATATCTGGACGGGATAACCGCTGAAAGCATCTAAGCGGGAAGCCTCCTTCAAAACTAGCATTCCCTTGAGAGCCGTGGGAGACCACCACGTTGATAGGTCAGGTGTGGAAGCGCAGCAATGTGTGAAGCTTACTGATACTAATAGCTCGATTGGCTTGATTGTTCTCATTAATCAATGTCCGTATTACACCAATACCAACAACATCATCTCTAAGTTACGACTTAGAAAATCATGTTCCTGTATTGCATTCATAGAATGCGCGAATAAAAAGGCTCCAATGAAAATTGGAAGCTATAAATTTAACTTCACAACTTTTGTTTTTTGCTGACTTGGTGACTATTGCGAAGCGCCCAGAACCCGATCCCATTCCGAACTCGACCGTTAAATGCTTCAGCGCCGATGGTACTTTGTCTTAAGGCACGGGAGAGTAGGTCGTCGCCAAGTCTGCTAAAAACAAAAGTTGCTCTTACGATGTATAAAGATATTAAAAAACGCCCCGCAGTGAAAACTGACGGGGCGTTTTTGCGTTTAGAGTATGAATTGGGGGTGGGAGAGGGAATGGTGAACACCTTGGAAAGGGAAAACCTGTGGCTCTATCTAATACTCTATTTTGCTTTCATTAGCCTTTTGGCGTTTGGGGCATTTGCGCTAGACAAACACTTTGCAAAAAATCAGTTGTGGCGTGTTTCTGAGAGAAAATTGTTGCTCTTGGCGCTATTGGGTGGTGCGGCAAGTGTTATCGTTGCACAGTATATTCTGCGACATAAGACCTACAAGCAGCCTTTCCGATCTCTGTTGCTCGGTGCACTGTTCGTCAACCTATTCTTCATTTTGCTATGCTTTGTCCCAGCCGTTCGCGAGGGCGCAATCGCCTACCTTGAAGTTTTGTTAGGGGTGTAGATACTGTTGTGGCTGTACCCAATAGTGCTTTTCTGATGGGTAGTTCACAACTCACAGTCTCTAGCTTGTTGTGTCTTTAACTGTGCCCGAAACTTCACTTCCTCTAACTGGCATTGCGAACTGTGACATGGATGCCTTCGTGGTCATCTCTACTGAGTGTATTGTCAGCTTTTGGGGGAACGTAAACCAGCTGCGACACCATAAAGCAAAGCCACAACGACAGCCAACGTGGACATCGTAATCCAAAGCGTAAATCCTCCGAACTGATGTAGCAGGAAACCACCCACGACAGGTGCTGCGACGAATCCCAAGCCGGCCAGTGAGGCGGCGCCAAAATAGCTCCCCTTAAGATGCTCGGGGGCCATGCGGTCAATTATGATGTTTAGAGTAGGGAACAGAATTGCTTCCCCTACGCTCAAAATTAGCATTGCGCACATAAGCCAGTATGTGGGGGCAGTGGGGGCGATAGCGAAGCTGAAGAACCCAACACCAAACAAGACAACACCGAGCATTGCGCGTTTCAAGGGTCGTACATTCTCCAACAGTTTGAGCAGCGCAAATTGTAGTACGATGATTGTCCCGCCGTTGATAAGAATGAGAGTGGCATAGAACTGTGTGAGGGCAATGACATTTTCTTGCCGAAGGTACTGGATCATTCCCGCATCGATTTGCCCGTAGGCAATGTGGGAGATAAGTGTAGCCGCCACAAAAAGCAGGAACGCTTTGTCTTTGCTCAAAACACTGATTGCATCTCCGAACTTCAGAGCTGGTCCTGTCATTGTCCGTTTAGTTGGGCGTTCGATGTTGAAAATGAATGCTGCCGCAATGAAATATGCCACATAGATTGCGGATAAAAACAGGAAAGTTGATTGTTGACCCGTTGCGCCGACAAATGTGCCAAGTAACGGACCAGTGGCAGCGCCAATGTTCAGGAAGAAATACCGCATGTGCAGCGCCATGTCTTTGACCGCGCGGTCTTCCACCATGTCTGTCATCAGTGCGCGGCCTGGGTTCTCTACCATCCCGCGACCAAAGCTTTGTACCACGGTTCCCAGAAATAGCACCCAGAGGCTGTCAGACGTCCCGAGAATGGTCATTGCCACAACGTTGAGTGTCAGTCCTAGTAAGATTACTTTACGGCGTCCTACGATGTCTGAAAGGAAGCCGACATAAAATCCGAAGAAAACACCAACAGCGGCTGAACCTGCAAGGAACGCTCCAACTTCAAATTCGTTTAAGCCAAATTTTTGATGAAGCAGGATTGCCAAGAACGGCCAAACCATGAACAGGACAAACCTGCTCGCAAAAGTGGCAAATATGATCAACCAAATTGTCTTGTTGAATTGACGGACGGCTGCGAACATAAAAATGTTTCCAGTTTCAGTGCGATGAAAATGCGTGCCAACAAGGCGGGATTTAGAACTGAGAACTCAGTTCGATTGAATATGCGCGAATTAGTATTGTAAGACAATAGAAAGATTTTACTTTCTAATTTGTGCAGGACGGGTTGTCAGTTAGCGCATCTGTGGATACTCAAGTTACCCGTTAGAAATTGAATATTGGAAATGAAGTGTCAGATTATCATTCCTACGCACCAGCCGATGGGCACCAGTTGGCTCACAATCCTCTTAAGGCGCTTATCTCACCGCGCCCAATCTGTTGGGTGAGTACTGTTTCGGCTGAAGGTATCTTCAATTTGGCGCCATATTCGTTCTTCAATGTGTTCGCTGAAACGCCACCATTGCTTGGCTTTTCTTCTTCTGGTCGAAAAGACAGTTTGAGCAATATCGAGGCAACCGGTGAATTCGTGCACAATGTGGTGTCGCGATCATTGATTGAACAGATGAATAAAACGAGCGCCGCGTTGCCAGCAACTCAAAGCGAATTTAACTTTGCAGAATTACCAACACTACCCAGTGATCTCGTTGCCGCGCCGCGCGTGGCTGCAGCACCAGCGGCATTTGAATGCAAACTGGTCGAAGTAAAGCAGTTAAACGCGGCAGATGGCAGCTTGCTTGAGAACTATTTGGTAATCGGCGAGGTTGTGCGGGTGCATATTGATTCCCAATACATCTCTGATGGTTTGATTGATGAAAACAAACTGCAGGCAGCCGCACGCTTGGGCTACTTTAACTACGCATCGGTTGATGATGTGTTTTCACTACCGCGACCCAAACTGTAGATTACTCTTTAGACTCAAAAATGGCGCGATCTGCCAAAATACGGTCTGCTAAATAGTCAATGAAAACGCGGATGCGGCCAGTGGAACGCAAATCGCCATGTAGCAATAACCAGAGGGATCGATCTGGCACTGGTCTGTGAAATGGTGCGCGTACGACGCCGTCAAAGTTGTCAGCGATGAAACAAGGTAGCATCGTTAAACCCAAACCTGCTCGCGCAAGGGTGAGCTGAGGAACAGCTTCGTTGCCTCTATTGCGCAAAGTGGCTTTCGGGAATGGTGACTTCTCAGTCCAGCCAACTGTCTTGGAGCCTTCTTCTTCTGCCCAGCCAATCCAATGCAACCCTTCGCCTTGATTGTCTTTCATTTTCTTTGCGTACTCTGGGCTACAAAACACAGCTTTGTTACACTTTACGACCCGGCGCCCGACAACGTCGTCGTTGACCTCAGTGGCATAACGAAGAGACACATCCGCTTCTCGCCTGTTTAGATCTGCGAATGTATTTGTGAGCTGGAGATCAACTTCAATGTCCGGGTACTTCTTCGCGAAATCAGCGAGGTAGTTTGTAACTGGGGAAAGCATGATTGATGGCGGTAGTGAGAAATGCACTGTTCCTTCTAGACGCTGATCTCTGCCGGTTACAATGCGCGATGCTGCTGCAATTTCAGATTCTATATTGACCGCAAACGGGAAAAGATCGTGCCCAATTCCCGTTAGGACCAACCCCGTTTTTGTTCGATCAAATAATCGGGCGGCAATGTTCTCTTCAAGTAAGGACAGTCGACGAGCGAGCGTTGCATGATTGATTCGTAATTCTTCGGCCGCACGGCGCAGGGTGCCGGCGCGGGCGATGGCAAGAAACAGCTTAATGTTGTCCCAGTCCAGATTGTCGATCGCAGAGGCCATCCAAATACTCTCAAATTAGGTGGTTCGTAAATGCACCACAACGGTTCGATGTTGCATATTTCAGTCATGCCACAAATTGCCTATCTTCGTCAAACCGGCAAATGAATGCCGCAAAACAGGAGAGAATAATGGTTAGCGTGAATAAAGAACTATTGGTCAATGCTCCAATTGAAGAAGTTTGGGCAAGCTGGGATAAGTTCGGAGACATCAAGGAATTCCACCCCGGTTTGAACAACTCAAAACTGCTTCCCGGCAGTGCGGAAACTGGCGTGGGCGCAAAGCGACAGTGTGATCTTTCTGACGGAAAGACCACGATCTTTGAAGAAATTGTGAGTTATTCGCCTCAAGAGCATATGACGATTGTTTTGTACGACGGCAATGTCCCTGTGAAACGTGGCGTCATTCGTCTTGAACTTGAAAGTGTTAGCTCACACGCCACCCGAGTGCTGGTACATGCGGACTTTGAAGTGAAATACGGCGTACTCGGCAAAATGATGGGTCCGCTGTTGAAGTCGCAATTTGGAAAAGCATTTGAAGCGCTTCTTGCGGGCAATGCACAACATGTTGAGAAGGCGGTAGCTTAATTACTGCCTACAGTTTTCTTTTCGATGAAAGGTCTGGCAAATGAACGATATGACAAAACCAGAAGTGACTTACGCGGGCGGTGACGATGTGATCCGCAATCCCGCCAATCCAAATCATTTCATGAGCATTCAGCCAGTTGGTAGTTTGGTCGAGATATTCGTCGTGGATGAGTTGATCGCTTCTACCAGCAACGCTGCTTGGGTGCTTGAGGTCGGTAGAAGCATGTACCCACCACGCTTGTACGTGCCTAAGGAGGACGTGAAGCAGACACTGTTGAAAACAGATAAGTCAACACACTGTCCACTCAAGGGTGACGCCAGCTACTTTACATACCTTGGTAAGGAAATTGCCTGGGCATATGAAGATCATCTTGATTTTGCACAAGATTTAGCTGATTTGGTTGCGTTCATTCCAGATGTTACACGCATCGAAATCGGCGTTTAGATTGTTCTGAACGTTGCAACCTACGTTGCGATGGGAACAGACTGTTTTCAATTTCGCTGTTAATGGATTTTATTGTGTACCTATATTGAACACCGAATGACGACATAGGGTCGCCAAAGTATTCGGGAGTCGATTATGTCTATCCGTCCAGTGAAAAAGACAGTGACAGCAAAACCAACAATGGAAGGCGCCGGTGTTAAACTACATCGCGCCTTTGGTTTTCATGAACCAAAAGAGCTCGACCCATTCTTACTTTTTGACGACTTTAGAAATGAGAATGAGGAAGATTATGCCAAGGGGTTTCCCTGGCACCCACACCGCGGAATAGAAACCATCACATATGTATTGTCCGGTTCAGTTGAACATGGCGACAGCCTAGGCAATACGGGTGAGCTTGGAGCCGGTGACGTGCAGTGGATGACCGCTGGCTCAGGCATCATGCATCAAGAAATGCCAAAAGGTAATGCCGACGGCCAGATGCATGGCTTCCAGCTTTGGGCAAACTTGCCTGCTTCAATGAAAATGACCTCCCCTCGTTATCAAGATGTGGAAAGCAATGATGTTCCAACCATTGTCGATGATGATGGGACGTCAGTCCGTGTAGTTGTGGGAGAATTTTGGGGTAAGAAAGGACCAGTGGACGGCATAGCTTCTGATCCTCAGTATCTGGATATTTCTGTACCTGCTGGTGTAAGAAAAACATTCAAAGTCGACACGTACAGAAACACATTTGCTTACGTATTTGCTGGCTCGGGCAGTTTTCGGGACGCGTCAAACCCTGTTGGTATTTTGACGGAGAAAGAACTCGGCGGTGAAGAAATTCACATACGAGACCAAAGCGGCGATCGCACCCTGATCTATTTCGATACTGGAGATGAAGTTGTCATCCAAGCGGGAGAAGAAGGCGTTCGATTTCTGCTCATTTCGGGCAAACCTATTCAAGAACCAGTGGCATGGCACGGCCCAATAGTGATGAATACTCGCGAAGAGCTGGTGACCGCAGTAAACGAGCTAAATGCAGGCACCTTCATTAAAGAAAGTGGAAAGCACTGGACGAGTTAAGGCCGTAAAATCAGCTCTGAGTATCATTATATGCTGATATTCAGAGCTTTTTCGAATGCTTCGATTTGTTCAATTGAATCAAGCGCGTCTGGTTTTTCAACCCCAAAAACAACGAAATATGGTGAAAGTTCGCTATCTGTTCTCATTCGAATCTGGCAAAATGAAGCCATGAAACATCTTCGCTTTGCCGACCTTCCATTTGCCGAACAACGTGCCGCCTTCAAAGAGATCATCCGTTCATATCCTGAGCTGATGGATCTATTGGAGCGTGCTCGTAGTCTATCCCTTACCGATCAATGGATTGTGTCTGGGGCAGTTTACAACAATGTTTGGAACTACCTGACTGAGCGACCATATATGCACGGCGTGAAGGATGTGGACGTATTCTATTTTGATCGGTCTGACCTGAGCTATGAAGCGGAAGATGGGGTCATCAAACGTGCGGATAAGGCGTTTGCAGGTTGCAAGCCGCCAGTTGAAGTGCGCAACCAAGCACGTGTGCACCTTTGGTACAAAGAACACTTTGGCGAAGATTATGCGGCACTGACCTCATCAAAAGAAGGTATCGACAGATTTGCTTCCGTCACGCACGCTGTGGGTGTCCGTTTGGACGAGGCGGGCGAAATTGAGGTCTATGCGCCGTTTGGCCTAAACGAGATTTTCTCGTTTCGTGTGACGCCAAACTATGTACTCAACAATGCAAAGACCCATGCTGAAAAGGGTGCGCGTGCCAAACTCAATTGGCCTGAGATCACGGTGATGCCTTGGGATGAGGAAGAACTAGACTTCCAAGTTGAACGGCAACAAGCCGTATGACTGCCCGTTGATCAAAATCTCCAGCTTGTGCTCGCCGGGATAGAACGTCCGAGTGGTGATCTTTTTGATAACCTGGCGCTTTTCAATATCAAGTATTTCTCCGGCCTTTAGCGTTCCGCTTTTAAGCTTAAACACTTTGGGCGACAGACTGCCATTTGCTTTCACGAAGTGGATCGCGAAATCTATGATGTAAGGCTGCGATACTTTCAACGATGATTGAATAGCAAAACTGAATTCCAAACCCTCGCCAAGCTTTAGTTCAGGCGACAAGATGTTGAAGTGTTTGAGATCTGCAGCTAATGGACCGTAACCTAGGGCCCTCAGCGTGGGTGGGTGTCCTTGTTTGATTAGCGTTCGACAGGCATGGCGAACCATACGCTCTCTATTCCGGTCAGCACCGCTCATCCACTTCTCTGCAATCTGTGCAACCAGTTCAGGTTGGTTCTTGGCAATATCGTTGATGTTGTTCGCGACAGACCTGCGCACATACTCTGTTGGGTCGCTCTTCAGCTGCTCAAGAATAGGCAGGATTGGGGATGGGTCGTCCACGAATTGGTGCAGACGAATACCCCAAGGTAGCAACGGCCGGCAACCTTCAGACGCTAGTCGCCTTACGTGGGCATTCTCGCTTTTCGCCCAAATGGTGAAACGCTTCATTGCTTCTTGGGGGTGAGCGACGAGAAACGGGCGCACAGCAAACTCGGCGCTGAAGCGCTTAGTCAGCTCTTCGAGTGTGTCGAATGAAACGTCTAACTCGTCGATACCAATATCAGCTACAAAATCTGCCATAGGCATGATGGCGAAGCCGCCAATCCCTAGTGTTCGCTCGCTAGTCGTACCGCCATCAATTGGAGATTCTTCACCTAGAATGGCGCAAAGAATTGGACCAGCCACTGAAATGTCGTTGGACATTGTAGCCTTGAGCGCGTCCTTGATTTGGTTCGAACGCTCTTTGAGCTCAAGGTCTTCCAAGTTTGCCTTGGCCAACTTCAAAAACTTGGTCATCTCGAAAGAAGGATCAGCCTTTTGTAAGGCTGATCCCATTTTTTCAATGACGTCGACATTGAAGAAGTTTTTGAACGGTTCAACCATTTGCTATTGTGTTGTCCAGCTCAAATATTCAGATAGATCGACTGCGCGGTTTGCTGTTGTGTCTTGTATGCAGCCAGCATGAATTGGTCCGCTGATCGTGCCTTCTTTCCAATACTCATATGAAAATGCGCAAGTGGCATCGCGGTATTTGATCCAAATACGCTGGGCGTCTCGAAGCTTGGTGAATTGATCGGATGTCAGGCTGGTTTTAAGTTCTTGGTAGAGAAAGTTCAGATAGTTGTCCCACCATTGAGTTTCGCGCATCGCGCAGTTGCTCATGCCAATGGTTGAATAGCCATTTGGCTCTTCTTGGCACATGCGTGACGCCGCGCCAATGCAGTCGCGTAAACTGGCAACGTCGCCAGAACGCTGGATGTCATGAACGGTCTCAACACATTGCTGCATGTTGATTTCGTCTTCGACCGTCATGTCCTGAGCCAAAGCGTTTGATGCGCAGATTGAAAGCACCAAACCGATTGCGATGAGTAGCTTTTGATACATGTTAGTTCCTCCCTAAATTGTCGTGCTTGGTAACTGCAAAATTGCTTTGCGTGTTACCGAGAAATACTCGCGATAAATGATGAACCCAATCGTTGCGACAGCCAGCGCCATGCCGATTTCTGGTGATAAGAACCAACCTACATTCGCAATTGAGAAATAGTACGCGCGGATACCATTGTTGAAATAGCGTGCGCCTTGAGTGTTTAACGCAGTCATTGCAGCCACTTCAGCACTGTTGTCTTTTATTGTGTGGTCAGCTGCGCCCAACAGGATGCAAAAATGATTGAAGTGGCGAAGCGCAAGCGTGAAGGACAAGAAAGCCATCACGGTCATGATCAACATGATCATGAAGTGCAATTGATAGTCCAAATCTGAATAGTCAATCTGCCAGCTAAGTGACCTGAGTGTCGGGAGTAGATCATCCAGTTTTCCAATTACCGCAAACATCGTCAATATGAGCAATACGGAAGTTGAAGCGAAGAAGGACACCGCGCTCATAATGTTGCCAGTCAGGATGCCGTCGAGCGGGGTGTCGCGACGCACCGCGTTTTTAACCCAACGAAGGCGTTGATTTGCCATTATTGACGACATGGACTTGCGATTGTGGCCGATCATCTGGCTAAGCGAGCCGTAGAAAATCCAAAAAATCAGCGGAAGAAGTGTTGAAATGAGGATCATGTATACGCAGCCCTGAATTGTTTTGTTCGATCATAGCCAAAACTAGCAGCAATGCGAGCTGTTAATTGCTAGGAAAGAGCGCTTTGATTGCGTTAATCAAAGACTTGGCAATCGCTTTTCTAGGCGGGGTTTGTCCTCCAGCGGCACGACTTGTAATGCCGTCGAGCAATGTCAGAAACAAGAAAATACTGCTTTCAATATCTATCTCAGATCTAATTGAACCTTCAGCCTTAGCATCCTTGAAAATCTGAGTGAGGTCACTTTTAAACTGATCCTCCACCGTAGAAAACGCTGACCTAACGGCTTCGTTGCGCGTCGCTTCCGTGCTGATTTCAATCATAAGGCGTGCGAAGTCTTTTTGCAGTAGCTGATCCAAAATGTCTGGAACAGCCTCGCAAAGGGCTTCGAGCGCCGATGGCTGAGCACGTATGTACTCAACGAGATCTGTATTTTGCTGATGCTCTTCGGCAGCGATTGCTTCGATAATTGCTTGTTTGGAGGGATAGTAGCGGTACAACGCGCCTGGGCTAATTTTGCTGGTTTTGCAAATGTCTTGCATGGAAGAGGAGTGAATTCCTTTTGCAATGAAACATTTTCGGGCTGCTCTTGTGATCTGTGCTTTGCGTTTTACATGGAGAGCTTCGTTGCGTGTACGGGCCATATTTTCCTCAATTACTAGAATTGCCATTCTATTTTAGAATTGACCCGCGCTCAAGTTGCTATTATATGAGAATGATTATTCTCATTATGGTGTTTACATGAACTTGCGACGCACGACATTCGGCTTTGGCGCTGTACTTGGACTGGCTTTGATTTTGCTGGCCGTCTGGTTTTTGCCGGTGAATAGTCGGTATGCCGAACATGAAGTCAGGTTTGAATTTGACGGATATGATATCTCCGGCAAGCTGGTTCTGCCCTTGGGCAAGCAAACAAAATCAATTGACTGCCTAGTTCTCGTCCACGGGGATGGCGCGATGACACATGATAGTTTTGGTTATTATGCACCCTACTTTTCTCACTTTGCTGAGCAAGGATTCTGTTCCTTCTCATGGGACAAGCCGGGCGTCGCTGGCTCTGAGGGGAACTGGCTTTCATTCGGCATGGATAACAGAGCGCGCCTTGTCGAAAAAGCGATCATGGCGCTGCGCGCACAGCCGTATATCGAAGTTGATCAAGTGGGTCTAATCGGCTTTTCTCAAGCTGGCTGGGTCATGCCATTGGTCGATACGCAACAAAGTGCTGTGAGCTTTTCCATTTTCGTTTCGCCTGCAATCAATTGGTTGAGGCAGTCTGCCTATATGACTGAGTTGCGTGGTGGCAGATCAATTGCCGAAGAGCTTGATGATCCGGACGTTGTGACGCGAATGCTCATAGAAGGTGCAACTTATGCTGAATTTGAAAAACTCGCCGTAAGCGAAGCAAATCTAGATGCTGATGCTTTCTCTCCAGGACGATGGGAGTTTGCCTTAAAGAACATTCATGCCGACATGGTTCTGGGACTGCAAAAAAATAGCAAGCATCCGACGTTGCTTCTTACGGGAGCACAGGACGGGCAGGTCAATTCCCTTGAAACTCAATCGGTTTTTGACAAACTGATCGACAAAGAAATGTTGTCAGCAACGCACTTTGAGACGGCCGGTCATTCAATGATAGACGTTGATGAGCGGCGGGTGATGGATGAGTGGGATGGTTTGTGGTTGCTAATTCAGGTTCAATTGTTCGGCAAAGATGCATTTACCAAAGGCTATTGGGCGGCGCTGGACGCTTTCCTCGCCACCCAATTCGATTATGTGAGCTAGATAGGTCGAGGGTAACGACGATAGATGTCGTTGATGCCCTTTAACACTTCATCACTGAGAGCCACGTCTTGTGCAGCAATATCAGTTTTAAGCTGATCCATATTGGTCGCGCCAATAATTACCGAGGTCATAAACGGCCGATCCAGTGCGAACTTTAGACCCATTTGACAGACATCCAGACCATGCTTCTCAGCCAATTCTATGTAAGCGGAGATAGCTGGTTCAGAATGAGGGTTGTTGCGATAAGTTGCACCAGGAGAAAGCTCCCCGCGTGTACCTTTGGGAATTTGACCATTTAAGTATTTACCGGAAAGCGCTCCTGCTGCTAACGCAGAGTAGGCAAGCAGACCAACGTCTTCATGGTGGCTAACTTCGGCCATGTCGTGATCAAAGTAACGACGCAGCAGACCATATTCGTTTTGAATTGAGGCTACACGCGGCAGATCATTTTGCTCAGCAAGGCGCAGATACTGCATGGTTCCCCAGGCGGTTTCATTTGAAAGTCCGATGTGGCGGATCTTTCCTTCGCGAATGAGCGCGTCCAGTGTTTCTAGAACTTCGAGAAAGTGGTTCAGCTCTGCGTGCGTATCTTGAGTTGAAGGGGCGAAGTCGTAACCTTTTTCAAAGTGATAGTGGCCGCGGTTTGGCCAATGCAGTTGATACAAGTCGATATATTCAGTTTGTAAACGGCTCAGGCTACCTTCAATCGCTTTGCGAATGCCTGCCGGATTAATGCCTTCGCCATCGCGAATCCAAGTTGGACCTTTGCCTGACACTTTAGTGGCCAGAATAATGTCGTCACGTTTGCCTGTTTTATTGAACCATGTGCCAATAATCTCTTCAGTCTTGCCAGCAGACTCTGGAGTTGGAGGCACAGCGTAAAGCTCGGCAGTGTCAAAAAAATTGATACCTTGTTCTACAGCATAGTCCATTTGCTCATGGCCATCGGCCTCATTGTTCTGACGGCCCCAAGTCATGGTGCCCAAGCAAATCTCGCTGACCTTAAGGTCAGTGCGTCCAAGTTTGTTGAATTTCATCTCAAATCTCGCCTTGTAGTGGGGATAATGAACCTACATTAGGAGCGCTATCAGACACAAGAATGGAGTTGCTCCAGCACAAAGAAAAATGTTTTTTGAAAAAAGTGGTTTAAGGTCTTTCCATATCGATAAAAGCACCCTATACAGGCGCAGTCTTGATCACGATCAGACACAAACGGTCTAACCGTTTAACAAGAGACAGCGACTGTCTTGATTTGGCGCGGGGTGGAGCAGCCCGGTAGCTCGTCAGGCTCATAACCTGAAGGTCGCAGGTTCAAATCCTGCCCCCGCAACCAATCAAAATCATCTAACTCATTGATAGATAACGATTTCGGAAGAAATCCTCGAAAGAGGATTCTCTCCAATCGTGCCCTATGGTATGCTTTTTGGTGTCACACAAGTCTCACACAAATGCACACATTAGGGTTGGAAGGATGGAAACACACAAAATACTCGGCGACCAAGTTCGTTTATACCGACGAGCAAAAGGCGGAAATTGGCATTGCGCGGCCTATTTAAAGGGCCGCGAATGGCGAAAAAGTACAAAAGAAGACAGCCTTTCCCGGGCGAAAGACATTGCGGAAGACTGGTACTTAGACCTTAAAGGCAAAGATCGTTACGGCGAACTCAAAGTCGGGATGACTTTCTCAAAAGCTGCGGAACATTTTGAAACTGAGTACGAAGCCGTAACGCAGGGACGACGCAGTCCAAAATGGGTGCAAGGTCATAAGGACCGCATTCGTCTTCATCTAAAACCATTCTTTGGTAGAATGCTTGTTCAAGATATTACCTCCGGCGCTGTGCAAGATTATCGCGTTCTTCGGATGACACCGACCGCTGGTGGCGACAAACCATGGAAACCGCCCGCCGTAAAAACACTCCACAACGAAATTGTAACGCTACGCATGGTTCTCAAGGCCGTCATGCGGCGCGGCGTTATTGAGTATGTGCCGGACATGTCCGATCCGTATCGCAAGCAAACCAAAATTGAGCATCGTCCGTGGTTTACGCTCAAGGAGTACAAGCGGCTTTATGAGGCGACGCGAGACAATGCCGCAAATCCATACAATGAGCGATACCGTTGGTATGCCGAGCAATTGCACGATTACGTCTTGTTTATGGCGAATACCGGCTTGCGACCAGATGAAGCCAAGTTACTCGAATTTCGCGATGTAGAGATAGTTGATGACAAAAATACTGGCGAACGCATTTTGGAAATCGAAGTGCGCGGTAAGCGAGGCGTTGGGTACTGTAAGAGCATGCCAAATGCTGTCATTACGTTTGAACGCCTTCAGAAGCGTCTGAGGAGTGAAAGTGGTGCGGGAGCGGTAGAAGAACCTCTAAGGCTTCCACGGCAACATGATATTATCTTTCCAAACGAGTTCAAAAAAATGTTCAACTCGGTTTTGGAGAAAAACGACTTGAAATTTGATCGTCATGGCAAAAGCAGAACTGCTTACAGCCTTCGCCATAGTTATATTTGTTTTCGGTTGCTCGAAGGAGCGGATATCTACCAAGTAGCAAAGAACTGCCGCACCAGTGTTGAGATGATTGAGAAGCATTATGCAGCTCATTTGAAGGATATGATTGATACGTCATTGGTAAATGTCAAGAAGCGCTAGAGCTAAAGTTTTGGCCCATTGCGGAGTTTAACCACACCACCCATCGTTGGGACCCAATTTCTCGAAATCTGACATCCTAAATTTTAAAGAACATAGATCGACCAAACGAACTTTCAGAATTGATAAAAGTGCAAACTTATTCCAAGTTACGAATTGGTGTTGTAGATGCAATTGCCCGATCAGTATCACTCACCGGCATTGCTATGCTCCATGGATACGTTGGAACATCACCTCCCTCAAACTGGTAGACCGACACTGCTGGTAGATTTCTTTTGTCGTATCTTCGGCCAAACGTGAATACCACGCTGTTTGGTGCCGCTAAAACCAAATGAATACGTTTTATTCCTTTTTCGCTTAGTTGCTTTGCTATCTCGAAGAAATGCTGCGCAAGACGGCTCTGTTTGGCCTGCGACCAGTGCGAATCCGATGACAACCCTTCTAACATCATACGCACAACAGGCATCGCAAACGTATTCGAAATCGCATCATCGGACACCGGATAAGAATAGGAGATAGCAACAACTGCCTCCGTTCCTTCAATTTCTCCATTCAATCCTTTAACCGTAAACTGAGCACCATCATCGTCATCAGACAACGCACGCCAGCAATCGACCGTTCTGTCCCAATCATAGGTGATGATCTCACCTTCGTCATCAAACAGAACCCCAGTCAAAAAAGTGAAAGGAACAGGTGCGAGGCCTCCGAAGACAACCTTCAAAGCTCCAGCATTCATCGATCTCTTGTTCTGCAGGACCGCTTTGTATCCCGTCTCAATCTCAGAGATTGCAACGTTTGGTTCCAAGGCTTTTCCATCATCCCGACTGCAAAGGTCAATCAAAGTTTCAACTTTTTGCCCCTTTAACTCATCGCCAAGGGCCGCAATCAGTGGTGTCCCCATATCCAAACGCAGACCACGTGCCTCTACGACAATTACTCGCATGCTGCTACGTGACGCCTTGCCTTCAAACCATCCCAAAAAGATGAGGATAATTGCGCAGGCAATCATTATTGCTCCAACAATCGCAACCCAGATTTTCAGGCTATCCAATGTGCCAACAATACCATGAAGTTGATCTGCTCCAAGGTTCAGTACCGACCGCACGATAATAATAATTAACGGAGTTCCAACGATGGCCGCCAAAAGAAGCGTCGTTCCGCTCTTTAGGAGAATTGTTTGGGCAGATCGGACGCGAAAATACCAATCAATTGCTTTCCGCACACCGTAGTCGAATAGTCGTTTTAGCATTCCATACCCACTCTAATTTTTGTCATTCAAATTCAACTTCGACACAAATGCTGCCGTGCCCCTTAACAAAGAGTGTGGCCGAAACCTCCATCTGCCACAGCCAGCTGAGGCGGCTAATAAACAGTACCGCAAAATCAACACCGCGAGCCCCTTCGACCAAGTTGTGCATCGACCGGACATCGAGACCACTTGGTACTACTTCAAAACTGGGATGCGAATGCCATTCGCCAAGATAATTGAACCGCTTGTAGTCAGCGCCTGTTCGCTTGAAAAATGCACTCAGTTCGAGCTCGTGATGCTCCGCATCCCTAACAAAGTGCGCTCGCGAACCCGACACTGTATCTACTGAAAAATCAGCAATCCTAAATCGTTGGTCCCCGACCATTTCACCCATCAGGATGCCACCAATCTCGCGCTGGCCCGCAAAAAACATGTGGCGCTTCAATCTTCTTTGTATAGATCTAGGAACAAGAAGATGCATCATCGGCCTCTTCAATTACCAAGTGTTCCTTGATCAAGACCATCATTTCTTCGGCATCAATTGGGTCCACGATGTCTCCCCAATCGCCTTCGGGGCGCAGATCAATCGGGACAGTATCGAAAGGCTGGTTGAATGCCCATTCAGACGACATGCCGATCATGTACGCAGACATCGGAAAAATGCTTCTCTCCGGCTGTGCGAGATAGTCAGTGACAAACCGCGTGGCATGGTAAGCCACAATCGACACCTCAGCATCATCTGCAACCAGCGGAGCGCCGTTTTCTGTGCGCCCCTCATAGCTTTGTGCGTTTTCTACCTGCCAACTGGACCAAGCGACACCTTGATCCGTACACCATTGACGAATTTGGTCACGCGCAGCCGACGGAATAGGGTCGATGTCAGGCCGTGCACGTGCAATGAACCCACCAATCCCCCCTGCAAAGACTTGACACCAAATCATGGCTGTTTTTGAACGCTTTGCAGCAGACGCCATCAGGTTAAAAGCAACTGGATCAGCAGTTGCATCAACAATCACATCACAGTTTTGAAGCTCTTCAAGTGCTGCCGTCATTGACGCCGCACTTTCTTGGCCACCAAGTGATAGCCTCAGCAACTTGGCATCAATACTTGGACAAATCTGCAGTAGCCTATCTTTCAGCAAATTGGTTTTGTGAACACCAATCCCGTCCAGTGCCAATTCATTCCGTACAATATTGCCAGGAAAAAAAATATCCTCATCGACGAGAAAAAAGTTCTGAACGCCACTACGTGCCAAACTCACAGCCACCTTTGATCCAACGGATCCACAACCAACAAGCCCCACCCTCTTGCCAACCAAATTTTCATATGCGGTTGGAAGTCGCTGCATATCAGGTGGAATTTCCAAGGTTGAATAACGGATAAGCTTGCGCTCATTTTTCGATGTGAAAAACCACAGAAGTTGCCATTTATCGGCATCTCCGATGAGTACGGGCACAGGATCGTTTGCGACATCCGTTGCGCTTATTAGCTCTGTCAGACCCAGACGGGCGAATACCTTTTCCAGCTCGTCAGCGCTCAACATATTTGAGGTCTCAAATGTCGGCACACGCACTACTAGACTGTCGCTACACGACCCACCTGCCGATGCCCCAATATCCGTGCGCCAAAGTGGAGTATCCTTTGGGCCGATCGTCTCAATGTTAGCGATATAGATTTTCGCTACGGCCCTTTCCTTCAGACTTAACCTCGTCACCTCATGCTCAGTCAAACTGTTTAGCGCCACTTTGTCTGAGCAAGATAAAACCAGTCGACATAGTTTAGTTCGCATATCTTTGCCAAGTGATCCGACATGAGCCGAATGCGCATAAACAATTGCCCCGCTTTCCGGACGCTCTTCTGATAACAAGCGATACGTACTTGAGATCATATCTGCACCAGTCACGTTGGGATGCCAATTATCTGGTCGGTGCTCCAAACATAGCTCACCAGCCGCACCATATTGATGATCTGAAATGCGAGATCGATTACTTGAAAAAATCATGGGCGGAGCGTCAGGAAACACATTTGGATAGTCCATTTCCAAAGCGTAATCTATGCCACCATGATTGATCACAAAATCCAGACACAGTGTGAGATCGCTCGTTGCTCGCCACTTGAGGAGCTTTAGCCACTCAGACGAATCCTCAAGCTGAGCAATCGTCGTTTTCTCCGATGCGAGTCGAGCACTTCGCGTTAACCACCAGTTCATGCAAATCCTTCAGGCGTATCAGGTACCCGTGGCTCATTTCCGAATGATACCTGCGACGGCCCGATGGTCGACGCCTGGCTTACATCGCGCACTAAACCGTGCCCAGAATTATCTGATGTCGCTGCCGTGGCTAAAACGCTAGCGGTGACTGTCCCCGATAGAAGCGATCCCATACGATCCGACAGTACGCTGCCTATCCGTCGATGCTCTACTAGATTTGCAGCCGCCGCGAAATCTTCGCGAGCTTGCGCAAGCCAAGAATAAAACGCGTCTTTACGTTCTGGCTTCTTTTCCCATTTATCTGCAAAGTTTTCTGTCCCATCGCTTGGGTTTGCAATGGTATATTTCACGCCGTCATATTTTATCGCTTCTTCCATCCCCACCAAGATCGTCATTAAAGCCGCCCCTATTGTGGTTTCCCCATTGTAGGCATGGGCGGCCAACGTCGACAGAATGATCGAAATCGGTTTATCGGTTGGATTATCTGCAAACATCGTGTCGCGATGTCTTTTTAAGATCATGATCGCAGACTGCAATGGCGTGCGGACCCGGTGAACAGGAATATCCTCTACGCTGGCCGTCACCCCTTTGCTGCGCATCTCATTCAGGATTTGCTGGCGCCCCTTCACAAACACATCTCCCATACGAGCCTTGAACCAATCGGCATACCCACGCGGGTTAGACCGTGGCCAGTCCTGTGATACATGGTGGTACGTTGTCTCCTCATTGTCAGTGATCGCGATAGCTGTTTTAGCAAATTGCGCATCCAATCCGTATGTTTCGAACAGGGCACGTTGATCGGACTCATTTGGGATCGCAGGAACAATATCCATATGAAACTGGGCCTCATCGGCATATTCAAGCGTCCAACACCGACGTTTTTCTTGCAGTGCTTTGTCCATATTCTTATCTTTACGGTAGAGTTCGAGCTCATCTCCGATCAATGCCTTCAGTTCAGCCTGAGACATTTTCATCTTCGTGACGTTGCGCAGGCTACACACGCAATCAATATCGTATTGTTCTTCGGCCGTTTCTGGCTTTGTTGCGGTGCCAAGCTTAAATGATCCCTGAATATAAGTTTCGGGAGAGTAGCCCTGCACTTGGGAGGCATTCCGCTCCAACCAGCGTCCCACCGATTTGTAACTGCGTTCCGCTTGTTCATATCGCGACTGGGGAATTTCTAGAGCTTTCGCCATCGCAGAAAGGTACTCTTCCGCTTGTTTCGTCGTTGTTAATTTTTGCTCAGTGCCCACGTATCTATCCTTCTCTTGATTGCGACTTCGAACTTTGCTCCAGCTCATCATCATAACTTATTTGGCGGCACTTTCGGCATTCAACTCAAGATGCAGCAACAATCTGATGGAAATCCTAGTTTGCCTTGGCTGGTTCATAGTAGCACGAAACAAGAACAAGAGTTAGTTTTCTGGGATTCTCAGTAAGGAGCGAAAACGATTATTGCACGGCAAATGCAATTTGAGTCAAAGGTGCTTGCAAACTGGACACTTCCTCTGGAGACTAATTTCCGCTCTTTAAACTTGTGTATGCAACGAAAGTCCGATTTCCACTTGTTCTGTTGAAAAACGCGCTCAGTATTG
>Ga0315336_1003470_pt1 | contig 20901 bp, 16 predicted proteins | sample ASW5metaG_FD_204512 | JGI IMG/M metagenome (GOLD analysis project Ga0315336, IMG submission 204512) | Ammonia-oxidizing marine archaeal communities from Monterey Bay, California, United States - ASW #5 | ecosystem: Environmental > Aquatic > Marine > Intertidal zone | place: USA: California... | reverse complement strand
CATGTGCTTCTTTCTCAGTATTTTGCTCTCCCCAGGTCATGGTTCCTAGGCAAATTTGGCTAACTTCAATGTCTGTTTGCCCAAGTTTGTTGTATTTCATAGTTACTCCTTTTTAATATTTTATCGAGTATATTAGTAATATTTTAAATAAAAAAAACATAGTCGCGGACAAATAACGGTGCATATGATACCTTTTATTTAAGAAAATTTAATGAATTCTCCTAATTTATGCAGACATTAACCATATCAAAGCCCGATGATTTTCATCTCCATCTTCGTGATGGAGCAGCTATGGCTAGTATAGTCAATTATAGTGCGGCACAATTTTCAAGAGCGATTGTGATGCCAAATCTAAAACCGGCGATTACAACCGTAGATATGGCATTATCTTATCGTGAACGTATTCTAGGTAGCGTCGATGAAAAATATAATTTTGAACCTTTAATGACCTTATATCTAACAGATAATATGCTACCTGATGTAATAAATATTGCCGCACAAACGGAATCAATTAAGGCTCTAAAGTATTATCCTGCAGGAGCAACAACAAATTCTGATTGCGGGGTTACAGATATTAAAAAGATTTATTCGGTTTTAGAAGCAATGATGAAGAACGAATTACCTCTATTGATACACGGGGAGGTTAGTGATATTGAAGTTAATGTTTTTGATAGAGAAAAGGTATTCATTGAGAAAGTCTTAGAACCTTTGGTTGATGACTTTTGTGAATTGAAGATAGTATTTGAGCATATTACTACTAAGGCAGCCGTTGATTTTGTTTTAAATGCAAGCAGCAATGTTGCCGCAACAATTACCCCACAACACATACTTTTAAATCGAAATGATTTATTTAATGAATCATTCCAGCCACATAATTATTGTTTCCCTGTTCTCAAAGAAGAGGATGATCGTTTGGCAGTTTTAGGTGCTGCGACTAGTGGAAATTCTAAATTTTTTCTAGGAACAGATAGCGCACCACATTCACGTTCAAAAAAAGAAAGTGGCTGCGGATGTGCAGGTATTTTTTCTGCCTATAATGCTCTAGAACTTTATGTTGAAATTTTTGATAACCAAAATAAATTAGACGAAGTTGAAGCATTTACTAGTTTTTTTGGGGCAGATTTTTATGGGCTTAATCGTAATCATGAAAAAATTACATTAGTAAAAAAAGAAACACATATTCCAGAGGCGCTACCTTTTGGCGATGACAAATTAGTTCCTCTACGTGCTGGCGATACTTGCTCATGGCAAGTGAAGTTTTAATTAAAATGAGTAATACGAAGACAACTATTGCAAAACGATTCCGTGGTTTTTTCCCTGTTATAATTGATATAGAAACAGCTGGGTTTGATGCATCAAAAGATGCTTTATTAGAGATTGCTGCTGTAACATTAACACTCAATACGGAAAATCACTGGTGTATTGATGAAATTATAGCTAAATATATTAAGCCATTTGAAGGCGCTAATCTTGACATCGCGTCACTGGAATTTACTGGCATTGACCCCGAACACCCATTTCGTAAGCAGATCGCGGTTAGTGAAACTGATGCTTTTAATGAAATATTTCGTACAATAAGAAAAAAGACAAAAGATAATGAATGTACTCGAGCTATACTCGTCGGACATAACGCATCATTTGACCTAAGCTTTTTGAATGCTTGTGTAGAAAGAAATAATATTAAACGTAATCCTTTTCACCCATTTAGTACTTTCGATACAGCAACATTAGCTGGTCTTGTTTATGGTCAAACAGTATTGTCACGCGCAGCAATAGCTGCTGGTTTGGACTGGGACGAAAAGGAGGCACATTCAGCACGTTATGATGCAGAACAAACTGCAATTCTATTCTGCGAGATTGTAAATAGATGGAATGAGTACTCTAATATTTTCTAGGTAAAATATGTTCAAATGAAGTAATTAAGAACGTTACTTGGAGTAATAAAAATTATGAGTTTTACAGATACAGCAATGCTTATATTGTCAACGACGATTACAATCTGTTATCTATCTTCATCAATAATCTTCATTCGCGTAGCACTTATTATAGTTCAGATCGGTTATTTTTTCTTAGCACTATATACCGGGCTTGATCAGCCGGGTATGACAGCTATATTAATTCTTAGTATTACTAATAGTCTTATTAATGGATTAAAAATAACCCAGTATTTTTATGAGAATTCGATTCGTTGTCTACCAAAAGAATTACATAATCTTTACCAAAGCGAATTTCATCTTTTATCACCTAAGGAGTTTAAACTATTATATGAACGGGCAGGCGAAGAAGAGCGTACTGGAGAATTAATAGTAGCTAATCAAACTTTTGAAAATCTGATGTTTGTTCTTGATGGTGCACCAATTATACGGCTTCAGAAAGGCAAGATGATTAGATTAACAAAGAGCGTTTGGTTAGGTGAGATGAGTTTTTTACGTGGGGAGGTGACTTCAGCAGATGTTCTTACAGCACCAGAAGAAAAAGTTAAGTTATTAATTTGGAATAAGCATGATATTGATGAACTACAAGAGAAGCAGCCAATTATTATCGAAAAATTAAGATATATTATTGCCAATAGTCTTGCTGAAAAAATTAGATATTCCAATACACTTATTGAAAGTACATTTAGTTAGTTTTTCCCTTTGAAATAAAACTAATTTTTAGAATAATTATTTTTTATTTTTTCCTGCCATAATTTAGCATTTTCCATCAACTCCTCAGAGTTTAGAGTTATTAATTTTTTATCTTTTAGTAATCTTTTTCCAGCGACCCATACGTCACTTACTTGTTGACGATCACTCGCATAAATAATTTGGGAGAGAGGTTCGTAAAGCGGGGTAGTTTCTAATTGATTTAGATTTAGAGCTACAATATCAGCTTGCTTCCCCTTTTTTAATGAGCCAATAGACTCACTCAAACCTAGTGCTTTGGCGCCATTAAGTGTGGCCATCTTCAAGGTCTTGTGTACATCACTACAAGTAGAGTCATTAGCAATACCTTTAGCTAGTAATGTTGCTGTACGCATTTCACCAAGCATATCTAAGTCATTATTACTTGCTGCACCATCCGTTCCAATACAAACATTAATATTATTATCATGTAATTGCCCAACCGGACAGAAACCACTTGCCAGTTTTAAGTTAGATTCTGGACAGTGAACTATACTAACTCCAAGTTTTTTTAGTTTATCAATTTCATTTTTTTCTAACTGCGTCATATGCACTGCGATTAAACGCGAGCTTAATAATCCTAATTCTGATAGACGATCAATTGGACGTTTTCCATATTGATTGATGCTTTGGTTGATCTCGTCACTCGTTTCATGAATATGCATATGAATTTGAATATCAAGTTCTTCAGCAAGTACCGCTATTCGTTTTAGTGAGTCATTAGAGACAGTGTAGGGTGCATGAGGCGCAAATGCGGTACTGATAAGTGGATTATGCCTAAAAGAATCATGGACGTATTCACCCTTAGCTAAATATTCGTCACTACTGTTTGCCCATAAAGTTGGAAGATCGATTATAATCAAACCAATCATAGCGCGCATTCCGACGCTTGCACAAATTTCAGCAGTGCTATCTGGAAAGAAGTACATATCATTGAAACAAGTTGTTCCACTACGGAGCATTTCTGCAATCGCAAGTTTAGTTCCATCCTTGACGAATTCAGGACCAATCCATTTTTTTTCGGCAGGCCATATATGATTATTTAACCAATCCATTAATGGTAAATCATTGGCTATACCTCGAAATAGCGACATTGCAGCATGCGTATGGGCATTAATTAGACCAGGAATTAAAGCGTGATGTTCTAGAACTAATTCTTCTGTTGCCGTAAATTTTTTTCTAGCGTCATCAGAGCCTAGTAATGCTATTATTTTGTCGTTTTTAATAGCAAGAGCATAGTTTTCATAGACGGTATTTTCTGGTTCAACAGGTATAATCCATCTAGCATGTATTAAGGTATCAATGTTCATTTTGACATCATTATTTAATTATTCTTAAATGTTTATGATAATCCATTAATCATATGAAAAACAAAGAATCAGAGCCGAAAATCGAAACATTTACTGCAGTTAAATGGAATGCAGGAGTGTTGATGTTGCTAGATCAGAGAAAATTACCAAATGAAGTGGTTTATCTTGATTATAGTTCAGCACTTGATGTCGCCAATGCAATTAAAGAAATGGTAGTTCGGGGCGCTCCTGCAATTGGGATTACTGCAGCATATGCTGTTGTGCTTGCCGCACGTTCGGCTTATCAAAATTCTCCTGATAATTGGCGTGAAGATATTGAAGAGGTTCTTCAAGTACTTGTTGCAGCTAGGCCAACCGCCATTAATCTAAAATGGGCGATTTCTAAGATGCGTAAGCAATTTAATACGATTAATGGTGATCCTGAAACTCAACTACTAGACCTTGCGATTAAAATACACAATGATGATATTGCTGCTAATCATGAGATGGGTCGTCTTGGGGCAGAATTAATTAATCCAGATAGCGAAGTTATAACTCATTGCAATGCAGGCGCTTTAGCAACAGGCGGATATGGCACAGCTTTAGGAGTGATAAGAACAGCCCACCAAAAAGGGTTACTTAAGAAAGTCTATGCTTCCGAAACCCGCCCATGGCTTCAAGGCGCTCGACTAACAAGCTGGGAATTAAAACAGGATAACATTCCTGTAAGTTTGTTAATTGACTCAGCTGTATCTAATTTGATGCAGACAGAAAATATTTCCTGGCTAATTGTTGGTTCTGATCGCATTACAGCTAATGGCGACATTGCTAATAAGATAGGGACTTATTCGCATGTAGTATCGGCAAAGCATCACAATGTAAAAGTTATGGTAGTGGCACCTTCATCCACAATTGATATGAAAATAGATTCAGGGAAAAAGATACCTATTGAAAACCGCCCAGCAGAGGAGGTAATGTATTTTCAAGAGACCCAATCCAGTTTAAATCAAACTGAAATTCTAAATCCGGCTTTCGACATTACCCCCGCATCGTTGATTGATTATATCGTTACTGAAAAGGGAATTATCCATGAACCCAACGCTAAAAAAATGCTTGCAATTTTTGGTTAAACTTATTTTAAAATCAGTTAGTTAAATCTAAGAATTTAGTAGGGGAAAGCACCATATTATGATAAAATTTATCTCTTTAGAATTACTAAAAAATCACTAAAAAAATAAGGATTTTTGTTCTCTTTTCAGTAAATGATCTATGCCTGAATCTGATTTCGCAAAAGCACTTTCTCCTGTCAACATAGAAGACGAAATGCGGCAATCCTACATGGAATACGCCATGAGCGTTATCGTAGGCCGTGCGTTACCTGATGTTCGAGATGGTCTTAAACCTGTTCATCGAAGAGTTTTATTCGCCATGAAGGAAATGGGTAATGACTGGAATAAGGCTTACAAAAAATCAGCACGTGTTGTTGGTGATGTTATTGGTAAATATCATCCCCATGGAGATACTGCTGTTTACGATACGATTGTGCGAATGGCACAACCATTTTCTCTTCGATATATGCTTGTAGATGGGCAGGGTAATTTTGGTTCTGTCGATGGTGATGCACCGGCAGCTATGAGATATACCGAAGTTCGGATGTCGCGAATTGCCCATGAGATATTAGAAGATATTGATAAAGAAACGGTGGAATTTGTAGGAAATTATGATGGGTCTGAACATGAGCCAGTTGTTTTACCGACACGCATTCCAAATTTACTTATTAATGGTTCAAGTGGTATTGCTGTTGGCATGGCAACCAATATACCGCCGCATAATTTATCGGAAGTTATAAATGCATGTATAGCTTTAATTGAAACACCGGAGATCGAAATTTTGAATTTAATGAAGCATATTCCAGGACCTGATTTTCCAACAGCAGGGATAATTAATGGTTCATCGGGAATTAAAGATGCTTATGAAACAGGACGCGGCCGTATCGAAGTTCGTGCTAGAAGTAAAATTGAAGAGCATGACACCGGAAATAAGATTGTCATTACTGAACTTCCATATCAAGTTAATAAGGCACGATTACTAGAAAAAATTGCCGAGTTGGTTAAAGATAAAAAAGTTACAGGAATACGTGAACTACGTGATGAATCAGATAGAGATGGTATGCGAGTTGTAGTTGAGTTACGTCGTGGCGAAGTCGCCGAAGTTATTTTAAATAATCTATATAAATTTACTCAAATGCAATCGGCCTTTAGTGTTAATACTGTAGCCCTGGTCGATAATAAACCACAAGCAAATTTAAATTTAAAACAATTACTCGAAGCTTTTATTAGTCATCGTCGTGAGATTGTCACAAGAAGAACTATTTTCGAATTACGTAAGGCTCGTGCTCGCGCACATATCTTAGAGGGTTTGGCGGTTGCCTTAGCAAATATTGATCTTGTTATTGCGTTACTTAAAAAATCAGCTAGTCCAGCAGAAGCAAAAGTGAAATTACTTAAAGGTATATGGGAATCAAATGTTGTTGTTGAAATGGTAAAAGATGCTGGTTCAGAGATTTCAAGACCCGATAATTTGCAGCATGAATTTGGACTGCATGATGACGGATATCGATTATCTCCTGAGCAAGCTCAGGCAATTCTTGAATTACGCTTACAAAAATTAACGGGTCTTGAGAAAGATAAGATTCTTAAAGAGTATAGTGATTTATTAAGAACAATTATTGATTTACTAGATATTCTTTCAAGACCTGAAAGATTGATGAAAGTTATACATGACGAATTAAAAGATATACAAGATCGTTATGGCGATGAACGTAGAACTGAGATTGTTCAAACACAAAAAGATTTAAGTATGGAAGATTTAATTACAGAGGAAGATGTTGTTGTTACATTATCTCATGCGGGTTATGCAAAATCACAACCGGTCAATACTTACCGATCTCAACGTCGAGGAGGAAGAGGTAAGACAGCAACTTCTGTTAAAGATCAGGATTTTATTGATAAATTATTTATTGCGAGTACGCATGACACATTATTATGTTTTTCAAGTCGAGGTAAACTTTACTGGCTGAAAGTATACGAACTACCACAAGCTAGCCGTACGGCTCGCGGTAAACCCATAATTAATTTGTTACCATTAGACGAAGGTGAGCAAATTAATGCGGTGTTATCAATAAGAAATTATGTCGAGGATATGTTTGTATTTATGGCAACTGCCAATGGAACTGTTAAAAAAACATCGCTGATTGAATTTTCACGCCCAAGACCGAGCGGTATTCGTGCAATCGAACTTGTGGGTGGAAATAAGCTTATTGGTGTCGAACTAACAGATGGTAAGCGTGACATTATGTTATTTAGTGATGCTGGCAAGGTTGTTCGATTCCCCGAGTCCCATGTTCGGTCAATGGGTAGAACGGCTAAGGGTGTACGTGGCATTCGTTTAACTAAAGGACAAAATGCTATTTCACTAATTATTGTCAAAAGTACAGAGACTACTGTGTTAACCGCCACCCAAAACGGTTATGGTAAACGCACAGATATCGAGGATTACCCACAAAAATCACGAGGTGGAGTCGGGGTTATCTCAATACGGGTAACAAAACGAAATGGTCCAGTTGTAAGCGCAGTTGCTGTCGAAAATGATGATGAAATCATGTTGATAAGCGGCCAAGGAACATTGATTAGAACACCAGTGAAAGACATTTCTGTATTTGGACGTAATACTCAAGGTGTTAGATTAGTGAATCTTAGTGAACTAGAACAACTAGCTAGTATCGAACGTATTATTGAATATAGTGATAATTAAGAGTTATGCTTGATATTAACTAATTTATTCTTAAGAAAATTAATTTCTTATGAGCGAAAAAAAGAAACTAGAAAAATTACGAACCGAAATTGATTCTTTGGACAAGCAACTGCTTGATCTTATTAGCGAACGAGCGCGTTTAGCGCAATCAATCGCTAAGATTAAAACAACATCATCAGAGGCTTTTGAATTTTATCGTCCAGAACGTGAAGCTCAGATTTTAAGAAAGGTAATCGAGCATAATAGTGGCCCACTTTCAGAGGAGGAGATGGCGAGATTATTCAGAGAAATTATGTCGGCATGCCTGGCATTAGAACAAGTACTAGATATCGCTTATTTAGGGCCAGAAGGAACATTTACACAATCGGCAGCACTAAAACATTTCGGTCATTCTGTTAATACAACAGCATTTGCCACTATTGATCAAGTATTTCGAGAAGTTGAATCTAATGCTTCTCATTATGGTGTTGTACCTATTGAAAATTCTATTGAAGGCATTGTTAACCACACATTAGATATGTTAAATCACTCCAGTTTAATGGTTTGTGGTGAAGTAGAATTAAGAATTCATCATCATTTGTTGAGTAAGGATGAAACGCTTGACGAATTAACACAGATTTACTCGCATCAACAATCCTTAGCGCAATGTCGTGGTTGGTTAGACACATATTTACTTAAAGCCGAACGTATACCTGTTACCAGTAATGGTGAAGCTGCTCAGATTGCTAGTAATGAAAAACATACTGCTGCTATTGCTAGCGATTCGGCTGGTAAATTGTACGGATTAAATAAGCTTGCAACTAATATTGAGGATGAACCTGATAATACGACACGCTTTTTAGTTATCGGCAGAACAATGTGCCCAAATTCAGGGAATGATAAGACTTCTTTGATTTTTTCAGCAGCAAATAAACCAGGTGTTCTCCACAGAATGCTAGGTTGTTTTGCAAAAAATAGTGTCAGTATGACTCGTATCGAATCTAGACCATCTAGACGTGAAATGTGGGATTATGTTTTTTTTGTTGATATTGAAGGGCACGCTGAAGATGATTCAGTTAAAAAAGCATTAAGTGAGTTAGAAGAGCACGCCGCAATGGTTAGATTATTAGGCTCATATCCAAGAGCTGTTTTATAGGGTTGTATTATGTCTTGTGATTTGTTTTCACTCGCTACACCAGGTGTTGCCGGCCTTAAACCTTATCGCCCAGGAAAATCAATCGAAGAATTACAACGAGAACTCAACTTGACTGAAGTTATTAAGTTGGCTTCTAATGAAAATCCCTTAGGGCCTAGCCAGAATGTTTTAGATGTAATTAGCGCAACGAAAGATTTATCACGTTACCCGGATGGAGATGGTTTTAATTTAAAGAAAAAGCTTGCGGAAAAACATAATGTTCCTATCAGCAATATCACATTAGGTAATGGATCTAATGATATTCTCGAAATGGCTACGCGCACGTTTGTTACAAGTGAGCATGAAGTTATCTATTCAAAGCATTCTTTTGCCGTTTATCCTTTAGTTACTCAGGCTGTAGGTGCGAAGCATGTAGTGATTCCAGCAGATGGTTGGGGGCATGATTTGGACGCAATGTTAGCTGCAGTTAATGATAATACTCGTTTAATGTTTATCGCAAATCCAAATAATCCGACAGGAACTTGGGTTGATAATCAAAATCTTAGAAATTTACTTGAGAGAATTTCTGAACATGTAATTGTGTTAGTTGATGAAGCATATTTTGAATATGCAAGAAGCGAAAAACAATATCCCGATTGCAGTTTATGGGTAAATGATTTTAATAATCTAATTGTTACTCGTACTTTTTCAAAAGCATATGGCTTGGCGGCCCTACGTATTGGTTATTCAATATCTCATTCAGATACAGCTAACTTATTGAATCGAGTACGACAGCCATTTAACAATAATGGTCTTGCCCTAGTTGCGGCTGAAATTGCATTACAAGATACACAATATATAAAAAATAGTGTTGAGCTCAATCAAGCTGGAATGAAACAGTTAACACAAGTTTTTGATGATATGGGGTTGGAATATATACCTTCAAAAGGTAATTTTATATGTGTAAATTTTGAAAAGCCTGCAACTCAAATTTATGCGACTTTATTAGAAGCAGGCATTATTGTACGCCCTGTATCTGATTATGGTATGCCAAATCATCTACGTATAAGTATTGGGTTAGAACACGAAAACATCAAGTTTATTAAAGAGCTTGAGAGGATAATGGCGAAATAACCATGTTTGAATATATATATAATTTGACCTTATGTTAATTGATCATTTATCAATCATCGGCGTTGGGCTTATTGGTGGTTCATTGGCTCGTGCTCTTCGTAAAGCGAAGCTTGTTGGCCGAGTTACTGGATGTAATCGTTCTGAGGAAACTTTAAAAAAAGCAGTTCAATTAGGTGTAATCGATGATTATTCTCTGGATATATATGAGGCGGTAAAAAAATCCGATGTTATTGTAATAGGGACACCTTTAGCTATATCTGAGAAATTGTTACCGCAAATAGCAGACTCTATGTCCGCTAATACTGTACTGACTGATGTTGGCAGTGTTAAGAGCGGTATTGTTAAAGCTGCTAGACAGACGTTGTTTGAAAAATTTTGTAATTTCGTTCCAGGCCACCCAATAGCTGGAACTGAAAAGAATGGAGTTGAGGCTTCACTTGAAGATCTATTTGTCAATCATCGCGTAATACTAACGCCAGTAGAAGAAACTTGCCCAAAGGCATGTAAGCTTATTACTCAAATGTGGAAAGCGGCAGGGGCTGACGTTGTTAACCTAGATGTTCAGCATCATGATGAAGTGCTTGCAGCAACAAGTCACTTACCCCACATGCTTGCTTACGCTTTAGTAGATTGTCTTGCTGGTATGCAGGAACGTGATGAGATTTTTAAATATGCAGCAGGAGGATTTGCTGATTTTACTCGAATTGCCTCTAGTAACCCTGAAATGTGGCATGATATATGTTTTTCAAATCGACAAGCACTAGTACGAACATTAGAAATTTTTTCTACACATATTAATAAGATAAAAGTAGCAATTGAAAAATCAGAAAGCAATGAGCTATTGGAAACTTTTAGGCGAGCTAAAGAAGCAAGAGATAAATTTAATAAAGAAAAAAACCGCTAGAAATTACAACTGATTAATGAATATTAAAATGAGTCTAAAAGGTAATACTAATTTTCGTATTGAACCAAGTAATTCTATTATAGGTAAAGTAAATATTCCGGGGGATAAGTCAATATCTCACCGCGCTATCATTCTAGCAGCAATCGCAGATGGCGAATCAAGAATCAAGAATTTTTTACAAGGAGAAGATACATTAGCAACCATTAGGGTTTTCCAAAAAATGGGAGTTAATATTAAAAATGACGGGGACATAATTATAGTAAAAGGTGTAGGGCTTCATGGTTTACGTGCTGAAAATCCAACATTAGATTTTGGTAATTCTGGAACATCTGTGAGATTGCTTTCAGGTTTATTATCAGCTCAAAATTTCAGTTCTCAGTTAATCGGGGATGAGTCTTTAATGAAAAGACCAATGTTTCGCATTATTAACCCATTACAAAAAATGAATGCTAAAATTAATTGCACTGATTTAGGAACACTACCCATAAAAATAGAAGGCGGTCAAAAAATAGAGGGCATTGAATATGAGTTACCTATTTTTAGTGCACAATTAAAATCTTGTTTATTATTAGCAGGGCTTTATGCGGAGGGAACTACGAAAATTATCGAAAATATGGTAACACGAGATCATACAGAGCGAATGCTTGCTAATTTTTCTCATTCTGTAATAAAAAAAGGTAATCAAATTTCTATTAAAAAAGCGGATAGGTTAATAGGTTGTGAAATTATTGTTCCGGGCGATTTTTCTTCTGCAGCATACTTTATTGTAGCCGCAATATTAACACCCAATTCTAATATAATTTTAGAAAATGTTGGGGTAAATCCTACGCGTAATGCCATGATAAAAATCATGAAATTAATGGGAGCGGATGTAGAGCTTAAGAATGAACGATTAGAATCTGGCGAACCAGTCGCTACTATTTATGCTAAGACTAGTAAATTAATTGGAATTGATATACCTGAGGAATTAGTTCCAGTTGCAATAGATGAACTTCCTATTATTTTGGTAGCTGCTGCTTGCGCAAAAGGTAAAACGAAATTATCAGGTGCGGCTGAACTACGTGTAAAGGAAAGCGATCGTATTCAATCAATGCTAGATGGCTTTATTAGTTTAGGCATAAAAGTAAAAGCTTTAGAGGATGGAATGATAATTGAGGGCGGCCAATATAACGGCGGAGTAATTAATAGTAATGATGATCATCGTATTGCAATGGCCTTTTCTATTGCCGGTATAATTGCTAAAGCACCAATCATTATTAATAGTTGTAAAAATGTAGCAACATCTTTCCCTGAGTTCGTTGACACTGCTAAACATTTAGGTATGAATATAGATTATGTCTAATGTAACAGTTATAACTGTTGATGGCCCAAGTGGCACAGGTAAAGGGACAATTTGTAGCCGTTTAGCTTATTTTCTGAAATGGAATTTTCTTGATAGTGGAGCTCTTTACCGTGTTCTCGCAATTGCAGCAGAAAGAAATCAAATAAAAAGCGAAGATGAATTAGTACAATTAATAGATAAGTTAGATGTCAAATTTAAGATAAATAATATTGAAAGTATGGCTGAGGTTTTTTTTGACGGTGAAGTTGTTACAGATGAGATTCGATCCGAAACTTGCGGAAAAGCAGCCTCAGTTATTGCTCCCATAGTCGCAGTTCGTAAAGCATTACTCATACAGCAAAGGGCATTTTGTAAGGAGCCAGGATTAATTGCTGACGGCCGTGATATGGGAACAGTGGTATTTCCTAACGCAAAATTAAAGATATTTCTAATTGCTAATATTGAAGAAAGAGCTAAAAGGCGATTCAAACAGTTGAAGCAAGGGGGTATTAGTGTTAATCTCCGCCGCCTTTATACGGAAATTGCTGAAAGAGATAAACGAGACAGTACACGTAGTGTTTCTCCGTTGAAGCCCGCAGAAGATGCAATTGTTATTGATACGAGCACTCTTGATGTTAAAGGCGTTATGGAAGAGATTTCGAAATTGGTCATTGATAGGATACCTAATTTATCGAAACAGGTGGTTGATTACTTGCGATAAGAAGTCAACTTGAGATTAACTAAACAATAAATAGCCTTGCTGAAGTTTCAAGCAGGTTTCAGGAATTACCATTCATGAATGATAGTTTTGCCGAATTATTTGAACAAAGCCAAATAGAAAATAAAATGCGCCCGGGCAGTATAATTAGTGCAAAGGTGCTCGATATTAAAACAGATTCTGTTGTTGTTAATGCGGGACTTAAGTCTGAGGGCGTTATTCCTATAGAACAATTTTTTAATGAGGAAGGTCAACTTGAAATTACCGTTGGCGATGATGTTGATGTATCACTTGATTCTATTGAGGATGGTTATGGTGTTACTCGTCTTTCACGTGAAAAAGCAAAACGGAAGATAGCTTGGGAGGAATTGGAAAAGGCGCATGAAGATAATAAAACTGTGATAGGAATAATTACTGAAAGAGTAAAGGGAGGTTTTACTGTTGAAGTTGGTAAAGTTCGTGCATTTTTACCAGGGTCTTTGGTTGACGTAAGACCTGTACGCGATACTTCGTTTTTGGAAGGCAAACCAATAGAATTTAAAGTTATAAAAGTTGATCAACGTCGAAATAATATTGTTGTTTCAAGACGTGCTGTTGTTGAAACTGAAAACACTATTGATATTGATGGATTATTAGAATCTTTAAAAGAAGGGGCATTAGTTAAGGGGATAGTCAAGAATTTGACTGATTACGGCGCATTTATAGATTTGGGTGGAATCGATGGTCTTCTTCACATTACAGATATGGCGTGGAAACGGGTTAAGAGTCCTAGCGAAATAGTAAATATTGGTGATGAAATTGATGTTAAAGTTCTGAAGTTTGATTCTGAAAAGAGACGAGTCTCTCTTGGTCTTAAACAGATGGGAGATGATCCTTGGTTAAATTTAACTAACAGGTATCCCGAAGGAGCCCGTTTAAATGGAAAAATTACCAGTCTCGCTGATTATGGTTGTTTTGTAGAACTAGAAGAAGGCGTTGAAGGTCTTGTTCATGTATCCGAAATGGATTGGACTAATAAAAACGTACATCCATCTAAACTTGTACACCTGGGGCAGGAAGTTGACGTAATGATTCTTGATATTGATCAAGAACGTCGTCGCATTTCATTAGGAATTAAACAATGCGGAGCAAATCCATGGGAAAAATTTTCATCAACACATAATAAAGGGGATCGTGTCACAGGTTCAATTAAATCAATTACCGATTTTGGTATATTTATTGGACTTGATGGCGGAATCGATGGTTTAGTACATTTATCAGATGTTTCATGGAATGATGATGCAGAGACATCTATACGTAATTTTAATAAGGGAGATGAAATTACAACAGTAGTTCTGGCAGTAGATTCAGAACGAGAACGAATTTCACTTGGAATAAAACAATTAGAGCAAGATCCTTTTTCAAGTTATGTTTCTGAAAAACAAAAAGGTTCAATTGTTAAAGGTATAATTAAAAAAGTCGATCAAGGTTTTGTTATTGTTGATCTTGCAGAAGAGGTAGAAGGCTTATTAAAAGCAAACGAGATCTCATTAGAGGAAGAAATAACAGACGCTAGAACAATATTCAAAGAAGATGATGAGGTTGAGGTAAAAATTACTGCAATTGATCGTAGGAAACGCACAATCAATCTTTCAATTAAGGCTAAAGAGTCAGATGATGAGCAGACTACTGTAAACGAATATACCCCGGAAACTGGCGGAAACTCTAAGCTTGGGGATATTTTAAAGGAGCATTTAAAAAGTAAATAAAATTTGAAATAACGGATTGCCTATCATTTTTTGAATTGTTATTATGATCTATAAATTTATGATTATAATAGAAATAGTCAATATCGATATATTTCTAAGGGTATAAATTAGTTGAGATACACTGATGACAAAATCTGAATTGATCGAAGTTTTGGCTCGGAAACAACCACAGCTTGCCTATAGGGATATTGAATTATCTGTAAAAACTATACTTGAATATATGTCAGCATCTCTCTCAAGTGGCGAACGTATTGAAATCCGAGGGTTTGGAAGTTTTTCTTTACATTTTCGTCCTGCAAGATCTGGTCGTAATCCGAAATCAGGAGAACCAGTATCATTACCAGCGAAATATGTACCTCATTTTAAACCAGGAAAAGAACTACGTGAAAGGGTAAATAATAGATATAACCCGATTATAAACTGAAGAAGTATCTATAGGCATTTATTTTTTTCACCAGACTTTGCGTTATTAGTGCTTGTCACCACCATATAGACTGTTTATCTTAGTTATTAAATTTCTTTTCATCTATAAAAAATATAAATTTCGGGGATGATATGACATTTATACCTAAATTCATCTTTATTATCTTTATTCTATTATTTGGCTTAGCTCTCCACTTAAAAAATCATCAATTAGTTACCTTGAATTACTATATTGGCGAGATTCAATTATCTTTCTCTTTAGTAATTGTTTTAGCAATATGTGTTGGTGTACTGCTTGGTATTTTAGTAAATTTTCCTATTATTATGAGAATTAAGAAAAATAACCATAAACTAGAAAAAAAATTAAAAAATACAGAAAAAGAGATAAACAGTCTTCGTGTGACCGCATTGAAAGACTAATGCAAAATGCACCTTGAACTAAATATATTCTGGTTATTATTGCCAGTTGCTGCATTATCCGGATGGTGGATAGGCAGATCCGCACAAGAAACAAAAAAACTTTCTAAAAACATCCACCCCGAATATTTCAAAGGTCTAAATTTTGTTTTAAATGAACAGCCAGATAAGGCAATTGAAGTATTTATTCGTATGGTTGAAGTCGATAACGAAACTGTAGAAACGCATCTTGCGTTAGGAAATTTGTTTCGTAGGCGAGGTGAGGTTGACCGTGCTATACGAATTCATCAGAATTTAATTGCGCGACCAACCTTGAATCAGGGGCAACGCGCGCACGCTCTGCTCGAGCTTGGTATGGATTATATGCATTCTGGTTTATTAGACAGAGCTGAAAAACTATTTTTGGAATTAGTGGATTTAGATTTATATCTAAATGAAGCATACTTTAATTTATTGGAGATATATCAACAAGAGAAGGATTGGGAAAATGCAATTATTATAGCTAGAAAATTTGAAACTATTTCTGGCGAAAATTTAAACCTAGTGATAGCTCAGTTTTTTTGTGAAGTTGCTGAAAATGAATTAAATGTTGGGAGATTAAGTAATGCAAAAGAACAAATTCATAATGCAATGAATGCTAATTCGAAATGCGTTAGAGCTAGTATAATTGAAGCTAAAATATATCAACTTACGGGAAAAATAGAACAAGCGATTGAATCTTACAAACGATTGGAGTCACAAGATAATAATTATATAACAGAAATTATATTGCCATTATATGAATGTTATAAAAAGCTGGATAATGTTGATGAATTTATTAAATATTTAAGAAAAATTGTAAATGTATATGGAAATATAAATATATTATTAATTTTGACTGAACTAATTGCTGAATATGAGGATAAAGATCTAGCGATTAATTTTATATTCCAAGAACTAAGAAATAGGGCAACAGTTCAGGGTGTTGATAAATTAATTGAATATACATTAAGCAAGTCTGAAGGTGAGACATACGAACATCTTAGCACTATTAAAAAACTTACCACTAAATTAATTGAGAAGAAGCCAACATATAAATGCAACAATTGTGGTTTTGATGCAAAAATGTTGCATTGGCAATGCCCAGGGTGTAAACATTGGGAATCAATTAAACCTATTTTTGGAGTAGCTGGTGAATAAAAGCCGAGTCATTGTTTCACTTGATTTTCCAGATGCCAAACAAGCAATAGAATTCTGTCACAAAATAGATCCAATACACTGTAGGATAAAGATAGGTAAAGAACTGTTTACAGCTGAAGGCCCAAAATTAATTGAGAAATTAAGGGCATTAGATTTCGAAATATTTTTAGACCTTAAATATCATGATATTCCAAATACTGTTGCTAATGCTTGTCGTGTTGCTGCCGATTTAGATGTCTGGATGTTAAATATTCATGCTGCTGGCGGAAGAAATATGATGGAAGCAGCTTATGAATCTTTAACAAAATCAAGAAGATCTAAAAATCCGCCATTACTTATAGCAGTTACATTATTAACAAGTATTTCCTCTGACGATCTACTTGAATTAGGTATAACTAAATCTGTTGAGGACCAGGTATTATTATTGTCAAAATTGGCGAAATCATCAGGTTTGGATGGCGTTGTTTGTTCTGGAATAGAAGTAAGTAAATTAAGGCATGAACTAGGTAAAGATTTTTGTTTAGTTACTCCGGGAATTAGATTAGATGATTTAAACAGTGATGATCAAAAGCGTATAATGTCACCACACGACGCGATTAAGGCAGGCAGTAATTATCTTGTCATTGGGAGGCCAATAACAGGCGCTTCTAACCCCGCCGATATTTTAAAATCAATTAATAAAAGCATAAGTTCACTAGATTAATTTTTTCATTGTGTCCGCATTAATTAGACAGAATGTTTTGACTCCAGTATTACCAGAGAAAGATCAAATAAAAACACATTGGTCCAGACTATATGGTAGTGCAAAATCTCTTGCAATTGCTAACATGTTGGCAAGAATAAAAAACCCTATTGTAGTAATAACAACAGATGTTTTAACTGCCGTAAATTTAGTTAGTGAATTACAGTATTATGTAAGAAATTCTGAAATAAATAAAATTAGATATTTTCCTGATTGGGAAACATTACCTTATGATATTTTTTCGCCTTATCAGGATATTATTTCAGAACGCCTAAAAATATTGTTTGAATTAACTAATCTATCAAGCGGAATATTAGTAGTGCCAATTACTACATTAATGCATCGCCTATTACCAATAAATCATCTTCTAGCAAATGCTTTTTCACTAGATATAGGACAAAAAATTAATTTAGAAGATTTTAAAAATAAATTATCTCAACAAGGCTACAATTTTGTTACACAAGTTACAGAACATGGAGAAGTTTCCATAAGAGGTTCCTTAATAGATATTTATCCCATGGGGGAAAGTAAACCCTTTAGAGTAGATTTATTTGATAATGAAATTGACAGCATACGCTTATTTAATGTTGAAACTCAGCGTTCAATTGAGACAATTAGTTCACTTCGCATTTTGCCAGCAAGAGAAATTTCATTAACTGATGAGAATATCTCTCGTTTTCGAGAAAACTGGCGTTCATATTTTCAAGGCAACCCAAATCAATGCCCAATGTATCGTGATGTAAGTCAATCACTTTCTCCTGCAGGGGTGGAATACTATTTACCTTTATTTTATAAAGAGACAAGTACTTTATTTGATTATATAGATGATAATTCCATATTAATATTCGATGAAGAGGTAAGCATAGTTGCAGAATCATTTTTAAAAGATATTGCATCACGATATCAAGAGAAATTTCGCAATACTGAAAGACCGATCTTGCCATCCAATAAAGTTTTTCTTGATATAAATGATTTTAATAAAATTTCAGAAAGATTTACCCAGATTCATATTAGTAATCTAAAAACGAATTCCAATCCAGATTTCATTGAATATAATTCGAGCATGCCGACGAGTATACCAATAGATGCACGCTCAAAAGATCCTATTAAATTAATTAATCATTTTTTAAATGAATTTAAAGGACGTGTTTTAATAGCCGCTGAAACAAAAGGTCGACTCGAAACAATAAAAGAATTATTTAAAAAGAAAACAATACCAAAAGAAATGGAGGACTGGAATAGTTTTTTACAAAGTGATATTAAATTTGCTATAGCAGTTATGGCAATTGAGAATGGTTTAATTATAAAAAAACCAAACATTGCGGTTATAACAGAAGCACAATTATTCGGTGAACGGGCAATGCAACGACGTTTACGTAAACGCCAAAGATTAGATGCTGACACCATAGTTCGCAACTTAACTGAATTGAGGATGGGCTCACCTGTCGTACATGAAGAGCATGGTGTTGGTCGCTATTGTGGATTGATTACTATCGAGGTAGGCGGCATTCTCGGCGAATTTATTCACCTTGAATATGCTGATAAAGACAAGTTATATGTTCCTGTCTCAGCATTAGATTTAATTTCTCGTTATACAGGAGTAGATCCAGACAAGGCTCCGCTTTATAGATTAGGGAGTGGGCAGTGGCAAAGAGCAAAACGTAAAGCTACCGAGAAAGTTTATGATGTTGCTGCGGAACTATTGGAATTACATGCTCGTCGTGCAGCTAAAAAAAGAGAGCCTTATAGATTGGATCAAGATGAATATTATTCTTTCATACAGAATTTTCCATTTGAAGAAACCCCCGGACAACAAGAAACAATTAATTCAATGATTGATGATTTACTTAGTGATCAACCTATGGACAGACTTGTCTGCGGCGATGCCGGTTTTGGGAAAACTGAAGTCGCAATGCGAGCAGCTTTTATTACTGTTCAGAATGGAAAACAGGTAGGTATATTGGTACCAACGACTCTTTTGGCTCAACAACACTATCAGAATTTCATTGATCGGTTTGCAGATTGGCCAATAGAGATTGAATTATTATCGCGATTTCGTACAAAAAAAGAACAGGATTTAGCCTTATCATCAATGAGAAAGGGTACAGCTGATATTATTATAGGTACACATAGATTGTTGCAGGATGATATCGTTTTTAAAAATCTTGGTTTGATTATTATAGATGAAGAACATCGTTATGGAGTACGACAGAAAGAGAAGTTGAAATCATTACGTGCTGAAATTGATATATTGACTTTGACGGCAACCCCAATACCAAGAACATTAAATATGGCTCTTTCGGATCTACGAGAACTTTCTATTATTGCAACACCGCCATTACGACGGCTTGCTGTGAAAACATTTGTTAGTGAAAAGAATGATCATTTACTGAAAGAAGCGATACTACGAGAAATAAAACGAGGTGGCCAAGTTTTCTATTTACACAATAATGTTAAAACAATCGGTGAAATCACTAAAAAAGTAAATAGGCTCGTGCCTGAAATTCATGTGCAATTTGCCCATGGGCAAATGCCGGAAAAACAACTTGAATTAGTTATGTTAGATTTTTATCATCGTCGCTTTAATGTGTTGGTTTGTACTACAATCATTGAGACAGGAATAGATATTCCAACTGCGAATACCATTATTATCGATCGCGCAGATAAATTTGGACTTGCGCAACTCTATCAATTAAGAGGCAGAGTAGGTCGTTCTCACCATCGCGCTTATGCATATTTAATGGTTCCGGAACAAAAAGCTATGACTGCTGACGCAGTAAAACGACTGAAAGCGATAGAAGCGTTGGAAGAACTAGGCGTAGGATTTACACTTGCGACTCATGATCTCGAAATAAGAGGCGCAGGAGAAATTCTTGGTGAGGGTCAAAGCGGTCATATTCAAGAGATTGGTTTTAGTTTGTACATGCAATTACTTGATAGAGTAGTGCGCGCAATGAAAGATAATAAAGAATTAGATTTAGATCAACCTTTAGACCACGGGACTGAAATAGATTTACATATTCCCGCGTTAATACCAGATACTTTTTTACCGGATGTGCATATGCGTTTAATTATGTACAAGCGTATAGCAAGTGTTAAACATGAATCTGAATTAATTGACCTAAAGGAAGAAATGATAGATCGTTTTGGTAGTTTACCTGAGGCACTTAATAATTTGTTTGATATTAAAAAATTAAAACAAAAAGCATCTACATTAGGTATTCGGAAAATTGATCTTGGAGAAAAAGGGGGGCGTATATATTTTAGGGAACATTCAAATATTGATCCAAAACGTATTTTGGAATTAATAGAGTCTAATCCAAAAGATTATAAATTTGATGGGCAAGATAAACTCAGAATTAATAAGAAATTAACTAAAAAAGAGTCTAGGATAGAATTTTTAGAGTATTTTTTTGATGAAATAGTTTTAAAAGAG
>Ga0315336_1003469_pt1 | contig 20903 bp, 13 predicted proteins | sample ASW5metaG_FD_204512 | JGI IMG/M metagenome (GOLD analysis project Ga0315336, IMG submission 204512) | Ammonia-oxidizing marine archaeal communities from Monterey Bay, California, United States - ASW #5 | ecosystem: Environmental > Aquatic > Marine > Intertidal zone | place: USA: California... | reverse complement strand
GCTGATCTGGCAAAACTATCGGAACGAAGGGGGCTGTTGGAGCGCAGGCTGGCGTCGCTCAGCCAGCAATTTCGCGCCCAGCAACGCGCCGCGAGCGGCAACGTGCAGTCTCTCTGCAAGGCCATGTCGGAGGGCTCGACCTTGGTCGACTACTTGCGCATCGAAGGCGATGAGCCTGGCTATCTGGCATTCGTGGTCCGCCAGGAGACGTGCGATGTGCAACGGTTCGATCTCGGCCCAGCAAGCGTTGTCGACGACGCGGCGCTCGGCCATCGCGAGGTTCTCGGTGTCGCTGGGGCGCAAGCCAGCCGAATCGACGAGCGGGGAAGGCGTCTCGCCGAACTGATCTGGGAACCCCTTCAAGTCACCGACGAAGTCGTCACCATCGTTGCCGATGCCGCCATCGCCGGGGTGTCCTTTGCCGCGCTGCCTGTGGGCGACGGCTACCTTGTCGAACACTATGAGGTCGCCTACCGAGAGTCGGCATCGGAGGTCATGCGACGCGGATCGTCGAAGGTCGACGAGGGCGTGTTGTTCATTGGCGCCCTCGACTATGGAGAGCCCACCGGGGTCGCTGGCCCCTGCGTGAACGGAGATTTCGCGGACCTCCCCGCAACGGGGACCGAGGTCTCGTCGCTCATGGAGATCTGGGGCAAACGCTCCCGGGACCCCGCGCGCGTCATCGACGGAGACCTGGCATCCGAAGCGGACGTACTGAAGGCGATGCGGGACAAGAAGGTGGTGCACTTCGCCACCCACGGCCTGTTTGCGACCGATCGGTGCCAGTCGGCCCTCATCGCCGATGGCGTCGGATACGACCCCATGGTGCTGTCCGGGATCGTGCTCTCCGGCGTCAATGACAAGCTCGGATCCATTTCGGGGGAGGACGGTATCCTCACCGCCGCCGAGGTCTCTACCATGCGACTTCGCGGGACCTCGCTGGTGGTTCTCTCCGGCTGCGAGACCGGCATGGGCGAGGCGGTCTCGGGGGAAGGCGTTCTCGGTCTGCGACGGGCGTTCGCCGCATCGGGCGCGCGGGCTCTGGTGATGAGCCTCTGGGCGATTCCGGACGAAGCGACCGCGATATTGATGGCGGACTTTTACAAGTACCTCCTCAAGGGTCGTCGTGGCCCAGCCGAGGCATTGCGCAAGGCCCAACTCGAGCGGTTGAAGGTCAACCGCAAGACGTTGGGCACCGGCCAGCCCAGCGACTGGGCGGCCTTCATTGCTTCTGGACGTAGCCGAGAATCAATAGAGTGATTTCGTCGAGGAGGGTGTCGTCGTCGAGGAGCTCAGGGCGCTCGGAGACAGCGGCTCGACAGAGCGCCTGCACGATTCGGCTGACGACCCACGCGGCGATGTCGGGGTCGAGGGGACGCACGTCCGGCGCCCGATAGGTCATGAAGGTCACGAGTGCTTGGTGCAGATCGGCTTCTGCATCCAGGGTCTGCTGTAGCGCCTCGTCCTGAGTGGTGCGGAGCATGATCTCGACGTGCAGGCGGGGATTGACCCGGTATGCAACGAGCATCTCGCGAACGGCTTCGCGGGTGACGATCTCGATGGGTGCGTCTTTGTACTCGATGAGGAGGGGCACGATGCCGGCGAGCAGGTTGTGGGTGTGACGCTCGAACAGCGCCGCGAGCAGTGCCGCCTTGTTCGGGAAGTATTGATAGAGCGAACCAATGCTCACGCCTGCGACCTTGGCCACTCGGTTGGTGTTGAGCTTCTCTGGGCCTTCTGCCTCGATGATGCGGTGCGTCGCAGTGAGGATGGCGTCGACCGTTGCCTGCGCTCTGGCCTGTCTGGGGCGGCGTTGAGATCCCATAATGTGAGTAATTACTCACGTAATAGCCCTCCGTCAAGGATTTATCGGCGTTCTTCCTGGCTGGTTTAGAGTGAGTCGTTGCGAGTTGTCCGGACCGGCCCAGAAGGACACATTGAATGTGTAGGGGGGTTCCAATGCTTGTTCTCCAGAACCTTAAGCTCGTTGTCGGTATGTCCTGGGCCTTTGTTCGGTTGGTACGCGACCCGCTCTGCGACCTGACGCCGGTCTTCAAACTGGTCGATGGAATCAATCAGCCCGAGTACATCAGCCACATCGAGCGCTGGTTCGTCGATCACGGGGTCGATGCGATGGCAACGCGCCCGCGTCGCGGAGATGTGGATGTCGAGGCCTTGCTGAAGCTGCCCACAAACACCCTCGGATACGCCTTCGCGATGTTCATCCGCGACAACGACCTCAGCGTGGACGCGCTGCCGGTCCTCGATGACGAGAACTCGGGTGGCTACATCAGCGCCCACCTGTACGAGACCCACGACATCTGGCACGTGGTGACTGGTTTCGAGCCCGACGTGGCCGGTGAGTTGGGATTACAGGCCTTCTACCTGGCACAGTTCCCGGCGAAATTGCCCCTCCTGCTCTTCTCCGCCGCGTCGTTGAACACCGTTCTCTACGCCTATGGCGATGCCCGCCGGCGCATGAATGCGATGGTTCGCGGGTGGATTCTCGGTCGTCGCGCAAAGCAGCTGTTCGGGGTCGATTGGAAGCACATGTGGAGTGAGCCCCTGGTCAACGTTCGAGCGCAGCTCAACGTGAAGATCGACGACGCCTTCGAGATCGTGCCCGTCGAGACGGCCGAGCCGCTCGCGGCATAGGATGTGCCGGGAGGCACGTGTCGACTCAGGAACCGGGCGCCTGGCTGGCTGGCGAGGGCTCGCGCCGCTATCGAATCCTCAGTCTCCTCGGTGAGGGTGGGTACGGCCGCGTCTACCGAGCCCGTCTCGAAGGCGCTGCCGACTTCTCCAAGGAGGTGGCGGTCAAGCTCCTCCGAGAGGACAACCCCTCCGAAGAACTGCTCGGGCGATTTCGCGACGAGGCCCGGCTGCTCGGACTCATTCAGGATCGGGCGGTCGTCAAGGTCGATGCGCCGGTGCGGCTCGGGGGAAAGTGGGCGGTCATCATGGAGTATGTTCCAGGGGAGTCGGCGGAATCCCTCCTGGCCCGCGGAGCGTTTCCCGCAACGGTTGCCCTGGAGGTGATCCGCGAGATCGCTCGCTGCCTCAACCACCTCTCCACGCAACCCGGGCCAGACGGAGAGCCGCTGGCGGTCGTGCATCGCGATCTGAAGCCGGCGAACATCCAGATCACGCCTTCGGGGGAGGTCAAGGTCCTCGATTTCGGGATCGCTCGGGGTGCCTTCGCCGCCAGAGAATCCAAGACGACCCAGCACATTGGCGGGACGCCGGGCTACATCGCCCCCGAGCGCCTGCTTGGACACGACACGGGCGCCAGCGATGTCTACTCCCTGGGCATCGTCTTACACGAGCTGGTCACAGGTGAGCCGCTCGCAGCCGACACGCCAGGTTCTCCAGACACCGTCAACCTCGACCGTCTGGATGTCGAAGCTGCACCGCTTTCAAACGGTGGGGATCCCATCTTGGACCTGGCGTCCGCGATGCGCGCGGTCGCGCCGTCGGATCGGCCTACCGCCAGGGAGGTCGAAGTGGCCTGCCGAAAGCTGTTGGAAACCGTGGATGGTCCAGAGCTGGCCGAGTGGACGCAAAAGGCCATGGAACTGGCGCCGACCTTGGTGGCGGACGACCTCGTCGGGGGTGTGTTGACCGAGGAAGTCCGGGTCGTTCGTACTGTTTCGACTCCCGTTCCGCGGCGAGAGGGCTGGATTCTCACCGCCGCTCTGGTGATCGCAATCGTGCTCGCTGTCGCGTCCTGGTGGAGTCCACGGGCCGCGCAGCCGGTCGAGGTAGACGCGCCTCCAGTGGCGCCATTTACGGTGGGGCTCGCCACTCCATGGGCTCCCGACGGCGACGCTGCCGCCGAGGCCGACCTGATCCTGACCCTGGTGGAGCGGCAGATCCTGCCCCTCGCCGAATTGGACGCGGTTGCCGTCGCAAATGTCGACCACTTGATGCCGCGGACCGACGCCGAAGCGAAGGCGTTGATGGCCGACGCCGGTCTCCAGGCCCTGTTCTGGGGAGAAATGCTGGTCGTGGGAGACGACGTCGAGTTCATCCCTCGGCTCTCGGTGGCGCTGGTCAGGGGCGGTTGGGCCCCGGGGGCGGTGACCTACACCCGAGAGGGGGGCTTGGCATCCCGGAAGGAGATCGCCGGCGAGGTCGGCATTCAGGTCCTGCTTTGGTCCGGCGCCTATGTCATGTCCGAGGACGCTGAGCAGGGGCGCGATCTTCTCGAACGCGTAGACCCGCCGACCGCTACGAGTCTCGAGTACCGGGCCTTGGCCGAGACCGAGATGGACAATCCCGATGCCGCGCTGCGCCTTCTTCGACTGTCCACGCGCCTGTTTCCCGACGAACCCGATGTCTGGCTCGCGCTGTGCCGGTTCCACGAGGCCCAGGGAGACCCGGAGCTGGCCACTCCAGCCTGCGAGCGGGCCGCAGAAGTGGAGGAGAATTCCGAGAACCTGCTGACCAACGCCTGGGCGCAGTGTTCAGTCGGGGAGTGGGCGAAGGCACAGGCTACGTTCGAACGCGCCATCGATCTGGAACCCGGGCGGGGGGAAGCCTACGTCGGGCTCGGATGGGCACAACTGGCGCAGGGGCAGTACTCCGATGCCGAGGAGACGCTCCATGAGGCGTTGGCTGTTCGAGACAGCCCCTTCGCGCAGGCCTATGCTCACCATCACCTGGGATGTATCGACGATTTCCAGGGGGACTTTGCCGCTGCGGTCGCGCACTACCGCGCCTCGATTGCGGTGAGTCCGATGTCGACGACGCGGCTTGCGCTCTATCAGGCGCAGTACCGATCGGGGCGGGAGGAAGACGCCCGGCGAGACCTGGCGAAGTGGCTGGACGCCGACGCGGCGGGCATCGAGGCGTCCATGGGTGGACACCTGCTGGGGAGGATCGACGGCGAAGAACTCATGAGCCAGGCTGTTGATCCCCATGAAGAGACTCGGGCGCGGTTCATCGCCGGATTGGTTCATGTGAACTCCGGAGACGCGGATGCCGGGCGGGCGCTCCTCCAACAGGTCAGGCCGACGAGCATGACTTCGTTCGTCGAGTATCACCGGGCGACAGTGGAACTCTCCAGGTTGAAATAGGTCAGAAACGGATCTCCCAGAAGACATCTCCGAAGGTCGTCGTGTCTCCGACACCCAGAGAGACGACGACGTGTGGGAACGGACCCCACTCCGCCTCTACGGCAACGCGATTCTCGTCGATGTTGGCGTTCGGAGAGACGACGGTCACTGCGAATACATTCTGGGCGATGGGCGCTCCAGCGCGTACCGATCCGTCTGGTTCAATGGAGAAATTCCCCAGGCTCTGCCCCGAGAAGATGCTGCTCACCACCAGACCTGCCAGCGCCTGTGCGGTGGCCAGGCCGGCGTCGGCGTTGAGCTCATCCGGAGCCTGGCCGGTGATGAGGATCGTGAAGACCTGGCTCTTGTCGGGGTATTCCTCGCTGGAGAAGTCGATCTGCGGTTCCTCGACGGTGCCCTTCATGAACAGATCCACCGTGGCGTCCGGGATCTTCATCTGGGCGTGGATGTCCATGATCGGGTTGTAGGGGTCGCCGCCCGCGAAGGACATCTTGCCCTCTTCGAGGTTGAATCGGCTCTGGAGGACGCGGACCTTGCCCTCGAGCAGGTCGACCGTGCCGCTCAAGCCGATCTCGCCGCCGTGCAGCACGGCGATGGCCTCTCCGCCCAGGCGCGCGGACAGATCGGCGCGGGACACGGCGGCGCCCACTGCGCCAAAGTCCTCGACAAAAGGCACGCTCATGTCGAGCTCGAGGTTGCGGTTGATGTTGATCTTGAGCGACAGATCGAAGTCCTCGTACAGGGTCTCCTCGTCGATATCGTCGTGCAGGACGATGGCGTCGAACCGGCGGATGGCCAGGGACGTGTCCACCTCCAGGGGTGCGGCTGTCAGGAAGGACGCGGCGTCGAGCTCGATCTTCCCGCTGTACAGATCGAGGTCGCCATCGACTTTGATGTGTGGCCACACCCCACCCATCGCGATGTCGCCATCGGCCCGGATGTTCATGTCCGGGTTGTTGATGATCCACGCGCCGCCGCCGAGCTTGACCTCGGCATTGACCTCTCCAAGGCTGCGTTCTCCCAGTGTCGCGCTGCCGGTGACCTCGATGGTGGACGCCTGGCCGAGCTCACTGAGGTCTTGAATGCCGGAGGCCAGGTTGCCCCTACGGTTTCGCGGCTGCGTGACCATCTTCAGACTCTCCAGGGTCAGCACGCCGTCGCCGGACTTGAAGCTCATGTTCAAGGACTGCACGTTGAGCCCCAGGGGCCGGTAGCCAAAGGTGCCGTCGACGACGCTCGCGGTGAGGTACGGAGAGGGGTTGGTGGGGTCGCCGACAATCGTGCCCTCGACCTTGAGGAGACCGCTGGCGCGGGTCACTCCCGGGTCGTAGCCCGAGGCGACGCCGATCGGCACACCGGGTCCATCGACCATGAGCGCCAGGTCGCCGGTGGCCCACTCCGTCCAGTCCTTGTTCAGGTCGATGTCGATGGGAACCAGCCCGTTCACGTTCACCTCTCCGTCGGGCTCGAACGCCGCGTGGCCGGAGAGCTGATAGCCGCCGTCCGCGGCCGGGGTCATCTCGATGTAGGCGCCATCGATGGGCACCGTGCCGATGGTGGCCTCGTTCCAGTGGAAACCGCCCGCGACCTCAGGCGTGTAGGGCGAGCCGGTCGCGGTGAAGCCGCCGGCGACGTTGCCCGATGCGTCCACCGGTGCACCGACGGCGGCAGTGATGCTCTCGGCCGGGAAGCCCAACAATGCGCCGCTGATGAACATATTGTCGAGGAAGAGCGTGTAGTCCTCGAGATCGGGTTCGGGTCCGCCTTGGAGCGACCAGGCCATGATCTCCGTCATGCGGGTCGTGCCGTACATGCCGAGATTCATGCGCTGTTCCATGCCGTCGCGGACGTCGGCCCAGCCCGTGAGGGTGTCTCCGACGCGGTTCATCTCGTACTCGATACGCGCCGGGTCATCCCAGCCCCGAACCTCGATCTCGGTGGTCCCGCTGAAGCGGAAGTCGGGGTCGACAGCGCGACCGGTGAGTCGGAGTTGGCCGGAGAAGACACCGGCTGAGAGCGATTCGCCAATGTCCGGGATCAGCTGATCCAGCCGCATGATGTCGCCGGCCCGGATGCCGATGTCGATGTCGATGTCGCCGGTGTCCGACAGCTTGGGGTCGGCCAGGTCCAGAGACATGCTCACGCGACCGTCGACGTGGGCCAGGGGCTCTCCGGCAACCCCGATCGTCAGGTCGGGCCGGAAGTTGTGGCGGTCGGCCTCGAAGGTGCCGCCGACGTCCAACCAGCGGAAACTGCCCTCCATCCACAGGCCATCGAGGTCGATGTCGCCGGTGATCTCGGGGTTGTCGGCTCGTCCGGCGAGGGTCAGTTCCATGTTCAAATTGCCGGCGAGCCCCGACCAGTCGTCCGGCTGGAGCTCGGCGAGCAGATCCATCTGCATATTCTGCACGGAGACGCGACCGTCCAGAGGGCCGGTCGTACCCAGTGTTCCCATGATCTCGAAGTTGCCGAGATTTCCGTTCAGGGCGATGTCCGCGTTGGCGACACCCCCGTCGCTGGTTGTGAAGCTCACCGGCCTCGGTGCGACCCAGCGCGCCCGGTAGCTCGGGGAGAGCTCCAGGCGGTCCAGGCCCACCCAGCCGCTGGCGAGGTCGTAGCGGCCATCGGTGCGCAGCAGCGCGCGCAGGTCGTCGTCGAGCGCGACATCGAAGGTGACGTCGTCGTTGACGATGTCCGCTACCAGGGCGCCGCTGGTTCCGGGGGCACCCATGACATCGTGAGGTCCGAGGGCGAGCTCGGCGTGCACGGTCTGGGTTCCGCTCGGGGCGTTCTCGAACGTCCACTGGCCGGTGCCGCCTTCGACGGTGAAGGTGTCGGGGTACGCGATTTCCTGAAGCGCGAGATCGCCCGCGAAGCGCAGGGTGCCCTTGGGAGGAATGGCGAGCGACAGCCGTTCGATCTGCATGGCACCGATCTTCAAGCCGTAGGTGTCGCCCTCGACCCCCTTCACAGTCGCGAAGCCGTTGATGTCGAGCCCGTCCACGTCCACGTCGAAACCGGCGGAGATCGAGGAGAAGCGAACATCGTCCATGTATTGGAAGGGCGCGAAGCGGATGTTCCCGCGCACGTCGTAGTGGGCTTCGGGATCCTTGAGGTTGCCAACCAGTCTGGCGTCTACCCAGCCCGAGGTGCGAATGCCGGAGATGCCGAGGGCCTCGAGGCGTTCGGGACGCACCCATCCGGTGATGTGCAGATCCAGCGGTCCCTCGACCAGGTTGATCTCGCCCAGCGCCTCGAGCTCGCCGAGGATGCCGAGCAGGCGGCCTGCCTGGATCTGGAGCTGCCCGTCCTTGATGAGGAACGTGGTCTCGATGGCGTCGAGGTGCTGGCCAAAGACATCCTGCTCGGGTCCGCGGTAGGCGACGGTCAGCTCGAAATCGTCTGGAAACCGGATGCCCTTGCCGTTCAAGGTGGCTTCGCCGTCGAGGACCACGTTCTGGGTCACTGCCGGGTAGAGCTGCTCGACATGCAGGCCTTTGAGTTCGACCTCGGCGGTCCACGTAATCGTCTCGCCGGTGAGATTGGCCTGCACATCGGCGTCCAGCTTGCCCTTGGTTCCATCGACACCCTGGAGGCCGCCGCCGATGGTCGCTGCAGAAAGGGGTCCGCGAAGCTCGAGTTTTCCCTGATAGGTTCCGGCAAGGCCCGGGTTTCCGATCACCGGTTCGAGGGCGGGGAGGTGCAGAGAGCGCACGTCGAGATCCACATCGACCTCGCCGCCGCCGATGGTGCCAACGACCTCGATCTCGGAGTGCGGGATCTTCACAGTCACATGGTCGAGCTCGACACCCGCCTCGCTGACGGTCACACATCCATCGGCCTGAACGACCGACGGTCCCGGCCCGGCGAGCTGTCCGTCGAGCTCGATGTCGAGGAACTTGAACTCGGTTCCCCTGGCCTCGATTCTTCCGGTGACGTTCAGGCCAGTCGCGTGCACGATCTCGCGCTCGGCGTTCCGGTAGATGATGTTCACGCCGTTGAGGGTGACATCGGGAGCGAAGATCGTCACCGGCAGGTCCTTGCGGGGTTCGTCGGACGCCGGCGCGACCTCGGTCTGTCCAAAGATGCGTCCGATGTTCGTGACGCCGTCCTCGCCGAGTTCGATGTCCACCAACACGCTATCGAGCTGCAGATTGTCGAGCTCCACGTCCTTGTAGAGCAAGGCAAACGGGGAGAATTCCGTCTGACCGCGCGCGACGAACACGACGGTTTCCCCATTCGAATCGGCGATCTTCAGGTCGTGGAAGACGAGCCAGTGCTGCGCGTTGGTCTCGATGCGCCCGATGGTCACGACCCCGCCAGAGGCCGCGGCGTCGAGTGCGCTCTGGACGCGACTCGTGATCCACCGATTTCCCGAGGTGGTGCCCAACCAGCCGTAGAAGACCACCGAGCCGAGGACCGTCAGGCCCACCAGCGTCGCCAGCAGTCCCACCAGAGGCACGAGCCACTTCAACAGCCGCTTGAGACGATCGACCATCAGATCGACTCCCCGATGGCGATGAAGAACACCATGGCGAGCGGTGGACGGCTGAGGGTGTCGTGCCAGTTGCGGTTGAACGAGGACAGCGCATCGACCACGCGGCCGGTCTCGTGGCCTTCGATACGACAGACGCTTGTGGTCGGTCCTTCGTCTTCGGCGTAGAGCGGTCGCAGGCTGATGTCGAAACGAAGGGGTCCGATGGGACTTTGATAGCGAGTGCCGACGCCGGCTGAGGCGCGGAACTTCTTGGGATCGAGCTCGAGGATGCCGTCGGTGAGGATGCCGGTGTCGACAAACGTCGCGAAGGAGATGTCGGCGCTGTACCGGTAGCGGATCTCCGCGGAGGCCTGTGCCGCCAGGGTGCCGCCGTGGGCCACGTGGTAGTGGGCTTCGGGCTTTTCGCCGTTGTAGCCGAAGTCGGGCGTCACCAGCTCGTGGATGGCGAGGTCTCCGGGCGAGTCCTTGATGACGGGCAGCCGCCTGGCGTCGTAGCTGCAGATGGTGTCGTACGGGCCCACCTGATCCTGTCGGAAGCCGCGGATGCTGTTGGCACCCCCCATGAACGCCCGCTCGGGGAAGGGGATCTCGCGCCCGAAGAGCGGTTGCAGGTACTCGCCCCGCAGCCCACCGGCGAGCACGAAGGGAAAGTCCCGGTGCTTCTTGGAGACCCGGACCGGTCGATACCAGCGCCCGTCCAGGGTCGTGGAACCATAGAACGGCCCCTGGTGAAAGACGGGGATCGCGGCCCGGAGATGGCCAGAGTAGTAGGCACCGCGAGTGGTGTCGAACTTGTCGTCGCGCAGGTCGACGGTGAGGAACTGGTCGAATGCGGTGAGTCGATAGGCCGGTCTCTCTTCGGTCCCGATGCGGTCGAGCTCGGCGAAGCTCTCGCCGAAGAAACGCCTGGCCGCGGTGCTCTGGGCGGGTCCCTCGAACAGATAGACGTATTGCTCGACGTGGGGGCCGGCTCGGTACTGGACGTCGTTGTACGCGTTCCACACCACGTGCATGTCGCCTTCCTGCCTGCGATAACCCCACAGCCCGGATTGCACTCCCTGGATGATCTGGCCCTGGAGCTCGATGGCGACCCGCTGCCCGGCAATTCGGGGGTAGGTCAACGAGGAACGCAGGCCATAGGTGAACTGGAGCTCGTCTTCGGTCCCGACGAGCACGAAGTCGAAACCTCCGGTCGCGTCGGCCTCGAAGCGTATGAGCTGATTAAGTAGGTTCACATGGGTGAATCCGGCCGTCACGCGCGGCGAGATTCCGGTGGGGTCGAGGAGCGTGGTGCCGTTTCTCTGCTGTAGCTGCCCGGAATCGATGTCGCCGCCGACGCCCATCCTGAACGTCCGAAACTTCGACTCGGTGACGCTGACGTTGATCGGCACGAGATCCTGCGTCGGATCGGACAGATCGGGCTCGACGTTGACGATGGAGAAGGTCGACATGCCGAAGAGTCGCTGCTGGGCGACGGTCAACTGGTCGTACTTGTAGGTCTGGCCCATCTCGAAGGGGATCGCGGCCTCGATGACCTTGTTCTTCACCTTCTCGTTTCCGGAGATGGTGATCGGGCCGTATCGGGTGTTGATTCCGGGTTCTGCCAGCAGCGTCACGTCGACCACGTGTTCGCTCGGAAACGCCGTGGACCCGATACTCACTCTGGCGTAGGCCCGACTGTGGTTGCGCAGGTTGTCCAGGATTTCTTGCCGAAGCGCCTCGGCGTAGTCCAGCGAGTACTGCTCTCCTATCTGCAGCTCGCCCTCTCGGACTGCCGAACTCCCGAGGAGCTTGAGGGATCCGTCGAGGCCTCTGACCTCCAGCTTTCGGACCAGCGACGGCTCGCCGGCGTCGACGAAGCCGAGGATGTCGACGACGCCGGAGCGCTTGGGGCCGACTTCGCGGATCCGCCGCAACTGCCAACCCAGCACACGGGCATCGAACCATCCGTTGTGGGCATACCAGGTCTCCAATCGGTAGGAGTCTCGCGGGAGGAGCTCGGGCTTGAGCAGCTTCGGCTCGACGAAATACATGAACGGCCAGACCAGGAGGCCGAACCGGGTGTGTTCGGTCTCCAGCTGCCCGCGGAGCTGGAGATCGTTGTGCCCCGAGAACGACCCGCCGTTGCCTTCGAAGTGGATGTTCCGAGTGATGTTGTTTTCGGGCAGCTCGCGCCGGGCCGGTGTGCATGCCACGACCAGCGCGACGGCTGGAAGGAGCAACGTGCGCAGGAGTCGAATCATCAGTCTCTGATTGGGGATTGCGCGCTGGGTCACGCGCAAGGCTACACTGCCTGGCACATCAAGAGGTGCCCATCCGTCCCGCTGTCCGCGCATTGATTCTCTACGTCCTCGCACAGACTGGCGTGGTGATCCTGATTTTCCTGTTCGCCAGCGCCTTCTTCAGGTCATGGGATGGCGCTGTGGTCAGCGTTCGGCAGCCGCGAACGCCGGACCCGGCGGTGTATGAGGTCTTGATTGCGAACCGGGATGGTAGCTCGCTGGAGCAGAAGTGGTCGGCGACGGTCGTCAAGCCGCTGGCGCTGCCAGTCGATTCCCTCGGTCTGCCTCCGACGACCTTCCCGGAAGAGGCTGTGAAGACCAAGAAGTCGCGCTATCAATTGAACTTTCTTGTTCAGGCGCCGACTCAGGGCGAAGAGCCAAAGTGGCAGAGTGTGCCGACGACTTCGCCGCAGGCGGTCGGGATCGCCCTGTTGGCGTGGTTCATCGGGCTCGGTCTGCGAAACATGCTCTACGCGGGTTCACCGGTCGGAATCGAGCGCACCAAGGCGTTCCTTCCCAAGGCGCAAGCCGCCGCGGGATCGGTGGCGGCGGGCAGCGGGTCCAGTCGCGGTAGGAAAGGTCCTCCACCCGGTCGAAAGCGGCGCGGGCCTCGGAGGTAGCGCTCAGTGGGAGGCCTTGCGGGCGCAATCAACTTTCGCGGCGACGCTCCCGATCCCGAGGTCGTGGCGCGCATGTCCGAGCGGCAGGCCCACCGCGGCAGCGATGGGAGTGGATCGTGGCGCCACAATGGAGCCTGTTTCGCGCACCAGCTGCGTCGGGTCGTGCCCACCCCGAGCAAGCAGCCCTACGTGGCGAAAGACCTGGTCGTCATGCTCGACGGCTGGATCTACGATCACCAGGAAGTCTCCCGGGCCGCGGGTGGCGACGCCTCCGATCCGGTCGACACCCACAGCATCGCCGAGGCCTGGAATCGGTGGGGCCCCGAGTTTCCCGAGCACGTAGAGGGCGAATACGCGGCGGCCATCTGGGAACGCGAGAGTCGGACGCTGACATTGGTTCGCGACCGCTTGGGGGTTCGGCCCCTGTTCTGGGCGCGGAAGGGCGACCGTTTTGCCTTCGCCTCTGAGCTGCCCGCCTTGCGGGAGGTCCCGTGGGTGAGCGACGACTTCGCCGTCGATCATCTCTCCGAGTACCTCTCCTTTCAGGTCGTGCATGCACCGCGCACCCTCCTCCGAGAGGTCTACCAGGTGGAGCCAGCGCACTGGCTCAGGGTCAGCGCTGACGAGCTGAAGACCCGTCGGTATTGGAGGTTGCAGTACGCGCCGCCCGGCACCCCTCGTCCCCGAGAGGGAGACGTCATCGACGGCCTGCAGGAGGCCGTCGCCCGCGCGGTGAGAAGGCGCGTTCCAAGTGGTATCGATACCGCTCTCTACCTGTCGGGTGGTCTGGGTTCTACGGTCATTGCGGCTGCGGCCCGCGATCGGTTCCTGACGTTGCCGAGCTTCTCGATCGCCTTCGCGGACGACCCCCATCCGGAGGCGCCATTTGCCGGCCGCGTGGCCGGTCTGCTCGGACTGGAGCACCACGACGTGCTCATCGGAACGCCCGAGATGGCGGCCGGGTTCCGTCCCGCCGTTGCCGCGTTGGGACATCCGATTGGGAATCCGGCGTCGATCTCGCAGCTCGCCCTGGCAAAATCGGCGGCAGAGCGGGCCAAAGTGGTTCTGTCCGGCGATGGCGGCGAGGAGCTCTTTGGCGGTCGATGGCTGTCGCGTCTCGGTCGCGGTCTGCGGGTGGCGTCGAGCTTCAGCAGACTCCCCGGGTCGCTGCGCAGGCCGCTTTCCAAGGTTCTGGGGCGCAGTCGAACCGGGCGATCGGTGTCGACTCCCCCAGAGAGCTACGTGCTCGACCTCGGCATTGGCGGCAGCGATCTCTTCTCCGCAGAAGAGCGGCGCCGGCTGCTCTGCGATGACCGGTGGATACGTCCGGACGTGCGTCAAGATGTGCTCAGGCCGTTCCTCTCCGGGCTGAGCACCGATCCCGTCAACCTGGCTCTTCACGGCTACTTGCGGTCGTGGCTGAGCGAGGGTGATCTGGCGCGCGCCGATCGAACCAGCTCGGCGATGGGAATCGATGTGCGCTTTCCGCTCCTCGATCGCGAAGTCCTCGAGCGTGCGGCGGCGCTTCCTGGCACCTTCAAGCTCCGCCGAGTGGGCGGATCGCTGCACACCCGCTGGCCCCTTCGAGCCATGCTGAGCGGGGTCCTGCCGACGCCACTGTTGAACCGCCCGAAGCGCGGCATGCCCAAGCCGCTGGACAACTGGTTGGCGGGTCCCGGACGCCTGTTTATGGAAGATCGCCTCTCTTGGCTGAAGCGGAATCCACGCGGGCTCTTCCGGCCCGAGGCCCTCGACGATCTCAAGCGGGGACTCGGCCGATCCTCCGGCGCCGGAATCCGACTGTGGGCCCTGTTCATCCTCGATGAGTGGCTTCGTGGAGAGACTGAGGCCGGGGCCGTTCAATCCGGTTAATCCGGGCGACTGGAGTCGCATGTCCTACCTGGCGATCGCGCGTAAATATCGACCCACGACCTTCGACGAGATCGTCGGGCAGGATCACGTCACTCGGACCCTCCGAAACGCCATTCGCAGCGACCGGGTGCACCACGCTTTCCTGTTTTGTGGGGCGCGAGGCGTTGGCAAGACGACGGCGGCGCGCGCCCTTGCCCGGGCTATGAACTGTCAGCAGGGCCCCACGCCAGAACCGTGCGGAACCTGCACCTCCTGCGTCGAGATCACATCGGGGACCAGTCCCGATCTCATCGAGATCGATGGTGCCTCGAACAACTCGGTGGACGACATCCGAGAGCTCCGCGAGACCGTGCACTATGCACCCACGCAGGGCCGCAGCAAGATCTACCTGATCGACGAAGTGCATATGCTCTCCAAGGCGGCGTTCAACGCGCTGCTGAAGACCCTCGAAGAGCCGCCACCCCACGTCATCTTCATCTTCGCGACCACCGAGCCCAACAAGATCCTCGACACGATCCTGTCCCGCGTCCAGCGGTTCGACTTCAAGCGCATTCCCATCGCGGCGGTGGTCGGGAGGCTTCGTGAGCTGACCACCTCAGAAGGGGCCCAGATCTCGGACAACGCGCTGAAGATGATCGCGCGCTCGGGCGAGGGCTCGATGCGCGACGCCGAGTCCCTGCTCGACAAGGTCATCAGCTTCAGCGCCGATCACAAAGTGTCAGACGACGAGGTCGCCGAGACCCTTGGGCTCATCGATCGCAGCCTGCTCTACAACACGCTCGAGGGCATCGTCGAGGGCGATCCAGCCAAGTGCCTCAAGGCCATCGCCACGGTCTACGATTACGGCTACGAGCTGTCCCAGTTCACCATCGAGATGCTCGAGGTCCTCCGAAACGCGACGTTCGTGCGACTCTCCCCCGAGGCCAGAAAGTACGTCGACATCAGCGTGGACGAGCTGGAAAGGCTCGAGGCACTGGTCGCCGATGTCGATCCCGAGGTCTTGAACCGCACCTTTGCCGCGCTACTCGAGGTACACGATCAAGTCTCGCGCGCTTCGCGCCCACGGGTCGTGCTCGAGATGGCCATCGCTCGCCTCGCCACCAAGCGCCCCCTACAGCCGGTCAGCGCTCTCTTGAGCCGTCTCGAAGACCTCGAGCGCCGTCTGCGACACGGCGGCGGAGGGTCGTCGGGCGGTGGGGGAATGCGGCGTTCCGGTGGACCAAAGCCGCCGTCGAGAGGGGCCGATTCCGGCGGTCGCCGCATGTCCAGCCAGACTCCGGTCAAGCCCACCCCGCAACCGAAAGTCGCCCCGCCGCCCAAGCCAGTGGCACCGACGCCCAGACCGCCCGAACCCCCGCAGGCCTCGGCCCGTCCCGAGCCGCAGCCCCGAGAGCAACCGCGCCCGGAGCCCCCGCCCAATCCGTGGGACGCCATGTCGATGGCGCTCCGCAAACTCGGCCGACCGGCGGATCGACTCGCGCAGGGCGTCGGCGTCTTCCGAGATGGAAAGTTGCGGATCAGCCTTCCGGCTGGGCGCACGCTGGCCGAGGGTCGCCGTGCCCGCGAGCAGGCTGCAGTCCTCGATGTCCTGACCCGCCACTACCCGCCGGGCACCCGAATCGAGGTGGTTCCGATGGCGGGCACTGGCACGAGTGCCGACATGCAGGCCGCCCTGCAGCGCGAGGTCCTCGAAGATGCGGCGATGCGCCGGGTGATCGATGGCCTTGGCGGAAAACTCGAAACCGCGACATCGCTTCGCGACAATGGAGACTCGGATGGACCCGTTTGACATGAGCAACCTCGGAGGCCTCATCGGGGGCATCCAACAGAAGATGGCCCAGTTCAAAGAAGACCTGCCCAAGCTCCGAGCCGAGGGCAGCTCTGGTGGCGGGCTGGTCAAGGTCCTGGTCAGCGGTGACAACGAGGTGATCTCGGTGAGCATCTCCGACGAGGCCATGGACGACCGCGAGATGCTCGAAGATCTGGTGCGGGCCGCGACGACCGAGGCCTTCCGGAGCATCAAGGAGCAGATCGCAGCCAAGATGCGAGAGGCGACCGGTGGCTTGCCGATTCCGCCGGGTTTGATGCCCTTTTAAGGAGCGCTCGTGTCGGACGATCCCATCCGCGTCGCGGTCCAGCAGCTCAGACGACTGCCTGGTGTCGGCGAAAAAACAGCTACGCGGCTCGTTTATTGGCTTCTCCGGTCCAAAGAGGGCACTCCCCAGGAAATCGCGGCGGCCATCGCCACGCTCCAGGAGGGTGTGCACGAGTGCCGGATCTGCTGTGATCTCACCGCCTCCGATCCCTGCCTGCTCTGCGCTCGCGAGGGCCGGGACGACACCGTCATCTGTGTCGTCGAAGACCCTCAAGACGTGCTCGCCTTCGAGCGATCCGGAGAGTTCAGGGGCCGCTATCATGTGCTGCACGGCGCCATTTCGCCGCTGGACGGCATCTCCCCCGACGCCCTTCGCATTCGACCCCTGCTCGAGCGACTGCGCGATGGCTCGGTGGTCGAAGTCATCCTGGCAACCAACCCCAATGTCGAGGGCGACGCCACCGCGCTCTACCTCGGCCGATTGCTCTCGAGCCTCGAGGTCAAGGTCTCCCGCCTCGCCCATGGAATCTCCGTCGGAACCGAGATCGAATACGCGGACGCCGTCAGCCTGGCCCGAGCGCTTCAGAACCGGCGAGAGGTGACATGATCGCCATCAAGCTCAACGGTGAAGAACGGCAGATCGAGGTGGGAACAACCGTTTCAGTCCTGCTAGACGGCCTCGGACTCAACCGGGATGGGGTGGCTGTCGCGGTGAATCGGCGCGTCATTCCCCGCAGCAAACACGGCGAGAGCGAGGTCCCCGAGGGTGCGGACGTCGAGGTGATCCGCGCCGTTGGTGGGGGCTGAACTGTCTGTGAACATCGTCTTCCGCGACCGGTGGCTGTTGGTCGTCGACAAACCCGCCGGTACTCTCACGCAAGGCACCGAAAAGGAGCGCGGGATCTTCGAGGAGCTTCAGGACAAGGAGCGGTACGTCGGTCTCCATCACCGCCTCGACCGACCCGCCTCGGGCCTGGTGCTCTTCACTGTCGATCGGCGAGCCAACAAGGGCATCTCCGCGAGAATGCAGGCCCACGAGATCGACAGGACCTACTCTGCAGTGCTCTCCGGTCGATGTGAGTCAGGTACCTGGGACCAACCCGTGTCGAGAAGGACGGCCCGTTCCGAGGTTCGAGTGCTCGATGTCAGCGGCGGATTCTCGCAGGTCGAGGTCTCGCTGCACACCGGTCGAAAACACCAGATCCGAGTGCACGCAGCGCTCAACCGCACCCCGGTCCTCGGCGACCGACGCTATGGAGCCGAGGCCGGCCGCATGTGGCCCCGACTCGCCCTGCACGCCAGGCGACTTGCGCTCAAACACCCGATCACCGGCGAGCGGCTGGAGCTCGAGAGTCCCATTCCAGACGATCTTTCGGAACTCTGGCAAGGGTCGTAGTGGGCCCTGAGGACGTGAATGCCGCGTGTCTCCCGGAACGCTTCGACATCGCGCGCAGCCTGGCGATGTTCGAAGAGCAGAGAGGGTGAGCGAAGCGAGGGAGAAGCGCCAGCGCTCTCCCTATCTTTGGAGACCTGGGCGTGTGGAATACCCGGGCGCTCGGAGATCGAGCCTCTGCTGCTGTCTGTCGTCCCGAGTCGGCGCTCCGATCCCCTTCGGACTGCGACGACTTCCCCCGCCAACGCAACATCAAACGCCACGTCTGTGCCACCAAGCCGTCTCTTTTATGGATCCGGAACAAGTCGGATTCAGCCACGACGGGGCACGCCCATGGAGATGTGATCAATCTCGAGCGGGGGCGTAACAGGATCCGATACCCGCGTTGGAGAGAGCCGGGGGGACTGAAGCCCCGAGCCTTACGCTACCGTTGCTTCCTCTCGGACCTGGCGGAGTTCACGGGACCCGGTCAACAGGCCCCGACCCTCACCAACGGGGGTATCGGGCAACGCACCTAACGGACCGGACCCTCATTCGTCGACAAGGTCGGAGACCAGTCGCCCAAGTTCTTCGGGATCGTAGTGGCTGCGGACCGCGCGAACCCGGGACAGCTTGTCGATGACAATGAATCGCGGACCGCCGAATTCCGCGGGAAAGTTCACGTCATCCTGCAGTCCGAGATCGTTGTCGATGGGGATGTCCAGCCCCAGGCGGGTGTCGAACTCGCCCGCGATCGCCGCCCCATCGTGGATGGCCCAGATCGACTCGTCCACGGTGTCGAGATCCAGGAGCACCCGGGATGGCAGGGCGGTGGACAGGTCCATCGCGTAGAGCAGGTGCACCCTGCCGGGCTCATAGCGGTCGACCTCGCCGTGGCTGGGGAGCGGAGAGACGAACAGGGGCAGTTGCACGCCGTCTGGATCGTTCGTGGACAGGGACATCATGCCGCCGCTGCTCGTTCCGCTGTGGGCGAGGCCGAACACCAGGGTGTCTCCGGGGGCGATGACCATCGGGTCCAGATTCACGGAAAATGCCGGATCGGGCAGAAGAACCTCGCTCAGGACCAGGTTCATGGGACCCCGATTGCGCACCGAGACCACGCGGGAGTCCGCGTGCACTCCAAAGAAGTGAGATCCGGGGGTCGCGTGAGCGTCGGCGGCGACGAACCCGGGTCGGAACTCGTAAACAGCGATGCCCTGTCGGTCCCCGGTGATCAAGAAATCGCCCTGCCACTGCACCGAGAGGAGGCGGCCATGGGGCTGCGCATCCCGTTGGCTGCCGACGACGGTGAGGGAGGACGGATCGAGGAGCGCCGCCTCGTGCCAGGTGGCGACGGCGATGTGTTCACCGTCTCCCGAGACGTGCTGGATCGAACCCGCGAGGTTCATCTGGCCGCTGACCACCGGAAATGCCGGATCGGTCCGATCGAGAAACTGCACGCCTTCGCTGCCCAGTGCCACCGCGATCCGATCTCCCGCCACCCGAACCAGGCGCGGCCGACCGGCGAGGGGCACCAGGCTCTGAAAGGCCGTGCCCTCGGGATCCGAGATGTCGACGACGGCGAGGTCGCCGCCTCGTTCGCCCGTGTAGAGATATCCATCGGCGGCAGCGACGGTCTCCGAAATCCTGTTGGGACCAAGGTTCCCGATGAGAGTCAGCGTCCCGTTGGACTCGATCTCGTGGATGGCGACGCCGTCTTCGCCCGCGGCAACGTAGACCCGACCGTCGTGCAGGGTCACATCGAGAAAGTCGCCCCCGGTGATGTCCTGAACCCAGTCGATGGAGCGGTCCGCATGGAGCAGGTAGCCGCTCAACCGCGGCGTTGTGGGGGCGGTGTTGTCACCGGAATGCGAGAGCCAGACCATTCGCGACTCGTCGATCCGCGGGGTGCCATACACCGCGTGCTGGCAGCGGGATCCCGGCGGAAAGGGCGTCAGTTCGAGGGTCTCGAGATCGTCGAGACGGGCCCACACGGCGCCCGAGCTCCCACAGGCGACCAGATCGTCGCCGTCCACGGCGAGCTCGATGGTGTCTGTCCAATCGGCCCCGGCGCGGCGGACGAGATTGTCGCCATAGGTGCAGCAGGTCTTGCCGAGAAAGGGCCCGTCAGTTGCGCATTGGTCGATACCCTCGGAGCAGGGAAGGTGCGCCAGACCAGAGAGATCATCGTCGGGGTCGGGCACGATCATCTCCGGTGTCGGCCCCGTCGATGGCCGATGGATGGTCAGATCTCGCGGCGCCTCTGCACACGCTGCGAGCAGGACCATGAGGATCACTTGATCGCGCCGCCGCACGAGCTGCCCGCGCCCGCCGTACATCCGAAACAGTGCGCGGCCAGGGCGATGGGTTGTCGGTCCAGGGCGCTGAAGGCCTCGATGTCCCAGACCGTTTTCTGCTGGGTCGGGCAGGAGATCTCCAACATCTGGTTGAAGTCGCAGTCGAACAGGCGCCCGTCCCAGCTGATGGAGAGCTGGGTGCGACACATCAGGCCGTCCACAGTCGACGGATTGAAGGCCTCCTCGAGGAGCTGTTGGTACGCCTCGAGCCCCCCACTGCGCGCCAACTGCGCCTCAAACCTGGCGATGGGCATGTTGGTGATGGTGAACAGATCGCTGAAACGAACGCCGAAGTCCTCCCACAGCCGGGTGTGGTAATCCGCGGCGAGACCCGCCTGGCTGGGCGGCAGGAAGGCCCCGTTCGGGTTGTAGACCAGGTTCAACGCCGGTCCCTCAGCCGAGGCATACCCGAGTGCGTTCAAGGCCCTCAGGCCCTCGATACTCTTGGCAAAGACGCCTTTCCCGCGCTGTTGCTCGACATTCTTGGCCGAGTAGCAGGGCAGGGAGGCGATGACCTCGACACCGTTTTCCGCGAGGAAGTCAGCGGTGTCTTCCTGGCCGGGCTCGAGCAGGATGGTGAGGTTGCACCGGTCGATGACGTGCAGTCCCCGTTCCCTGGCGGCGACCACCAGTCTTCGGAAGTGCGGATTGAGCTCCGGTGCGCCCCCGGTGATGTCGACGGTCTGCACATCGGGAGAGCGCCTCAGCAAGGCGATGATTCGGTCGACG
>Ga0315336_1003468_pt1 | contig 20914 bp, 17 predicted proteins | sample ASW5metaG_FD_204512 | JGI IMG/M metagenome (GOLD analysis project Ga0315336, IMG submission 204512) | Ammonia-oxidizing marine archaeal communities from Monterey Bay, California, United States - ASW #5 | ecosystem: Environmental > Aquatic > Marine > Intertidal zone | place: USA: California... | reverse complement strand
ATCGCGGTCACATCGGTGATTGCTCTGCGCTGTGCCAACGTCAACCCCATCCACTGGGCCTACGCGCGCATTTCTGATGAGGCAACGAATCACCGTTTCGCGCGCATTTCTGATGAGTCAACGCGGTTGTCACATTTGGGGTGTGGCTGTCGGTGGTCGAATGTATGTTCGAGTCATGTTGGCGACTCCGGTTCAGGTGGCGATGACCGCATTGCGGTCCGCCCACGAATCGCTGGCCGGCTGCGACCTGGACATGCTCACCCACCGCGAACTGCTCGACGTGCTCGACGAGTTGGAGACGTTGTCGTGCCAACTGCCCGCGCAGTGGCACCGCGCGCTGGCCCGACTACAGACCGAAACGACACCCAAGGAGTTGGGCGCCAAGAACTGGAAAGACGTACTGCGGATCCGGTGGCGGATCTCAGCGACCGAGGCCAACCGCCGCCTGGCCGAAGCCGAAGTACTCGGGCCGCGGCGCGCGTTGACCGGTCAACCGTTGGCGCCGGTGCTGGCCGCGACGGCGGCCGCGCAGGCGGCCGGCCGGATCACCGGCGAGCATGTGGAGAAGATCCGCGACGCCATGGGACGGATTCCCGGCTGGGTTGATGCCGCGACCCGCGAACAGATCGAACAGGACTTGGTGCGTATCGCGGTCGGTGTGGGGCCCTACGAGCTGGGCAGGGCCGCCACCACGATGCTGTTCCTGTTGGATCAGGACGGTCCGGCACCCGAGGACACCGAACGACAGCGCAAGCGCGGTCTCATTTGTGGCCCGCAGGGCCGTGACGGCATGGTCTCCATCAAAGGCGACCTGACGCCGGAAGCGTGGGCAGTGCTCGAACCCATCTTCGCCAAATGGGGCGCACCGGGCATGTGCAACCCCGACGACGACACCCCGTGCATCAGCGGCACCCCGTCACAGGAGCAGATCGACACCGATCACCGCACCCTGGCCCAACGCCAACACGACGCCCTGCTCGCCCTGGGCCGCAACGCGTTGGAATCCGGCGAGTTGGGTCAGCACAACGGGCTACCGACCTCGATCATCATCCGCACCACCCTCCAAGACCTCGAGTCCCGCGCCGGGGTCGGCACCACCGGCGGCGGCAGCCTCATACCGATCACAGACGTGATCCGCCTGGCCGCCCACGCCCACCACTGGCTGGCAGTGTTCGACAAATCCACCGGACAAGCCCTGGATCTGTTCCGCGCCAAACGCACCGCGTCCCCCGCCCAACGCATCATGCTGATCGCCCGGGACGGGGGGTGCACCAAACCGTGCTGCGCGGTGCCGGCCTACGGAGCGCAGGTGCATCACGCACTGCAGGATTGGGCCGATGGCGGCCACACCAACATCAACGAGATGACCCTGGCCTGTGGGCCGGATAACCGCCTCGTCGACAAGGAGAATGGCTGGACGACCACCATCAACGACCACGGCGACGCCGAATGGCACCCACCACCAGGCCTCGACACCGGCCAAACCCGTATCAACTACTACCACCGCCCCGAACTACTCCTGCGCCCACCAGACCAGGAGGACGGGAACACCGAACGCGGACCATAGCGTCCGCTGTGAACGAGGCACCGCATACACCCGAGGTTGCATGGGTAGCCAGCGACGAGGACACCACGACCTAGGCTGGTTTTATGCGGTTAGGCAGACGACGCGACGTCACCCGTGACTTCGATGCGAGTTACGACGAGCATGCGGTCGTCGCAACCGGCCCCGAGCAGGAGGCGGCCGGAGTCAAGGCAGTCATGGTGTCACTGCAACGCGGCCTCAAGTCGATGGGAGTGTGGCGCACAGGCGCGTCGCTGATCCGACTCAACCAACGCCACGGCTTCGACTGCCCCGGCTGCGCATGGCCCGAGGAGCATGGCGGCCGCAAGTTCGCCGAGTTCTGCGAGAACGGTGCGAAGGCCGTCGCCGAAGAGGCGACCAAGCGCGTCGTCACCCCCGACTTCTTCGCGCGGCACTCGATCGCCGACCTCGACGGTCGACCCGAGTACTGGCTCTCGCAGCAGGGCCGACTCACCCACCCGATGGTGCTGCGCCCTGGCGACGATCACTACCGCGCCATCGAATGGGACGAGGCCTACCAGTTGATCGCCGACGAGTTGCGCGAACTCGATCACCCCGACGAAGCCGTCTTCTATACCTCTGGGCGCACCAGCAACGAGGCGGCGTTTCTCTACCAGCTGATGGTCCGCAGCTTCGGCACGAACAACCTGCCCGACTGCTCCAACATGTGTCACGAATCCTCGGGCGCGGCATTGGTCGAAGCCATCGGCGTGGGCAAGGGCTCGGTCACCGTCGAAGACATCGCCAACGCTGACCTGATCGTGATCGCGGGTCAGAATCCCGGCACCAACCATCCCCGCATGCTGTCGGTGCTGGAAAAGGCGAAAGCCAACGGCGCGAGAATCATTGCGATCAATCCGCTACCAGAGGCCGGGCTGATCCGATTCAAGGACCCGCAAAAGGTGCACGGCGTCGTCGGCCACGGGGTGCCCATCGCCGACGAGTTCGTGCAGATCCGCCTCGGCGGCGACATGGCGCTCTTTGCGGGGCTGGGCCGCCTGCTACTGGAGGCCCAGGACGAGGCCGGTCCGCGCGTCCAGATTGTCGACCGCGAATTCATCGAGCAGCACTGCGCGAATTTCGCCGCGTACGAAGCCCAGACGCGGGCCGTCGACCTCGACGTTGTGCTGGAGGCGACCGGTATCGAGCGTGCGCAACTCGAGAAGGTCGCGCAAATGATGATCGACTCCGAACGTATCGTCGCGTGCTGGGCCATGGGACTGACCCAGCACAAGCACGCTGTTCCGATGATCTCGGAGATCACCAACGTGCTGCTGATGCGCGGCATGGTCGGTAAGCCCGGTGCCGGATTGTGCCCCGTGCGTGGACATTCCAACGTGCAGGGCGACCGCACGATGGGCATTTGGGAGAAGATGCCCGAGAGTTTTCTGGCCGCGCTCGACAAGCACTTCGGCATCGTCAGCCCGCGCAAGCACGGCGTCGACACCGTCGATGCGATCCGCGCCATGCGCGACGGTCACGCGAAAGTCTTCATGGGCATGGGCGGTAACTTCGCGACGGCGACTCCCGACACCGCCGTCACCGAGGCCGCACTGCGCAACTGCTCACTTACCGTGCAGGTTTCGACGAAACTCAACCGCAGCCACGTGGTGCACGGCCGCTCGGCATTGATCCTGCCGTCACTCGGCCGCACCGACCGCGACATTCAGAGCGGCGTCAAACAGCAAGTTTCCGTCGAGGATTCGATGTCGATGGTGCACTTGTCGCGCGGCAGCCTGAACCCGCCGTCCGATCACGTCCGCAGCGAGGTCGCGATCATCTGCCAACTGGCACGCACACTGCTCGGACCTGACCACCCCGTGCCATGGGAAGTGTTCAACGACGACTACGACACCATCCGCGGCGCGATCGCCGCTGTGGTGCCCGGCTGTGACGACTACAACCACAAGGTGCGCGCACCCGACGGTTTCCAGTTGCCGCACGGCCCTCGTGATTCTCGCATATTCCCCACGAGCACAGGCAAAGCCAACTTCGCCGTGAATCCGCTGCAGTGGGTGCCGATCCCCGAGGGCAGGCTGATTCTGCAGACTCTGCGCAGCCACGACCAGTACAACACCACAATCTACGGCCTCGACGATCGCTACCGAGGCGTGAAGGGCGGCCGCCGAGTCGTGTTCGTCAACAAGGTGGACATCGAGCGGTTCGGCCTGTGCGAAGGTGACCGGGTCGATCTCGTGTCGGAATTCCCCGGGGGCGACGGCGAACTCCAGGAGCGCCGCGCCAAGGACTTCATGGTGGTGGCGTACGAGACCCCGGTTGGTAATGCCGCCGCCTACTATCCGGAGACCAATGCGTTGGTTCCGCTCGATCACGTTGCCGAGAAGTCGAATACACCGGTGTCCAAGGCCGTGGTGATCCGGCTGGAGCGCTCCGCCGGCGTCCGCGCCGAAGATCGGGTGGTCAGCTAGTGGGCCGCGTGACAGCGCGCCGCCGCGTCCATCACGTCACCGCTGGCGACACCATCGCTCGGCCCGACACCCTGGTGGTCGAGGAGCCGCTCGAGATTCGGATCGACGGCAAACCGCTGACGGTCACGATGCGCACCCCAGGCTCAGATATCGAACTCGCCCAAGGCTTCCTGCTCACTGAGGGCATCATCGCGAACCGTGGCGATGTGCTGACGGTGCGCTACTGCAAGGGAGCGGGCCCCGACCAAGTCAACACGTACAACGTGCTCGACGTGACCCTAGCGCAGGAGGTCCAGCCGCCTGACGTTGATATGACCCGAAACTTCTACGCGACCTCGTCGTGCGGCGTGTGCGGTAAGGCCTCACTGGAGGCGGTCCGAACAATCAGCAAGCACGGCCCCGGCGACGACCCGACCACGGTCACCGCCGAAACACTTTCCGACCTTCCCGACCGCTTGCGCGGCGAACAGAAGGTATTCGCCAGCACCGGCGGACTACACGGTGCGGCGCTGTTCGACGTCGACGGCACCACGTTGGTGGTGCGCGAAGACATCGGCCGTCACAACGCCGTCGACAAGGTCATCGGCTGGGCACTGGAGAACGACCGGATACCCCTGAGCGCCACCGTTCTCCTGGTCAGCGGGCGCGCCTCGTTCGAACTCACTCAGAAAGCAGTGATGGCCGGCATCCCAGTGCTCGCCGCCGTATCCGCGCCGTCGTCACTGGCCGTCGACCTCGCCAGCCAGTCCGGTCTGACACTCGTCGCCTTCCTCCGCGGCGACTCGATGAACGTCTATACGAGACCGGACCGCGTGACGCACTAGGCGGCTCGAAAGAGCAACCAGCGCATCGCAAATCGTCCACGATAATAGTGACAATTAACTTGACAGTCACTGTCATATTCTGAAGACTGTGGCTCCCGGGCAGGAATTCGGTCTGTTGAGAGGTGAGCATGCCCGATTCGATTCCGCTGCGCGAGCGGCAACGCAACGCGCTGCGCGCCGACATTCAGCATGCTGCCCTGCGACTGTTCGCCGCAAAGGGTTTCGACAACGTCAGCACCGAGGCGATCGCCGAAGAGGTAGGCATTTCGCCAAGCACCTTTTTCCGGCACGTACCGAGCAAGGAACACCTCTTACTCGGCGCCACCCAGCGTGGACGCGAGCAAATCGTCGCCAACTTTCGTGCCCGCCCCGCCGAGGAGGACGTCGCGGACTCCATCGCCGCGGCCATCCTCGCCCGCACCTCGCAGTTCCTGGACGACGACCAGACACTCGAACTGTGGCGCCGGGCGATGGCCTCAGCTCCGGCCGAGTTGCGGCGAGCCTCCCTACTGAGTCGCGAGGACTGCGACGAACTCATCGACGCAGTTGCCCTCCGCCTCAACGACACCGCCGCCGGGTCCGACATCCGGGCCGGCGTACTCGTCCGCGCCACCGTCGCTGCGGCCGAATATGCCTATGAGTGGTGGCTCACGTACGACCAGAACGAGTCACTACACACCCTCACTGAGCGGGCTCTCCAGCTGGTCACCCGTGGACTCGATAGTGCAGCGCGGACCCCACGGCGTCGGCGATAGCGAGAACCTCTGTCTTTCAATAGTTCTCATCGATGAGCGCCGAACTGAGGGGCTGCGCGGCCAGCCATCAAGGGCAGATCGAGATACGTTTTGATGCCGGGTTCGGCGTCGACGACGTACGGGATCGCGCTGACACAGTGATTGGCGGTGGCGACGATACCGGGGTTGCGTACGAGGCCCTGCTCGATGGTGTCCGGCTGCAGACCCTTGAACGTGAGCAAGACGTCAGGGTCTCCGGAGATCTCGACCTCGAATCGTTCTCCCTCAGGTCCGAAACTCCACGCCGGGTCGAAGTTCTCCTCCCCCATGAACCAGTTGACTGTCGCCGTGACGACCGGTGTCCCATTCACGACGGCGCGCCAGTGGAACTTCCTGGCGGCGACCTGACCCGGCTCGATGACACCGACGGGGGTATCGAGCGGCGCAGTCGCCACGGCAACCTCCTGCACGGACTCGAGTTCGGGATCGACGTCGAAACCCATCTCCGCCACGATCATTCGAACCGACGCCTTGAATCCGGCGCCCAGCAATTCGACGATCGGACCTGCCATCGCTTTTTCGGGCGAGACACCGAATCCCATGATGTAGCGCACCACGTCGGGGGCGTTGTAGGTGCGGATGTCGCTGAACTCCTCCGACCGCACGTGCGTCACCCCCGCACTCAGCGCCGAGACCATCAGCGGGAAGCGCTCGGTGATGCCTCCGGGGTGAATACCGGTGCCGTGCAGCGTACTTCCGCCTTCGGCGCATGCGTCGAGGATGGCCTTGCAGTTGTCCAGATCGGGGTAGACCCAACCCACTGGGGTGACCACATTCTTGCCGGAGCGCAGGAGCGCGACGACCTCGTCCTCGTTCGGCAGCAGCGGACTGTAGACCACGCAGTCGGCGTCGAGAGCGAGGATGTCTTCCACGCTGGTGGTTGCCGTGACACCGATCGGGTCGCGGCCGACGAGTTGGCCGATGTCCTTGCCGTGCTTGCCCTCTGAGTGCACCCAGGCGCCCACCAACTCGAGGTCGGGATGTGCGAGCACCCCCTCGATCGCTGCTCGCCCCACACCACCAGTCGCCCACTGCACCACGCGAATCGCCATGGCGACCATTCAAGTCGTGCTTGACAGTGACTGTCAAGAAAGAAGTCGCTATCACCTTAGTGAGGGCGGACCCCTAGGGGCTCACCGCCTCACGGGGTGTCGAGACGCGGCGGGGTGATGTTTCGGTCGGGGTGTGGCTCCGGAACGGACATGCCTGGACTCGGCACCCAGCCGGACTCAACCAGCAACTCGCCCACTTCGGCGATGTTCATCAGATCGAGTTCGTAGTCGAACAGGCCGCCGCCCGCGTAGTGCAGCACCGAGAACGCTGGCACCTGATATGGCGTGCCGTCTGCGCGTGTCCCGGCCAAGCGATTCCACCAGTACGTGACGAGGCGATCACCGTCGACCATGGTCCATTCTTCTGGGAAACTCCATCCTTCGAAGCCGACCATCGAACGGTCGAAGAACGCCGCGATTTCGTCGCGCCCTTGTACCCGGCCAAAGGCCGGGTCGATGAAGACCGCATCCTCGGTGAACCACTCGCCGATGGTTGACCAAGGCGCCGCGCCAGCGACACAGCGTTCACGCTGTGCGACATAACGCCGGTATGAATCCAGCGCCTCCAGCTCGCGCTCATTCAGCTCTGCCATGGTCTCCCTAACTGTGCGTGTGAAGTGTCCGACTCCAAGAACGAGCCAGCGCCGACAACCGAGAGCCCGACACTAACGCTTCTACCTGCGATCTCCATCAGTTCTCCAGATAACCTCCAAGCTTGCGCACGCGCGGATCGCGAGCATCGACGCATGCCAGAAATCCTCATCCCCTCGCTTTCCCCCGCCGGCCACATCGGACCACTGCTGAACGTCGCACGGGGCCTGGTCGACCGTGGCGACCGCGTCACCGTCCTGTCGGCCGCCGCACATGCCGACAAGATTCGAGCCGTCGGCGCCATCCCCGCCGCGATTCCCGCGGAAGCCGATTTCGATTCGACTCGCCTCAACCTCGACCTGCCAGGTCGTGCGGAAACGTCCGGCATCAAGAGAATCAACTTCGACATCCAGCGCATCTTCCTGCAGCCGATGCCATTGCTCACGCGTGCACTGTCGGAGGCGATGGCGCAGACGCGCTTCGATGCGATCCTCACCGATTCCGCCTACTTCGGGGTGCTGCCGTTCCTGCTCGGTGATGCCGCCGCCCGTCCACCGATGCTGAGCTACAGCACGATGCCGCTGATGCTGAGCAGCCGCGACACCGCCCCCTTCGGTCTGGGCATGACTCCGTCCTCGACCTCACTGGGACGGCTGCGCAACCGGGCACTGACGGCGCTGTCGCACAAGGTGCTGTTGCGCGAGTGCCAGGACACGGCCAATCTGCTGCTCGATCGCTTGAACAGCCGGCAACTGCCCACATTCATCCTCGACTCCGGTGTGCTTGCGGACCGCTACATCGCACCCACGGTGCCTGAATTCGACTATCCCCGAAGCGATCTACCCTCGAATGTGCGCTATGTCGGTGCTGTGCATCCCGGTCCGGCGCGGGGGTTCCGCCCGCCACCGTGGTGGTCGGAACTCGACGGCGACCGGCCCGTCGTACATGTCACCCAGGGCACCATCGACAACGCCGACCTCGGCCGCCTGCTCGAACCCACCATCGATGCGCTCGGCGGTGAGGACGTCATCGTGGTGGCGACCACCGGTGGTCGCGACGTGTCCCAGCTGGAGGTCCCGCTTCCGTTGAATGCCTATGTCGCCGAATACATCCCACATGACGTCCTGCTGCCCAAGGTCGACGTGATGGTCACCAACGGCGGGTTCGGCGCGGTGCAGCGAGCGTTGTCGATGGGTGTTCCGCTGGTGGTCGCCGGAAATACGGAGGACAAGCCGGAGGTCGCGGCGCGCGTCGCGTGGAGCGGTGCCGGCGTCAACCTCAAAACCGGGACGCCGAGCCCGAGAGTCATCCGCGCCGCGGTCCGCAAGGTGCTGGGCGACGGCAGCTATCTGCGTGCCGCGCGGAAGCTGGAAACGGCCTTCGCGAGACGCGACGGGGTGGCCGAGGTCGCCGCGCTGATCGACGAGGTCATCGCCGAGCGTCAGGCGGTGCAACGATGAGCCCCTGCGCCGACCCATTCGGCCGCCCGCCGATGCCTGCGCAAGAGGCACCCAGGATCAGCTGGCGTAGTCGGCTACGCGTGCCGCTAGCGAGCATTCGGACGACGGTGAAGCCATGGTTGAGCAGCTGCAGTACATCGCGGTAGCGGCGTTCCTGGTGTGGGGGCTGGTGAGCTCGCTGGCCCACACGACTCGGCGGTGAAGGCTAAGCGCTCTTCTCGCGACGCTCGTTGCGAGGCGGCTTGCGGGGAACGATCGTCGGAAGCACGTTGTCCTCGACGGTCTCCTTGGTCACGACCACCTTGGCGACGTCGTCGCGGCTGGGGATGTCGTACATCACCGGCAGCAGGACTTCTTCCATGATGGCGCGTAGGCCGCGGGCACCGGTGCCGCGGTGGATGGCCTGATCGGCGATCGCCTCCAGCGCCGCTTCGTCGAACTCGAGCTCGACGCCGTCCATCTCGAACAGCCGTGTGTACTGCTTCACCAACGCGTTCTTCGGCTCCGAAAGAATCGTGACGAGCGACTCCTTGTCGAGGTTCGTCACCGACGCGACGACCGGGAGACGACCGATGAACTCGGGGATCAAGCCGAACTTGATCAGGTCCTCGGGCATGACCTCGGCGAAGTGGTCCTGTGTATCGATCTCGGCCTTGGAGTGCACCTCGGCACCGAAGCCCAGACCGCGCTTGCCGACGCGGTCGGACACGATCTTCTCCAGACCCGCGAACGCGCCCGCCACGATGAACAGGACGTTGGTGGTGTCGATCTGGATGAACTCCTGGTGCGGATGCTTGCGGCCACCCTGCGGCGGCACCGACGCCTGCGTGCCTTCCAGGATCTTCAGCAGCGCCTGTTGCACGCCCTCACCGGAGACATCGCGGGTGATCGACGGGTTCTCGCTCTTGCGGGCGATCTTGTCGACCTCGTCGATGTAGATGATGCCGGTCTCGGCGCGCTTCACGTCGTAGTCGGCGGCCTGAATCAGCTTGAGCAGAATGTTCTCGACGTCCTCGCCGACATAGCCCGCCTCTGTGAGGGCGGTGGCGTCGGCGATGGCGAACGGGACATTCAGCATCTTCGCCAGCGTCTGCGCGAGGTAGGTCTTGCCGCAGCCGGTGGGGCCGAGCATCAGGATGTTGGACTTGGCCAGCTCGACGGGCTCGGCGCGCGAATCGCGCATCTTCTCGCCGGCCTGGATGCGCTTGTAGTGGTTGTAGACGGCGACGGCCAGGGTGCGCTTGGCGGTGTCCTGTCCGATGACATATCCCTCGAGGAACTCGCGAATCTCCGCAGGCTTCGGTAGCTCGTCGAGTTTTACGTCGTCGGCGTCTGCAAGTTCCTCTTCGATGATCTCGTTGCACAGGTCTATGCATTCATCGCAGATATATACGCCAGGGCCCGCAATGAGTTTCTTGACCTGCTTTTGACTCTTCCCGCAGAACGAGCACTTCAGCAGGTCACCGCCGTCTCCGATGCGCGCCATGTGGTGAAGTCCTACTTTCCTGTTCGCAATAAGATCTGATTGATTCGCTCGAGATCCCACTGGGTGTTGATCCCGACGCTACCCGCTTGTTCCGGCACGAGGCGACCGATAAAGCCGAATCGCGTAGTTGGTATTCACTTGTGTGGGCAGAACATATCGCCTAACCACCCCGCAACCCGCTGGAACGCGCTGCCGCGCCCCTGGCGTGTCGCCGCCGTTACCAGTTCGGGAGCCGTCCGAAACCAACGTACCCGTCGCGTAGTAGTTGTCGGCAACCGCGCATTCCCGTTGACGCAACCCCTACCGGCGACCCGGTCCGACCGGCCCTGGACCCACCGGGCCAGGACCCACGGGGCCAGGTCCCACCGGACCGACCACTCCGCCGACACCAACGGGTCCGGCCGGCCCCACCACCGGGTTCGGCGGGTTCACGTAGACGGTCGCGTCGACAGGCACGCATGTCACCGTGTACACGTCCCAGTACATCCCGTAGGGGCACGGTGGCGGCGGTGGCGGCTGCGCACCGCCGATCGCGGATGATCCGAACTGCACCAATACCGCGGCTGCCGCCGAAGCGATCACCGCGAGCACCGCCCCGCGAAGTCGTACCCCCACAATCGTGGCCTTTCCCTGTCGCCGTACCCGTCTGCACGGTGTCGACAGCTTGCCATGCACGACGGGTCCTGGAGCCCGATTCGGCGGCATTACTGACGCCGGCGTAAGGCCTGGGAGCTGGGCTCAGGCGGTCTGAGCGGACAGCTTGCGATACTCCAGGACGGTGTCGATCACGCCGTACTCCTTAGCCTCCTCGGCCGTCAGGATCTTGTCGCGATCGGTGTCCTTACGAATCTGCGCAGCGTCCTTGCCGGTGTGATGGGCCAGCGTGGTCTCCATCAGCGTGCGCATCCGCTCGATCTCCTTGGCCTGGATCTCCAGGTCGGAGAACTGGCCCTGGATGACGCCGGACAGCGCGGGCTGGTGGATCAGGATGCGGGCGTTGGGCAGCGCGAGCCGCTTACCGGGGCTGCCTGCGGCGAGCAGCACGGCGGCGGCCGACGCGGCCTGGCCTAGGCAGACGGTCTGGATATCCGCGCGAACGTACTGCATGGTGTCGTAGATCGCCATCAGCGATGTGAAAGAGCCACCCGGCGAGTTGATGTACATGGTGATGTCGCGATCGGGATCGAGCGACTCGAGGACCAGCAGCTGGGCCATGATGTCGTTCGCCGACGCGTCGTCGACCTGCACGCCGAGGAAGATGATGCGCTCCTCGAACAGCTTGTTGTACGGGTTGGACTCTTTGACACCGAAGCTCGAATGCTCGATGAACGACGGCAGGATGTAGCGGGCCTGGGGCTGGAGACGGGGGTCCGTGTGGTCGGTCATTTGTCTAGTCCTGCGCTCGGGCCAGAGCCGTTGACGCTGGCGCTGGTGATGATGTGGTCGACGAAGCCGTACTCGAGGGCTTCCTGCGCGGTGAACCAGCGGTCGCGGTCGGAGTCGGCTTCGATCCGCTCAAGGGTCTGCCCGGTGAACTCCGCGTTCAGCCGGAACATCTCCTTCTTGATGACCGTGAACTGTTCGGCCTGGATCGCGATGTCCGCGGCGCCGCCGGTGATGCCACCGAGTGGCTGGTGCATCAGGATGCGGGCGTGCGGCAGCGCGTAGCGCTTGCCCTTGGTGCCCGCGGCGAGGAGGAACTCACCCATCGACGCGGCCATCCCCATCGCGTAGGTGGCGACGTCGCACGGCGCGAGGACCATGGTGTCGTAGATCGCCATGCCCGCGCTGATGGATCCGCCCGGCGAGTTGATGTAGAGGTGGATGTCCTTGGTGGGATCCTCAGCCGACAGCAGCAGAATCTGCGCGCACAGCCTATTGGCGATGTCGTCGTCGACCTGTGATCCCAGGAAGATGATGCGCTCGGAGAGCAACCGTTCGTAGACAGAGTCGACGAGGTTCAGTCCGGGCGATGCACCACGCATGTCAGTCACGACTGGATACCTGCTTTCTTTCAAGTCCTAACACTCACCGACACTAACCAACCTGTGCGAGCGCGCACTCCCTAGACAGGCCGCTTTCGCTCACAGCGTCACTTGGCGTCGGCGGTTTCCTCGTCAGCCTCGGCCGTTTCGGCCGAGACCTCGGATGCTTCAGGCGCCTCGGAATCGCCGCCGCGGCCGAAGAACTCCGAGGTGTCCACGACCTCACCATTCGAATCGGTGATCGTGGCGCCCTCGACGATCTGCGCCACAGCCAGACCGCGGCGGACGTCGGCGAACAGCGCCGCCAGCTGGTTGTTCTCCTGCAGGGCGGCCAGCAGCTGCTGCGGCTCCATGCCGTACTGCTGCGACATCAGCATCAGGCGCTGGGTGATGTCGTCCTGACCGACCTCGACGTCGAGCTTGTCGGCGATCGCGTCCACCAGCAGCTGGGTGCTGACGGCCTTCTCCGCGTTGGCGCGGTTTTCCTCGTCGAACTTCTCCCGGCTGCCGCCCTGAGCTTCGAGCGCCTCGGCGAACCGCGCCTCGTCATGGTCCAGCCCGTGGATGGCGTTGTGCAGGGCCTCGTCCACCTGTGCCTGCACGACGTTCTCGGGCAGCGGCACCTCGACTTGGTCAAGCAGAGCCTCGAGCACCTTGTCCCGGATCAGCTCGGCCTGCTGGACGCGCTTGCGGTTGCGCAGCTGCTCGGTGAGGCTGTTCTTGAGCTCCTCGATGGTGTCGAATTCGCTTGCCAGCTGGGCGAATTCGTCATCGGGCTCGGGCAGCTCGCGCTCCTTGACCGACTTCACGGTGACGGTGACCTGAGCCTCCTCGCCGGCGTGCGCGCCGGCGGCCAGCTTGGTGGTGAAGACGCGGGTCTCCCCTTCCTTGAGGCCGATGATGGCCTCGTCGAGGCCCTCGATCAGCTGGCCGGAACCGATCTCGTGTGAGAGTCCCTCGGTCTTGGCCTCGGGCAGGTCCTCGCCGTCGACGGTCGCGGACAGGTCGATGGAGACGAAGTCGCCATCCTCGGCGGCGCGGTCGACACCGGTCAGCGTGCCGAAGCGGGCGCGGAGGTTCTGCAGCTCGGCGTCCACCTCTTCGTCGTTGACCTCGATGGCGTCGACCGTGAGCTCCAGCGCGTCAAGGTCCGGGAGGTCGATCTCGGGGCGGACGTCGACTTCGGCGGTGAACTCCAGGTCCTCGCCGTACTCCTTTTTGGTGACCTCGATGTCCGGCTGGCCGATCGGGCGCAGATCCGACGACGTCACCGCCTCGCTGTAGCGGCCGGGAAGTGCGTCGTTGACGACTTGGTCCAGCATGGCCTCGCGGCCGAAGCGGGCCTCGAGCAGCTTGCGCGGCGCCTTGCCGGGCCGGAAGCCGGGCAGCCGGACCTGGCTCGCCAGCTGCTTGAAGGCGCGATCGAACTCGGGCTCGAGCTCGGTGAAGGGCACCTCCACGTTGATGCGAACCCTGGTCGGGCTCAACTTCTCGACGGTGCTCTTCACGCTCATGCTCCTCATTGTGCTGTGTCTCTAGTCGGGTGCAGTCGGGGTGACAGGATTTGAACCTGCGGCCTTCCGCTCCCAAAGCGGATGCGCTACCAAGCTGCGCTACACCCCGCGCCGATGCGACCGCTCTCAAAACACAGAACGACCACGCGAGATACTACGGCCTGGACGCGCCCAGCCTTCAATTGGATGATTCCGCGGGCGCCGGTACAGTCTCCTGGTGCAACACACGCGGGCGTAGCTCAATGGTAGAGCCCTAGTCTTCCAAACTAGCTACGCGGGTTCGATTCCCGTCGCCCGCTCCACGCGGACCAGCGCATGGCCGGTTCGGCTGCTCAAGAGACCGCTGCGCGAGGTCGTCTCAGCTACCACCCATGCCCTGGGCCACCAACACCACCCCGACCACCGCGAGGATCGATATCACGATCTTCTGGCGGTGAGCCGACACCCAGTCGTGCAGCACCCGAACGACCGCTTGAGTTTTCACGGGCGTGATCAGATAACTGACCAGAATGATCTCGATGATTCCCATGGTTCCGAGCACGAACACGACGGCAGACGCGACTTGCGCGCCCATCGCGGCCCCAGAGGCCACGATGACCGCCCCTACGAACAGAGACACGTCGGGCTGGGGCCCTCCAAACGCCAGGCCGATCACGTACGTAACCCAGAGGGCACCGTTCTCCCACGCCCGGTTGAGGCTGCGCAGCAGCCGCCGAAATGCCGACCCGCCCTCGAGAGGCTGGTCTGTCGGGCCCAGCAGCCGCTCGATCATGCTTGCCCGTGGATCGCGGTCAAGCACCACGATCGACCCCGTGCCGTCTTTTCGATGTCGTCTACCGGCACCTGGGGCCGGCGGGGTGGCAGCCTGCGGTTTGCGCGCGAGCGAGCGCGTGATCATCACGGCCGCGGCCGTCAGCGCGAATATGCCCATGACGGTTTTCACATATCCGGCGGAAAGGCCGGCCGCCAGACCGTCCTCAACGTCGTCGGCCATAGAGGTGACATGTACCAACGTCAGAGGGATCACTACCGCGGGAATCGACCCCGTCAGGCAACCGGCCCAAAAGGCGAAGAGGTTCTGCAGCGGCCGCGGGCGGGACACGACCAGAAGGGCGAGAGCGAGCCGCACCGGGTTGAGCGCAGACAGCAGTGTCACGGCCAACACCGAACTCACCATCAAGCGAACACTACTGATGCGCGGTCGTTTGCTAGCCGGTTGAAATCCGCCCGATTTGTATTTGGTCGGCTGGCCCGAGGCGATTCTGGACGGTATCGGTGGGGGGTTCACCTCAGTTCACCGCCGGGGTGACAGCGATCCAGCGGTTCGCACGCGATACGCGGCTACGGATCTAGATCACGCCGGTTCAATCCCGTCGCCCCGCTCTACTTACGCCCCTGCTAGGGGCGCTTTCTCGGGTGACGGTGACCTTTTCGGCTTCGCGCCATGCCGCAGCGATGCCGCACGGCATTCACCGCACGAGCCGCATATGTTTGGCCCCGCGCGGGGGTGTGCACGGCGCCGTGCACCAAGTGCGGCCATGTCGACGGCAGCGTCATCGTTGGGGAACAGGTGCACGTAGACAGCTCGACTCAACGTGGCGACATCACCGCTGAGCAGTTACGCGGCCCGCCAGCCGGCGAGCGACGCCAATTCCCTAGGGCTGCACAGGTATTGGTATCACAACCGGAGGGCCGGCATAGTTGTTGCTGCCGCCCTCGGTGTTCAGGTTGTTCTGGGTGACCTGGGTGACGTTCCCGCCGCCGAAGTCGAACGTGTTGTTGGCGATGTTCGCGCCGGTGTTTCCGCCTGCCGCACCGGGGCTCCTGTTCTGCCCGCCGATCTGCACGGGGATCCACCACGGGGCGACGCCGGTGACGACGACGGGCAGCATGTTCACGGCGTTGGTGTCCCCGCCGATGTAGTTCTGATTGGTCTGGTTGACCACGGTCGTGTTGTTGCGGCCGACGACGTACGTGTTGTTGGACGCGTTCACGCCGATGCTGTCGCCGCCTGCGGCGCCCGGGCTGTTGTTCTGACCCGCAATCTGCAAGGGGGCCAATAGTGGGTTGTTCGGGGCGCCTCCCGCGGGCCCGACGGTGTTGCCGCTGCCACCGACAGCGTTCTGGTTGAACTGGGTGACCTGGGTGGCGTTGTCGCGGCCGACGACAAAGGTGTTGTTGGAGAGATTGGCGCCGATTCTATTGCCGCCTGCAGCACCAGGGCTGTTGGTCTGGCCGCCCCACTGCGCCGTGCTGCCGTTGTCCCCGCCCGGCGCGACGGAGTTGCCGTCACCGGCGATGGAGTTCCCGTTGAACTGAGTTACCTGGGTGGTGTTGCCGCGACCTGCGACGAATGTGTTGTTGGAGAAGCTGATTCCGGTGCTGTTGCCACCTGCGGCGCCCGGGCTATTGTTCTGGCCGCCCATCTGAGTGGAGTCGCCGCCACCCCCACCGGGGGTGACGGTGTTGCCGCTTCCGCCGATCGAATTTTGATTGACCTGATTGACAGTCGTCGTATTGTTGCGCCCAAAGACGTAGGTGTTGTTGGAAATGTCCACTCCGGTGGTGTTGCCACCGGCCGCGCCGGGGCTGGAGCTCTGCCCACCGACCTGCATCGCTCCGCCGCTGCCGCCACTAGTCGAGCTATTGCCGCTGCCGCCCGTATCGTTCTCGTTGGATTGATTGACGGCTGTGTTGTTGTTGCGGCCCACGACGATTGTGTTATTCGATACCCGGACCAACGTCTTTCTGCCGCCTGCGGCGCCTGGGCTGTTCCTTTGGCCTCCGACCTCGACGTCCGGCAACCGGAACACGTGGCCGCCGCTGGAGCTATTTCCGTTGCCGCCCACCGAATTCTGGTTGGTCTGATTGACACTCGTGGTGTTGTTGCGGCCGATGACGTAAGTGTTGTTCGAGATGTTGACCGCAGTGCGATTTCCCCCTGCGGCGCCGGGGCTCTCGGCCTGACCATCTACCTGGACATCGGCATTCGCGGTCGCGGGGAGTAAAAGGCCTGCGCCGCTGAGAGTTAGGCTGCCGGCGATGAGACCGACTCCGAAGGTGTGATTCAGCGGCTTCCGGTGGCACGGCATCCGGTGATGGCCCATCTGATGTTCTCCTGACGAGATAGCCGCTGAAGCGGATCGATGTGTGTTGGATTTGTGGCGGGGCCGCAGCTAGCCGCCGAGGTTGATAACGACGTTGCCGTTTCCGCCTTGGTTGTTCTCGCTACCCGTAGCGGCGCCAGGGCTGTTTCGCTGCGTGTCGAAGAGCGGCGACAGCCAGATCGGAATCTCCCCGCCGACGGTGACGACGGTGTTGTTGTCGCCCCCGCGGGTGCTCTGGTCAGCCGGACTTCCGATGTTTCCGCCGGCGGCGCCCGGGCTGTTGTTCTGGCCGCCGATCTGCACTCCGTCGGCACGAAGGTCGGCCGAGTGCCCTTCCCAGGGCCCGTCGGCGAACCCGGCCCAGGCGGCAGCACCGCCCACTACGACGAGGCCGGCGCACGTGAACCATCCGAGCGTCGCTCGCATCCGCGCCTTCTGCCGCTTACTCATGATCGTTGTCCTCTCACTGCGAACCAGGACAAGGCTGAACCGCCGCCGTTAGACGACGGTTCAGCGCGTCCTTTGTGTTGGGCTGAAGCGATCTCGTCCCCAACCCCCGAGCTATGGAAGGGCGGGGAGAGTTATCGGAATGTGGATCGAGTTGTTGTTGTCTCCACCCCTGAAGTTGCCATTTCTCTGAACGACCTGTGTGAAGGTCCCATTGAAGTTGGTCACGTTGTTGGACGCTCCGGACCCGCCGATGTTGCCGCCGGCCGCCCCAGGGCTGTTGTTCTGACCGCCGACCTTGGCGTTCGGGAACGAGAAGGGACCGGTGACCGTGACAGGCACGTGGACGGATGTGTTTCCATCTCCGCCTCTGTAGTTGCCGTTCCGCTGGTCGACGGTAGTGATGCTCGGGGCAGGGCCGAAACGAGCGGTGGTCACGTTATTCGAGAAACCTGAGCCGCCGATGTTGCCGCCGGCCGCTCCGGGGCTGTTGTTCTGACCGCCGACCGAAATGTCGGCACTTGCCGTGGCCGGAGCGATAAGACCGACCGCTCCCAAAGCTATGCCGCCTGCCACAACGAATCCCGCACCAACCGTGCGATTCAGCGGAGACCTCCGACGCGGCGTCCTGTGCTTGCTCATATTGCGCTCCTTTGCTGTTTTTGAGCAGATTGAAACAAGCCGTTCGTGGACTAATTCCGCCGAACGGCAGCTATGAATGAATGGCGCACAACAGGGTGATTCCGGTTTTTTGCCGGAGCATCCGGTTGTATCTCGAGAGCCGCCCAACCGGGCGCCTACCGAACCGCACGCGTTTTGTCCTGTCCTAAGCCACTCCCCCTTTCCCCACCGACCCCACTCAGTTCAGAGAACTGGGGAGAAACATATTCCTTTGCTGAAGGGTGTGTCAAGCATCACAGAGCGTAAGTCCGAGCGAACCTCGGAGTTGTCCGTCCGGCGCGGTGATCGGGCTACCACCGCCGGTTGGGCGACGGATCCCGTCGCCACACACCCCAGCGCTGGACCACTTGCGCCGGCTTGCTGGTGTGGGCTGCGACAGGAGGGATTGCCTGTTCACCGCGGCTCCCGTGAATCCGCCGTTCCGTCGAGTGGCGCGCGGTCGCAGAATCCGAATAATGGCCTGCACCCCGTCGGCGACGGGGCCGCCGGAGCATGATTCCGTAGCGTTCGTCAGCGGCCGACGAGCAATGTCAGGAAATCGGCGATCCCGGAATAAGAATGGTTGCTCAGCAACTTGGAAGACCGACCGTGGGGGGTGTCAACCGCCTCTCCTATCCGGGAAGCGAAGACGTGCGCCCGCTCGCCGGGGTTGCCATCGCAGCCCGGCACGCGCGAAAAGTGCTATTGACCTCCCCAAGTTTATTAGTATGCGATTTGCTGACTATTTTACGCGTAAATTAAAATTGCACGCAGGCTCGATCCACGTGGCAACAATTGAAAACAAATTATGAAATGCAGCGCATCGCCATTATTGAATTGTTTCAACGTTTATCGCGCTGATGACACACATCGAAATCGACGATTATGGAGCTGCGCCAAAATTGATCGTGATGAGCCGCTGCACCACGCGCAGCGCCATCTATCCACGGCGTCCGCGTTCCACTGCGCGGGTCGTCGACAGGGCGCGACGGAGTTCGGGTAGGGCGAGGCCATGTTTTATCCCATGGGCGCTAAGACCAGGATTCTGCGCCGGAAGTGGTGACGTAGGAGACCACGGCGCGAGACCGGGATCTGACACCTGCGGCGGCATCGGCACAACCGGTCTTCCAATCCGCCTGGTAAGCAATCGGCCAACCCGTAGACGGCACATATATGCGCTGGTTAGGGTGCTGCGATGCTGGTCTGGATCGCTTCGCTTGTCGCGGCCGCCGTCGTCGCGGCCGCAATCGCGTCCCGGCTGTTCGTGCGCAGCCGGATGCCCGAGAAGGGCTGGTTCGTCGATTCGTCGCGAGCGGACACCTATATGTCCGTCATCGGCACGATGTTCGCCGTCGTGCTTGCGTTCGTGATCCTCTTCTCACTGCAGAGCTACCAGCATGCCCGCGACGGCGCGAGCCGCGAAGCCGTTGCGGTCGCCGAACTCCATGTCATCGCGGATGTGCTGGGTGGCGAATCGGGTGGCACCCTGCACGGACAACTGAACTGCTATGCGCGATCAGTCATCTCGGACGAATGGCCGGCGATGCGCTCGGGCAACTCGTCGGCGGTCACGCAGTCCTGGGTGGACAGCATGGGCCGCGACTTCGCCGCGACCAATCCGGTCGGTCCCAAACAGGAAATCGCCTACGCGCAGTGGTTCGACGAGCAGGCGCAGCGTCGTGAAGGTCGTCGCGCACGACTCGCGGAGGCCACCCCGCCGGTGCCGACACCCCTGTGGATCGTGCTGGGCATCGGAGGCGTCGCGATCATCGCCTATATGTCCGCGCAGGCGGACCGGCGCGAGCCTGCCCTGATTCAGGCACTACCCATCGGATTGGTCACGGCGCTCGTCGCGGCAGGACTGGTGGTCGTCTTCTTCCTCGACCATCCCTATGCGAATTGGAGCGGCAGCATCAAACCGATAGAGATGGAGCGCACGCTCGTGACCATCGAGGACGGCCATTCCGCCCCATGCGACGAGCGGGGCAACCCTGCGTCCCGATGACACACGCGCTCACTGTTCGGGCGTCTTCTGGATTGCGACCAGGGTGACGTCATCCAGCGCAGCGCCGGCCTCGGCGAGGGCACGCGCTCGAGAGCACAACTCGACGGGATCGGGATATTGGGCGACGAACTCCAACGCAGGACGGACATCGGTGCCATCACCGATCAGATCCAGCACGCCGTCGGACGCGATGACAAGCGTTTCACCGTCTTCGAGCATCACGTCGTGCGACACCCACTCCTCGTCGGGCATGACGCCGAGCGGCAGACCCTCGCTCGACAACCGTTCGACGACACCGGTTTTCCGCACTATCAGGGCGAGACCATGTCCGGCGTCGACGTAGCGCACTGCTCCCGTGGCGATATCCAGTCGCGCATGAAACAGCGTCACGAAGGTTTCGGTGCTGGTGAGATCGTCGGACAGTTGCGCCGACACGGAGTTCACCGCGTCGGCGAGGTCGGCACTGTGATCCATTTCGTCGACCGCCCGCGACGCCGCGCGAAGGGCTGATCGCACGCTAGCGGTCAGGATCGCGGCGCCGAGTCCCTTTCCCATCACGTCGGCGACGGTGAAGATCACGCCGCGCTGCGAGCTGTAATGGTCGTAGAAGTCGCCGCCGACCGCGAAGGCGGGCAAACACAAGGCGCACACGGTGTATCCCGGCAGATCGCCGAGCGGTCGCGGCAGCAGATGACTTTGCACCTGCGTTGCACGATCCATCTCATCGAACCGTTCCAGTTCCCGCTGAACCCAACCGGCCAACTCGCGAAACGTCTCGACCTGCTCGCTGTCGAGCGAACGCGGTTTCGTGTCGTAGATGCAGAAGGTGCCGACAGGGTGACCACTCCTTATGTGACCTGGACAGAAGCTGACCTCGACACATGCCGGTCAATGGTGTCAGTACATGTCAGGGAAGCCCTTAGAGGTCGCCGTCGTCGGGCCGATCCTGGTCGGGATCGGTGATCGTGGTGAGTA
>Ga0315336_1003467_pt1 | contig 20915 bp, 17 predicted proteins | sample ASW5metaG_FD_204512 | JGI IMG/M metagenome (GOLD analysis project Ga0315336, IMG submission 204512) | Ammonia-oxidizing marine archaeal communities from Monterey Bay, California, United States - ASW #5 | ecosystem: Environmental > Aquatic > Marine > Intertidal zone | place: USA: California... | reverse complement strand
CCTTCGCGATCGACTCGTACGACCACCGGTTCAGCCGGGAGATCGGCTTCGAGCTCGATGCCGGCGGTCTCGAACGAGTAACGATAGCGTTCAATGATATCGGCGATCAGACGATTCAGATCGTCGGGGTTGAGTCGGAACTCGCGGTGGCCCGATTCGATGCGCGAGAAATCAAGCACGTTCTCGATAACACCGGATAGTCGCTCGCTCTCGCTGAGCATCACCTGGTAGTACTCCGGTTTCTTGGAGTCAGGGACCCATCCGGCTCGAAGGTTCTCGGCGAACATGCGAATCAGCGATAGTGGCGTCTTGAGCTCGTGCGAGACGTTCGAAACGAAGTCCGAGCGAGCGCCCGCCAGCGCTACCTCGCGCGCCAACGTCCGCGAGGCGAGCAGCAGTCCTCCGACCACCGCCAGGAACGCTGCCATCAGCAGAATGGCGTAGTCCATTACGTCGCGCTCGCCAACGTTCGCCAGGGTGCCGGCGCGCGGAAAGGCAGCAATGTGCCATCCTGGCAGCGCCACCAGGTCGATCCGGGCGGTCACCTTGTCGGCGGGGGGGGTGCTCGTCGTCGCCGAGACGATCTCGTTGGTTGAATCCAGCAAGGCGACGCCGTGACCCCGCCAGGGGCCGTCCTGCTCGAGCAGGTAGGTCAGCAGCTTCTTGACGGTGGCAGGCCGCCAGCGCCGGATGAGCCGCCACCCGGTGTCGCCGTGCTCGGCGAACACCGTTGCGCCGCTGACGTCGGCTTGCAGGTTCAGGTAGCTGGTATTCCACTCCGTTGCGTCGCGCCCGTCGCGCCCGTCGCGCGGGTCGCTGCCGATGTCGGGGTCGGAGGTTGTGCGCAGGGCGAGCCGCGTGGAGGAGGCGATCGCCTCCAGTTGAGAGGCCTGTCGAACCAGCACTGTGAGCGACGAGTCGAGGCTCTCGAGCTCGCGATCGCTGGCCAGGATTCTCTCCAGCTGCTGGATCTGTTTGTCGTCCAGCTGGTGCCGGCTCAATGCCGCCTCGAGCTCATCGCGGTAGAAGTCGTAAACGTCGGCGTCGAGATTGAAGCGGTGCTCGATCAAGAACTCGAGGGCCTTGAACGTGCTATCGCAGGCGGCCGCCGTATTCCCACTGTCGCCAAGCGCGTCACTACCCTGCAGGCGTGCCACTATCGCCCATCGCGAAAGCTCGGCGTCGAACGGATCGGCGATCTCGACGATGCGGGCGTAGGTCTCGACCGCGTCCTCAGGACGGCCGACCTTTCGTTGAGTGCGAGCCAGCGCATTGAGGGCGCGAACGCGATCGGTGCTCTTTACCGCTGCCCGCACCGCACGACGGTACATGCGCTCGGCCAGTCTCAAGTTTCGCGTCCAGAGCTCGGCCTCTTGGCCACGATCGAAGAGCCAGACCGAGGAATCGTCGGTCGGCAACAGGATGCGGGCGAGCTCCGCCGAGAAGCTCGGAACGACGTTCGTCTCGCTTGCCCGCACCGGGTAGACGATGCGCCCGTCAGGAGCAAGCATCAGCATCGGTCGTAGCGCCGGGAAAGTGCGCTCCGCCCCGTGCAGTCGCTGGATGACGGCCTTCTCGGTCCAGGGGCCCTCATCGAGCTCGGCGAGCAGCTCGCGCTCCCACTCCGCCATGGTCTCGTCGAGCTTCGTGCTAACAAGGTCTGCGATACGGACGTAGCGTTCCTCGACAAGCAGCTCTCGGGTGGCGGCGCGCTGACCGATCGAGACGATGCTGACCACCGCCAGGATGAGGATAGGCAGCATGAACGCCGCCAGCAGGCCGAGGCCTGTTCGAGACGTCCAGCGAATGCCGGACCAACCGGGCGGACGCAATTTCCACGAGCCCATAGAAACTCCCATGGTGGACATTTTCCCATGAAGAGCAAACGGCTCGGTCAACGCTCTGTCAAACGGCGGACAGGACAGGCGAGCGATACGAGCCGCTGGGAGCGCCGATTTGCTGGCTTTTTGGGGTTGGTGCGCCCATGATTGCGACGCCAGCGCCAACCCCTCCGGACCCGGACACGACGTGACCCGAAGTGGAGAAAGCCCCTCTTCCACGGAGCTTTTCGAGGACTACCCGACGCGGCCGGTTCCGGCGGACGTCGGTGTCAGCGGCTGGCGGATCGCGCTGATCAACAGCGCCCTGGCGCTGTCGCTGTCGGGATTGGTGGCGGGGGTGCAGCTGGGAGCGGCTCTGGGGCTGGCGGATGCCACGGTGGCGTTCGTCGCTGGCGGGTTGCTCCTGTCGATCGTAGGAGCCGTGACCGGGTACGTGGGGGTTCGGTTACGGCTGACCTCGTACATGATCATCCGTTACGCCTTCGGGTCGCAGGGCTCGAAGCTGGTGAACCTGTGCTTGGCGCTGTCTCTGTTCGGATGGTTCGGGGTCAACAGCTCGCTGTTCGGTAAGGCTTCGGCGCAGATCTGGAACTCGCTGTCGGGAGGTTCCAGCGCCGAATGGGTCTTCGTGGTGGGTGGTGGTGTATTGATGACCGCCGGGGCGATCTTCGGGTTCAAGTCGCTCAGTCTGCTGTCGGCCTTCGTGGTGCCGCTGCAGTTCCTGATTCTCGTGGTGCTGGCGGCCCGGACGATGTCGGCGGTCAGCTTGGGCGAGTTGCTCGGCGTTCCTCCCCAGGGAGGCGTGACGATTGGCGAGGCGATCTCGGCGGTTGTTGGCGGCTGGATCGTGGGCGCCGTCGCAGCGCCCGACCTGACCCGCTACGGGCGCACATGGGTCGACGCCACCACGGCCGCTTCGATCCCGTTCCTCTTTGCCTCTACCTTCATCTACGTGGTGGCGGCGATGGCGGGGCTGTGGTCTGGCGAGGACGATATTCTCGCCGTGATGCTGGCGATGGGGCTCGGGCTCGCTGCGTTCGCGCTCGTCGGGTTCTCCAGTTGGGTGACCAATGCGGCCAACCTCTACGGCTGCTCCTTGAGCCTCACGGCGATCTTCCCGGGCTTGCGCGATTGGCAGGTGGTAGTGGTCTCGGGCGCCGCCGGCACCGTGCTGGCATTGCTCGGGATCCTCGACCGCTTCATCGATTTCGTTTTCTCGCTCGGCGTGATCTTCACTCCGGTTGCGGGTATCTACACGGTGGACTTCTTTCTGCTGCGGCGCGCTGACTACGGTCGTGAGGGGGGACCGAAGATTCCCGAGATCTCCTATGCGGCGTTCGCTGCCTGGATACTCGGTGTGGTCGTCGCCGTTGCTGCCAACGCCGGGCTGATCACGCTATCGTCGGTCCCGACTGTAGATGCGCTGCTCACCGCAGTGGTGATCTATTGGGGTATCGGCAAGCTCATCCCGGATCAGGCAATCAGCGCCGACGCCGGTCACTGAGTGTCAGCGGGCGAGTCAGCGACCATGCGCATTGGAATCGACGTCGGCGGCACCCACACCGATGCGGTCATCATGGATGGGGCGGAGGTCGTGGGTAGCACGAAGGCGCTCACCACCTCCGACATCCTGAGCGGCATTCGAGCGGCGTTGGACGAGGTGCTGCGTCAAACGGGGGCCGCGCCGTCGGCTATCGAGTGCGTCATGATCGGCACCACGCAGTTCACCAACGCGGTGGTGACGCGCAGCGGCCTGGCGCGAACCGCCGCGGTGCGCGTCTGTCTGCCTACCGGGAGCGCCGTACCGCCGATGGCCGACTGGCCGCCGGATCTCCGTTCGCAAATGGACGGCGGTGCTCACTTGCTCCATGGGGGGCATGAGTACAATGGCCGCCCTATTGCACCTCTCGATGCCAAAGAGGTCAGCCGGGCGATCGAGAGCATCGACGCCTCAGGGGTTCGAGCGCTGGCAGTCACAGGGGTGTTTTCGCCGCTCACCCCCGACGTGGAGGATGAGATAGCGGCGCGATTTCACGACAGCATCGACGTCCTCGACGTTACTCGTTCCCACGAGCTCGGTCGCCTCGGCCTGCTGGAGCGTGAGAACGCGGCCCTGCTCAACGCCGGGCTCAAGCCGCTGGCGCGCCATGTGATCGGGGCCATGCGTGCGTCGCTCGACCAGGCCGGAATCGCGGCGCCGGTATACGTCAGCCAGAACGATGGGACGCTGATGGAGGCGGCAGCGGCGCAGGAACACCCAGTGCGGACGTTCTCATCCGGGCCCACCAACTCGATGCGCGGCGCCGCCTGGCTATCGGACGTCGACCGCGCCATCGTCATCGACGTGGGAGGCACCACGGCTGATGTCGGCATGCTGATCGACGGGTTCCCGCGCCCCTCCGGAACGACCGTCGAAGTTGGCGGAGTGCGGTTGAACTTCGGCATGCCCGACGTGTTGTCCATCGGTCTGGGAGGTGGCAGCATCGTGCGAGAATCGGGGGCCCGGGTGGGCCCCGATTCCGTCGGTCACGAGCTTGTCGAGCGTGCCCTCGTGTTCGGCGGCGACACGCTGACGGCAACCGATATTGGGGTCGGGGTGGGGCTGGCGCGGATCGGCGACCGCGCCCTACCGGATCTGGAGACCGGCGTGCTCGACGCCGCACAGCAGCGCATCCGCGCATCGCTTGCCGATGCGGTGGATCGCATCAAGACCAGCCCCGCGCCGCTGCCGTTGATCGCCGTCGGTGGCGGTGCTTTCCTGGTGCCCGACGACCTGCCCGGTATCAGCCGCGTGGCACGACCGCAGCATGCCGGCGTTGCCAACGCCATCGGCGCTGCCCTGGCGCAGGTCAGCGGTGAAGCCGAGTTGCTATACGCTGCCGGCGCCGACGCCCGGGACGCGGCGTTGGCCAGCGCTCGGCAACAAGCTACGCAGCGGGCGATCGCAGCCGGTGCGCGTCCCGGCACGGTCGAGATCGTCGATGTAGAGGAGGTCTCGCTGGCATACATGGCCGAGAGTACTACCCGCCTACGGGTCAAGGCGGTTGGCGATCTCGATCTGGACGAGATCGCTGTGAGGGACGTATGAGGATCGGCCCACAGCACCTCGTAGACCTGGCGGCCGGAGCCGCATTCCTGGGTACGGGCGGCGGTGGGGACCCGTACATCTACCGGTTGGCTACCGCCGCAGCGCTGCACGAGCACGGCGACGTGGAGCTGGTCAACCTCGACGATCTACCAGATAGCGCCGTTGTCATGTCGATCGGCGGTGCCGGCGCCCCGACCATCGGCCGTGAAAAGCTACCGAACGGGCTCGAGGGCCAGTGGGCGCTGCGAAAGCTCGAGGCCTACCTCGGCAAGCGCGCCGATGCCTTGATCGCCGCCGAGATCGGTGGCGGCAACGGCCTGGTGCCCATCCTGACTGCGGCGCATACGCGTCTGCCAGTGGTCGACGGCGACGGTATGGGTCGGGCCTACCCGGAGACCCAGATGATGACTTTCAGCATCTATGGGGTCTCCGCCACGCCGATGTCTGCGGTGGATGAGTTCGGCGACGGCGTCGTGATCACGGCCCGCGACTCGGTGACGGCGGAGCGCATCGTGCGCCAGGTCGGTCTGGCGATGGGTGGTCAGTGCATGTGTGCCGACCATGCCATGGACGCCGAGACAGCGCGCCGGGTGGCGGTCAAGGGCACGGTTACCCTCGCCCTCGAGCTCGGACGACAGATCCGCCAATCCGCGGATCTTGCCGCGTTCGTTGCCGCGTCCCGGTCGCACCTCGAGGCCGCTGGCTACGGCGCCGCGGTTCCGTTGCTCGAGGGCAAGGTTGTCGATGTGTCGCGCGATCTGGTCGGCGGCTACGACGTCGGGGTGGTGAAGCTCAAGTCGTTCACCACCGCACGAACGATGCAGATCATGGTGCGCAACGAGTATCTCGTGGCCATCGAGGAGGGCCGCTACATCGCTACGGTGCCGGACCTCATCTGCATCGTCGACAACGACACCCTCGAGCCCATCACTTCCGAGAGGATCCGCTACGGCCAGCGGGTGGCGGTAATCGGTGTCGGTGCACCGCCGACCTACCGCACTCCGGAAGCCCTCGCTGTGACCGGACCGCGGGCGTTCGGCTTCGATGTCGATTTCACGCCACTCGACAACACGAATTGAGGAGTGAGCGATGAGTGATCAGAAGAGCGATAAGAAGCTATCCCGACGAGCTCTCCTCGCAGGCGGCGCGCTGGTAGCCGGTGTGCCGCAATCGGGTTGGCCGGTTGCAACAAGTGCGGCCCCAACTGCAGGCATACACGTAGGAGGTACGACGACCACGACTGTGCTCAAGAACGCAACGATCGTCACGGTCGATCGATCGCTCGGTGTTCTGAACGATTGTGACCTGCTGATTGACGGCGAGCGGATCGCTGAGATGCGTCCCAGCATTGAGGCCGGCCAGGCACAGGTGATCGACGCCAGCGACATGATCGTCATGCCCGGCCTGATCAACGCCCACATTCACACCTGGGAAACCGTCCTGCGCGGCAGCGGCGCCGACTGGCACGATCACGAGTACTTCGAGGTCGTGCTGGGCATGCTGGGCGAACATTTCACACCGGACGAAATCTACCTCTCATCGCTTGTCGGAGCACTCAACCAGATCGATTCAGGCTGCACGACCATCTTCGAGTGGTTCCACAACACGGCCACACCGGACCATACCGATGCGGTCATCCAGGCCCTGGAGGAATCAGGGATCCGAGCGATGTTCGGCCATGGCACGCCCAAACCCAACCCGAAGCCCGGCGAGCCGCATTTCTCGGAAATTCCCCATCCCGCCCATGAGATCAAGCGACTACGCGAAGGCCGGTTTGCCGCTAACGGCGACGGCCTCATCTCGCTTGCCATGTGTATCCTCGGCCCCGATTACGCCGGGATCGACGTCAACCGCCACGACTTCGCCCTGGCGAGGGAATATGATCTGATGACCAGCGCCCATATCTGGGGCGGCGACAGCAGAAAGACGCCGGACGGCTATCAAACCATCGTCGCTGAAGGGCTGATGGATCCCCGCCACAACGGCGCACACGCAAACTTCATCGATGATGATGAAGTCAGATTGCTGGTCGATCTGGGTGGCTCGATCACCGCGACTCCGGCCATTGAAGTGGGCGTGCCGAGGCCGCCGCAGATCAGCCAGGTGATTCGTGCCGGCGGCAGGCCCTCGATTGGGATCGACACCGAGATCGAATGCTCCGGCAGCATGTTCGACACCATGAAGGCGGCGGATCAGTTGCAGACCGCATTTGATTCGATCACCGCCTATGACCCCTCAGCGGTGCGGGAAAGCAGCGGACGGCCCGATATCGATGGCATCGTCACCGCCCATGACATCACCACTTCGTCGCTCGACGTGCTGGAATGGGCGACCATCAACAATGCCCATGCGCTTGGGCTGGCTTCCCAGACGGGTTCATTGCTGCCGGGCAAGAAGGCTGACCTCGTCCTGTTGCGACGTGGCGATCTCAACCTCTTTCCGGTCACCGACCCGGTGCAGAGCATCGCTGTGCACGCCAACCAGTCGAACGTCGATACGGTGTTCATCAACGGCGTGCTGATGAAACAGCACGGCCGACTTCTGTTCGACCAGAAGGCTCTGGCTTCGATCCGGACCCGTCTGGAGGCCGCACGTTGGCGCCTGTTTAATCTCGCGACAGAGTTGGGGCGGCCGCTCGGCTGATCCCGCTACGCGCGGCGCTTCTGAGGCTCAAACGGGCGAGGTTCAGGGCGTCGAAGTCGGACAGGGCGGCGCGTAAGTCCCGATCAGAAAAAAGATGGCGGAGGGGGTGGGATTCGAACCCACGTGCCGGGTTTTTACGCCGACAACTCGATTTCGAGTCGAGCGCGTTACGGCCGGACTTCGCTACCCCTCCGGGCTCGCGGTCGAGTCCGCCTAGGATAGCATCGGGGCACGTTTTTGCGCCCCGCATCGACGCCCACGAGACTCGCCGGAGGTCGATGAGGCGAAGGTGTTGAATTCGGCAACGATGTGGCCGCCGCGTGCCCCGAACCCCTCGACGGCGTCGATTTCGGCGTCCTTGAGCCCACCGCAGATCATCGCCGAGTAGTCGAGACCCGCCATGTTTGGGCGGTCGCTCTCGTAGTCGCCCCGATAAACGCCTTAGCTGTCGGCCAGGTAGAGCATGTTGGCGTTGGCTAAATGGCGCGGCTCCAGGTCCTCCCAGGTGCCGTGAGTCTCCGCGTTGTCGGGATCCGGGCTGAACCCGACATAGTTTGGTCCAGTTGTCAGCCGCGCTCACCTGTCGCGCTGGCCACCTTGTCGTGTCTCATCACCCAGAACAGCGCCGCGTGCTCGCGATAATCAGGGTGTGGCACGGTCTTGTCGACCACCAGCACGCGCCATGGTGAGGCGTCCTTCAAGTACCAGCGCACCGGTGCTGCGCCACAACTGAAGACGGTCGCCAGCATCAGTCCGATCCCCACCAACAGGTCGAATCGGCGCAATAGCTTCATGAGGGCTCCCCCTGGACCAGCCGTAGTCGGACGGTAACTTCCGTTCCGTCGGCGGGCAATATGCCCGGGCGAACGCTGAAGTGTGGTCCACCGGCGACGAAGTCGCGCACCGTATAGCGCGCGTTGCCCACCTTGCTGCCGGGGCAAGAGTAGAGGCATATGACGCAGCCGGAGTGCCAGGCATCGATGTTGGCGCGATGGCCGCCGAAGCGCATGTCGAAGCCGCGATCGCCGGCGTCGTCGAGGATGTCATCAAGGGTCAGCGGTCGATCCGAACCGGGAAACAAGAACTCCAGCTCCACCCTCGGCCCCTCGATGGTTCGATCGGGAGCCGGATCCGCGGCGTCATGGCGTTGCTCCCATGTGTCGATGGCGAGCCCGTTACCTGGGACCGCGCCGAGCGACTCGAGCGCGTCGATGACTTGAACGTCTCCTACGCCGGCGACGAAGAGCGCGTGGTCGGTGGCTCGCCCGCCGCGCCACACCACGAGGTGGTAGCCGGCGATGTCACCCTGCCCAAAGGCGCCCGACCGAACGATCGCTGGAAACTCGACGGTGTTGCCGCCGACGAGTCGGACGGTGCCAGTTGGCGTCGGTGCGCACGATGCGAGGCTGAGGTGCGCTGTGATCGTGGCGGCGAGTAGCCAACGGCCTGGCGTGGACAATCTCAAGCGGTTTCTCTCCTGCGGTGCGACGTACCGACTGCGTTAATACTAGTGCTGCCCCCCCCCCCCAATACACCTGCCCGTAGGGTAGCGAGCGCTACAGGCGTACTACTATTTGTGGGGCGCAGCACTAGGCTGAGCGGAGCGATGATCGAATCACTGTTTTTCGTCCTGGCGCTGATTGGCCTGCTGGTTTCCACGTACTTCACCGCGGTGGCCTACCGTTGGATGCGGCCCGATTCGCGTTGGGTCCCGCCGTTCTGTCGACTCGACGAAGGCATCTGCACGCTGGTGGTGTTCACCCCGCAGGCGCGCCTGTTCGGCCTGCCCAACTCGCTGCTCGGGCAGGCGTACTACTCGGCGTTGCTCATCGGTGTGTGGCAAGGCGCTGCTCTGCAGCGGCCCTGGGTGTTCGGCTACCTGGCGGTTGCAGCTGTAACGGTCGCATTGGCTTTGTACCTGTCGTATTCGCTCGTATACGTGCTGCGCATCCGCTGTGTGCTTTGCTTCGCCAGCCACGCGATCAACGTGGGGCTCTTCTTGCTGCTGCTGGCGACGTTGTAGCTGCAGCACTTTCACCATGGCCTGCTAGGCCACGAGCAGATCTGCTAGCCTCAGTGCCACCAGACCCACGGCGAGCCCGGCGAGCACGTCAACCACATAGTGGTAGCGGCCGTATACGGTGCTTACGAACATCAGGCCGCCGATCACGCCGCCGATCAACGCTCCGCCCGGTCCCCAGATCCGCCAGCACCAGACCATGAAAACGAGGCAGGTTGAGCTATGCGCACTCGGCATCGCGCCGCCTTTGTGGGCCGTCGAGCTCCACATGATCCGGTTGGTCCAGTCGGTGATCAGATAACCGGGCAGCCGCCGCTCGGCCTCGGGTAGCAAGCCTTCGGAGACCAGGGCCCATCGAGGTCCCCAGAGCGGAACCCAGGGATAGGCCGAGTAGCTGATCACGTAGCCTATGCACACGGCCAGCCCCATGGCCTCGAAGCGTTGATAATCCCCCGCAGCGTAGAGCGCCAGGCCGAGCACTGGCGTGTAGAGCACATACAGCCAGTAGGAAACGCTCATCAGCTCGGTGAGCCAGGCGGGTCGGTGGCGTCCGAGCCACAAGCTGGGGTTGCCGAATAGCCGCTGCTCCAAGTCGATGAGCGGTCGGTCGTATGAGAACTCCGGTGGGTGCATGAGATGCAGCGTGTGTCCTGCCCACGAGTAGGCCCACCAGAAATAGACGATTGGCAACCACAGCCGCGCGAAGACCAATGCGCCGCTCGAGCTCCCCGAATCGACCTGCGCTGTGGTGGCTAGCCCGCCGAACCCGATAGCAATGAGCAGGTTCACGGCATGTATGCGCCGTCGATTGGGCACCGGACGTCGAGCCAGCGCATGGTGCAGGGAGTTCACCAGCGCGAAGGGGATGGTCAGCAAGCAGAGAAGGGTGCCGATCTGCAGCGACAAGGCAAGAGGCTCCACAAGAATAAGCTCGACCTGGCGTGAGCGTGACGATGATCTTATGTGTTGCAGGCCAAGGCAGGTGCCCTTGGAAGCGAGCTTGGATTGCGCACTGGAACCTACGACAGCACTCCGCCGCACGAGATTTCACCACCGAAGACACTGTATGGGCCTGTACAGCGCTCCTTCGCCTTACTAACCTGATTAGGAGATACTGGGGCGGTCGAAGATCTATTAGACGCCAGCAGCGGGGGCCGGCTGGCGTCGCACACAGAGCGGGGTGGGAATGTTCGACGCGCGTTTGAGACCCGTGGCAGCGCTTTGCCTCATCATTGCGCTGGCTTCCTCGGTGCCGGCGTACGCTCAGGACGTGGCCGCGCCGCCGCCGCCGAGCAGGGCCTGGACCAACGAGGCGCAGCTCGGATTGGTCAGCGCTGCCGGAAACAGCGCCGGCACGACGCTGGTGGTTACCAATCGGTTCACCTTCAACGGGGACTATTCTGAGACCATCATCTTCGGGGAGATCTTCCGTTCCAGCTCGACGCAGCGCTTCTTGACCAATCGTCCGAACGGTACGGTGCGCGAGACGCTGAGCAGCGAGACCACGGGACAGCGTTACGAGTTCGGCGTCAAATACCGGCGAAATTTCGTCGGTAACATCTTCTGGTTCCTCGGTGGTGACTGGTTTCGCGACCGCCGCGCCGGAATCGACAGCCGGCTCATGGGCCACGCTGGTCTAGGTGTACGTTTCCTCGAGAACGCCAGGACGGCGATCGTCGGTGAAGCGGGAGTGGGCATGACGCGGGAAACTCAGGTGTTGTTGCCAGAGGACACCTACGTGACCGGTCGTCTGGGTCTCGATATCAAGCTGGGGCTTTCCGACACGGCCGAGTTCAGCGTCGGCGGCGAGTTTATTACCAACCTGTGGCACAGCACCGACTATCGCTTCAATGGCCGCGCCGCCATCACCGCTCACATGAGCCGGCTCTTCGCTTTGCGCCTCAGCGGCATCTTGCGAACGGACAACGTGCCGCCGGTCATGATCATCGACATCAATCCGGCCAACCCGCCGGCGCCGTTCGTCGTCGAAGGCAGCGATCGCTTGATCCTCGGCTCGGTGGTGATGACCTTCTAGAAGGTTGGTGCTCGGAGAGCCCAAATCGCCGTAACCAGACCTACTACACTTTCACAACCGCCTGCCAGGGTAGGCTGCAGCACCGGAATACAATACCGTTGAGCCGCGCCGACGAAGCCCGCCAACTATCCAGACCCCGCAACGGAACCAGCATGCTCGAACTTTCGCTACGCCCCTGTCGATTCGCCCTCTGTCTACTGACGGTCGCCGCATTCGGCTGCGGGCCGGCAGAGCTCGCCACGCCCACCGCGGATGAGATCGAGGCGCTGCTGGACGGCACCTTTCCGCGTGCCGCAGGCCTGGTGGAAGTGCGCGGCGTAGAGCGAATCGAGAACCGCGTGCGGGCTCGTGCCGAGTACGCCGGCTCCGACGTGACCGTGCTGATGGTGGCCGGGGAGTCGGCCTGGATAGTCGATGGTGCCGAGATGGGCGGCAGCGTCTATACGACCGATCAGCTGCATTCCATCGGTGACACGCTGGCCCTCCTGCAAGGGGTCTCCGATGCGCTGGCGGTGTTTCGCGCCGAGACCGGAACGTATCCATCGCTGGAGGATCTGGTGGGCCTCCGCGAGCTCGTGCCCGACTACTACTCGCCGGATGCCGGATTCGACGACGGGTGGGGCAACGGCCTGCGCTACAGAATGCAGGAGGACGAGTACACGTTGACGTCGGACGGTCCGGATGGTCGCGGGGGTACGACCGACGACCTGTTCCTCATCACCGGCCCGGGCGAGGAAACAGCGGGCTCGGAAGAGTAGTCCGCTAGCCTGCGTCGGCGCTGGTGCGCAGCTCCCTGAAGAACGCGCGCAGAGGTTCGCCACATTCGTCGGGATGTGTAGCGTGTCGCACCTCGCGCAGATGCGGCGTCAGCGCCGGGTCCGGAAGTTCGAGCGCCGAGCCGCAGGCGCCGTAGCGTGGATCCCGTGCGCCGTAGATAAGGCGCTCTACGCGCGCCATGATGATTGCGCCGAGGCACATAGGGCAGGGCTCGAGCGTCACCACCAGGGTCGATCCATCGAGGCGCCAGTCACCGGAGATGCGACCGGCCTCTCGCAGCACCAGAATCTCGGCGTGTGCCGATGGGTCGTCGAGCTGCTCGGTTCGGTTGTGGCCGACGGCGATCGGCTCGTCGTCTCGCAGTAGGACCGCGCCGACGGGCACCTCGCGCTGCGCGGCTGCCTCGCCCGCCTGGGCGATCGCCAGACACATCCAGGCGTCGATATCCGGGAGACTCGTCATGCCGAGCAGACCATAAGACTTCCCCGCGGTCTGCCAAAAGTACGAAGCGCGCCCCGGAGGACTCGAACCTCCAACCTCCTGGTCCGTAGCCAGACGCTCTGTCCAATTGAGCTAGGGGCGCACTTTGATGAAGCTATGACCGAGTCGGCAAGCATAGCATCGTGGTTTTCGGGCGGCAAAACGCAACATCGTCCGCTGCAACCTAATTGCCGCTCGGTCTGCTGAGCCCTGCTAAGCTCAGGCGTAGCGGGGGTGGGACTCGATGCGATCGAGAGTGTTGGTGGGCTTGCTCGCGGTTGTTGCGGTGGTGCCGGTTCAGGCGCAATCGGAGCTCGACGCGCGACTGCGAATGGCGGTATCCAAGCTTGAACAGGGCGACGCCATTAACGCTCTGATTGATATCGAGGCGATGCTCGCCCGCGATGACCGCTACAGGCCCGCCTACGATCACCTCGGTCGCACACAGGTACAGCTCGGCGACGATCTGGGGGCCAAGGCCTCTTTCCTCCGCGCTGCAGAGCTCAATCCCGGCGACGCTGAGCTCCACTACCTCATTGCCACCGTGGGATGGCAGCTGGCCGACTTCGGGGCTGCCTGGACGCACGGTATCGCTGCAATCCAAGCCGGATACGATCGGCGCGGCGTCGAGCAGCTGTTCAAGGAACTGCGACACTACTCGGACGAACCGACCTGTCGCGTTTCGTCGCAACCTTGGAAAAGCATCGCGTCTTCGCCGTTGGTCCCGAGCTCAGTTTTCTGCAGGGTGGAGTCGTGCGCCGCGGTCTGTTCGAGTTCGATGCACGCAATCAGTTCGACGGATTCGTGATTCTCGCTAACCGGGCCGCGCCTTTTGATCCTGCAAAGACGCCGCCAACTATTGTTTCACTAGCGCTCACGTTCACCGTGCCAGACGTCGGCTCACGACCCTTCGAGGTATTTCGCGCCCGCGACAAGCATTAGGTGGTCAGGCGATCAATCTCATCGCTGTGGTTCCTCGAGGCTCCGTACGAGCTCCAACACCTGAGGATCCTGCGGCGCTAGGGCGCGCAGCCGCAGCGCGTAGTCGATGGCACGGTTCCTGTCGCCTGCGTCACGCGTGAAGCTCACTAGGGCGATGAGGACATCGCGATCCGCAGGGAATCGCTCGTGGGCTGCGTCCAGCACGCGCAGCGCGCCTTCGAGGTCGCCGGCGGTGTGCATGCCGACGCCCAACACGTAGGCATATCGCGCCACCGCCGGCGCTAGCTGGGCGGCACGACGCAAGGGCTCCAGGGCTTCCGATAGGCGTTGCCGGCGGACCAAGGTCAACCCGAGGCTGTGGTGCAGGGTTGCTTCATCGGGAAGTTGCTTGATCGCGTCACGCAGGACGCGCTCGGCCTCTTCGTCGCGTTCCTGAGACCGGTACAGGTCGGCCAGATTGAGATGGGCGGGGGCGAACGTCGGATCGATCTCGAGCGCCTGCCGATAGTGACGCGTTGATGCCAAGGTGTCGCCGCGCACCAGAGACAGCCAGCCTAGGTTGCTCTGTCCCTCCGGACTGTCGGCGTGGAACAACTGCGTGCGCTCGTACTCGGCGAGCGTCTGCCGCAGCGCTGAGCGGTACTGTGGCGGGATCGAATCCGCGGGGAGCAGTCCCAGAGCATGGGCGGCTGCAAGTCGAGTGGACAGGTTCGGGTCTCTCAACATCGGTGCCAGCGCGCCGACTGCGGCACGAAGGTCGATGCCCGCCAGCGACCCGGTCGCGGCTCGGCGTACGAGGGGCTCGGGGTCGCGGAGCGCGCCCTGGACGGCGAGAAAAGATGTCTGTGTCAGATACCGGGCCAGCAGATCGAGTGCGGTCGCCCGCACGATCGCCGGGTTGTCGAGGTTGGCTACCACTTCGAGCAGTCGCGGCCCCGACTCTCGATGGCCAGAGCGCCCCCCGGAGACCGCCCCCGCCCACTCCGGTCCGCGGCTGCGATCGTCGCCGTACAACCTGCGAATGGCGGTTGATGCCCACTCCGCGCCCTCTCCGGCATGGCACGAATCGCAGGCATTGGGAACCCCGAGCGCCACGCTCTGGTCGGGTCGTGGAACACGAAAGCTGTGATCCCGCCGCGCGTCGATGACCATGTAGGTGGTGGCCGGCATGTGACAGGAGACACAGGTGGCGGCCTCGGTGCCAGTCTCATGGAAGTGGTGCTCAGGCGTGTCGAACGTCGCCGCCAGGTGACACTGGTTGCACAATGCGTTGCCCTGCGCGTAGACCCTCAAGCTGTGTGGCTCGTGACAATCGCTGCAGGTAACGCCGGCGTCGTACATGCGGCTCTGTACGAACGACCCGTAGACGAACACCTCGCCGAGGATCTGCCCATCGGCGTGATAGAGGCCGTCTTCCAGTAATGCGATTCGGTGGGTGTCGGCGAGGGGCGATCCGAATTCGTATTCGTCGGTCAGCGCTCCGCGCCGGGCGTGGCATCGACCACAGGCCTCGACCTCCGGCTGGGCCGCACGCGGCGGTGCACGCGTGGCCAACCCGGTCGCTGCGTCGATGTTCCACGAGGGGTTGCCGTTGCTCAGGTCCAGCACCAGCTGCATCGCGGCGGCGTCCAGCCCGGCAGAATCGGCATCGCCGTCAGCCCAGGCCGCGTGCCCAGATCCGGGCCCGTGGCAGGCCTCGCAGGAGACATCGATCTCCGAGAAGGTGGTCTCATAGCGCTGCTCGTCGGGTCGATATCGCTTCTCGAGGTTGGTGGAGTGGCACTCGGCGCACATCCGGTTCCAGTTTTGGTTGACTCCCGTCCAGTGCAGTGGATCGCCCGGCTCGAGCACCTCGTCGGGGTAGAGGTCAAACCAGCGCTGGCCACCTTGGTTGTCGGGCCGAGAGTCCCAGGCGATTCCGAGCGCCTGGTAGCGTCCGCCAGGAAGTTCGATCAGGTACTGCTGCAGCGGCTCGACCCCGAAGGTGAACGCTACCGGGTAGTCGGCGGTCGCCCCGTCCGGCCCGACAGTCCGCACCGAGTAGGCACCTGCGCCGCGCGAGAAACGTGTCTCCGCACCGTCGTGTGTGAACGTGGTGCCTTCGAAGTCACCGAGCACGGTGGCCTCGGTGGCGTGCTGCATCGCACGATCGTGGTGCGATGCGGTCCACAGCTCGGTTTCACGCACGTGACACTCGGCGCAACGCTCTCGGCCGATGAAGGTCGCAATGGCGTCGATAGGCGACGACGCGGTGTCCTCGGCTGGCTCCGGAGCTGCGCTTGGACCGCAGGCGACGCACGCGAGAAGAGCAATTCTGACGCCAACGCGGCGGCCGAAGAAGGGGACATCGTGGGATGGCATTGACCTGCCCCAAGTGTTGAGGCCACTTCCTAACTCATAGAATCGGTACAGGCAAGAGGTTGTTGGAGCCAGCGAAGCATAGCGTAGCCGGCTGCAACAACGTCGCCTCCGGCGCAGCCGGGGCGATAACCCAACGAGCTATGTGGCCGCACTTGGTTGTATTCGGGTCGCCGCCCTTGCACCAGGCTCTGCGCCTCCTTGAGCGTGTAGAAGATCTCCCCGTTCAGCAGCTCGTCTCGTAGCTTGCCGTTGAAGCTCTCCACGTAGCCGCTCTCCCACGGCGAGCCCGGTTCGATGAACAGCGTCTTCACACCGATCCGCTCGAGCCACTCTCGCACCGCCCGAGAAGTGAACTCTGGTCCGTTGTCGGAGCGGATGTGATCGGGAAAACCCCGGTTCACGAACAGCTCAGCGAGATGCAGATCCCGGAGGCGTTCGAGGGGGTCGTGATGGCTTGCTTGCAGAAGGACCCAGGGCAGCGGTCCCAGGCGATGCAGGAGCTCCGCAGGCTACTCGAGGGCGCCGTGACCGAGCCGCGATGGACCGAGGAGGCGGCGAGGCAATGGTGGCAGGTACACCATGGCACCGCGTAGGAAGCTAGAGGTTGAACGATACTCGCCACTGGTAGATCGACGTCGGGTCGGTGCCGAGATCGGTGATGTTGGTGCGCGTGAAGTTGAACATCAGGCGGACGTTCGGGTTCCAGTGCCAGTTGAGCCCGGCGGTGAAAGCCGCGAGCACGCCCAGTCCCGATTCTGTGCCCTCGCTGAGATCGGCGCGGGCGTAGCGCGCCGCGATCTGCCAGGCCCCGGAGCCACCGTCCAGAAAATTATGCCTCGGCTTGACCCGGTTGAACAGGGTTCCCGTGTAGGGTCGCGACTCCCCGGTGAGGAAGTAGCTTCCCTGAACGTACCAGCCGTTGAGCGATGGGTCGTTGCGCTCCGTTGACTTGATCCACGCCTGCACGTATTCGGCCTGGAACGCCAAGGAGCCGATGTTGGCGGCAACCTCGCCCTGCAGGTAATCGGCCGAGGTTGCCGGTACCACGAGCTGTATGAGCTTCGGACCCGTATGCACGTCGGGTCGCAGCTCCAGCGTCAGCGCCCCGTCGACGAGCTTGTGCGTATAGCCGACTCCCAGGTGCAGGAGGTTGCGTCCGTCGTTGTCGAGGATCGGCGCGTGGGTGACGCGGCCGGTGAGATTGTAGTTGTCGCCCACCGCTCCGGCGAAGCCGTCGGTCTCGCGAAATACCCCCGCCGCCCAGCTGGTGCGCCCGTCCATGTTCCTCTCCACCCGTACGCCGAAGTTGCGCTCGGGGGAGAAGACAACCGCCAGCGAGCGCTCCATGAAGGTGATGAAGCGGCTGCTGGTTTGTTGCTCGATGCTCCAGGGCTCCTTCTGGTGGCCGAAGCGCAAATTCACAGGTAGATTCCGTACTCCTAGGTACAGGTCCTTGATGTCGGCCCGGCCACCGGCGAAGTCGAGCTCGAACTTGTAGTCGACGCTGCCGTACATGTAACCCTGAAGGTGAAGCCTCGCGCGGCGCACTTCGGTGGCGTTCTCGAGCTTGCCAAACAGTCCGTCGAAGGCGTCCTCGTCGGCGAAGAACGCGGTGTCGAGTTGGACGCGTCCGCCGATGCTCAGCTGGAACCGCCCATCGACCGTTTCCATGCGCAGGCCGTCGCGCCAGACCCCGCGGATCTCGGTCGGGTCCTGGTCGGGCTCGTCCTGCTGCTTCTCCTGCTGCTCGTCGGCAACGCGCCGGGACGGCCCGGGATGATCGCTCTCTTGTGCGCCAGCGTCAGCGCCCGCCGCGTCGCTCTGAGCCAGCACCGCGCCCGGCACAGCGAAGGCGAGCGCAACGAGAATGAGGAGCCTGCAAGGCTTGGCTGGTGCCGGAATCATCGAGCTCATGACCGTCTTATCGTACCGAAGTCGGCGCCCACAGATCGGCACCAATAGTCGACACCGACCGATGGTCTGGTGGCCCTGCTGCTCGAGCATGGGGTGTCGGTGCTGTATTCGAACGACACCGATTTCAAGAAGTTCTCGGCGATCCGCTTGCGAGATCCGTTCGCCCCCTGAGGCATCCCGCCTGTCAAGTCGCCCTCCAGCCGGCCCCAGCTCGCCGAACCAGGCCCGCCACACTTCTACGACGGCCTGCTAGGCTATGCCGGCGTTCCCATCGACACTGAGCGGGCATGACCTTTCTCTACCTCACCCTCGGCCTGATCGCCCTTTCGTGGGGCGCGGAATGGCTCGTCCGGGGGGCGTCGCGTATCGCCGCGTCGCTGCGAATCTCCCCGTTGGTCATTGGTCTTACGGTGGTGGCGTTCGGCACGTCGATGCCGGAGATGGTGGCCGGCGCAGTGGCTGCTTGGACCGGCAACACCGACATCGTTCTGGGCAACGTGCTCGGCAGCAACATCGCCAACATCGGACTGATTCTGGGGATCGCAGCGCTGCTGCGTCCGATTCCGGTGCATCTGCGAACGCTGCAGCGCGAGATGCCCCTGATGCTCGCTGCCACCGTGCTTGTCTACCTGCTGGCCAGGAACGGTGAGATTGGCCGTGTGGCCGGCGTGGTGCTGCTCGTCGCCTTGCTGGGCTTTACCTGGATGACGCTGCGATGGGCGCGCGGCGAGACTGAGCCCGAGACTGGCTCCGCGACAGAGTCTACGACTGGGCGGCCCGTGACCGCAGCGGGTGAATCCGAGGGTGCCGCGACCGCGCCAGAGCGGCGCCCTCCGGCCCACCTGGGGATCGAATGTGGCCGAGTCCTCGTGGGGCTCGTCGGACTCGGAGTCGGCGCCCAGTTGCTGGTCGGATCGGCGCTGCAGCTGGCGCGTCAGTTCGGCGTCAGCGAGTTCGTGATCTCGGTGAGCCTGGTGGCGTTGGGGACGTCGTTGCCGGAGCTGGCGACCTCGGTGGTGGCGGCGCTGCGCGGTGAGACCGACGTGCTGGTGGGCAACATCGTTGGCAGCAATATCTTCAACCTGCTCGGAGCGTTGGGCGTCGGGGCGGTGATTCGCCCGCTCCCGGTTTCCGGCGAGATCGTCGCGTTCGACATTCCGGCGGTATTGCTACTCAGCATTGCCATGACGCTCGGTCTGGGATTGCATCGGGCGATGGTTCGCTGGGAGGGGGCGCTGCTGCTCGCCGGTTACGCCGCATACATCGGCAGGCTTGTCCTGTAGCTGACGGTTGCGCCGCGCCAGTTGTTGCGCAGCGCAAATTAGCGGGACGGTTCCTGACTCCGTGGAGCGCGTCGCCCGCCTGGACTATTGTGGGAACCTCGTACGCGCCGTCGAATGCCCCGCAAGGACCTTCTGGAGAACCCATGCGACACATCACATCGCGGATCGTCACGCTCCTCGTCCTCCTGCTCGCTGCCGCGGCGGCGCCGAGCTTTGCGGTGGGCCAAGAACAAGGCCTGGGCGAGCTGGAGTTCGTCAACTCGGGCGCACGGCAGGCCCAGCACCCGTTCATCCGTGGCCTGCTGTTGCTACACAGCTTCGAGTACGAGGATGCGCGCGAGGCTTTCCAGGCGGCCCGCGAGATCGATCCCGACTTCGTCATGGCATATTGGGGCGAGGCGCAGACCCACAACCATCCGATCTGGCAGCAGCAAGACCGCGATGCGGCGCAGGCAGCGCTGGCGAAGCTCGGCGCGACTGCCGAGGCGCGCTACGCCAAGGCCGGCACCGAGCGCGAGCTGGACTATCTGCGTACGGTCGAAGTGCTGTACGGCGCCGGCGACAAGCGTGATCGCGACTACGCCTACAGCGATGCCATGCGGCAACTCATGCTCAAGTACCCTGACGATGCCGATGCGCGCGCCTTCTACGCACTGTCGATTCTCGGCACCTGCCACGACGGGCGCGACATCAAGCGCTACATGAAGGCTGCCGCGACCGTCGAGGAGGTCTACGCGCGCAACCCAGAGCATCCGGGCGCGCTCCACTACCTGATCCACTCCTACGACGATCCGACCCATGCGCCGTTGGGGCTGCGCGCCGCACGGCTGTACTCCGAGGTTGCCCAACGCGCCGGTCACGCCCTGCACATGCCGACGCACATTTTCGTTGCGCTGGGCATGTGGGACGAAGTTGCGGGACTGAACGAGGAGTCCTGGCAGGCGTCGCTGCGGCGCCAGCAACGCAAGGGCCTCGGCAAAGCAACCCGTGGATATCACGCCCGCCTTTGGGAGCATTATGCATTCCTGCAGCAGGGTCGTTTCAGCGCGGCGCGCGCGCTGATCGACGAGTTCGTTGCCGAGTTGGGAACTGACGGCGATAGCCCGGGAATGCGCGGTGTTCTCGGCGCGATGCGCGCCGCGCAGATCGTCGCCGCGGAGAGCGCCGGTCTGGCCGGGATTGTCAGCGACCTCGACGTGCGGGGCGCCACGCGGGCGAGCCATCAGTATGGCCAGCTGGTTGCCGCCCTGAAGCGCCAGGATCGCGGCGCGGCGGAGGCGGCGCTGCGGGATGTGGCAGCAATGCTGGGCGGTGCCGACTCGGGTGACTGGCGCGGGCGCAGCGCCCCGAGCCGCATTGTCGAGCTCGAGATGCGTGCGCTGCTGGCGCTCGATGGCGGCGATACCGAAGGGGCGATCAAACAACTCCAGGAGGCGGCGGCGCTCGAAGACGATCAGCCCTTCGCCTTCGGGCCGCCGGTACCGGTGAAGCCCGCCCATGAGCTGCTGGCGGACGTCATGCATGCCACCGG
>Ga0315336_1003466_pt1 | contig 20915 bp, 14 predicted proteins | sample ASW5metaG_FD_204512 | JGI IMG/M metagenome (GOLD analysis project Ga0315336, IMG submission 204512) | Ammonia-oxidizing marine archaeal communities from Monterey Bay, California, United States - ASW #5 | ecosystem: Environmental > Aquatic > Marine > Intertidal zone | place: USA: California... | reverse complement strand
AAAGTGCCCGTAGGCGAACTATCCATGACCCGGCAGGAAGAATTCGCTCAGGACTTCGATTGGAAATACACCGAGAACGCACGCGAACTCAGCGAGAAGGAATGGGAAAGCTATGCAGAATACAGGGGCATTCGATAAACCGAAACCTATTCGGGCAAGTCTAATCTTCTTACCGCAACGAATCGGAGTGTGCGCATGAAGCAACGAAGCATGATCTATCTTCCCCTCATGTTGTTTGTATTGGCCTTCACTTGGAGTGAGACGTTTGCTCAAGAAGTCTCGGCTGAACGGAAAGCCGTCGACGTAAACATCGATGTGGGCGGCTACACGCTGCACTTCAAACACACTCCAGGTGTGTTACCGGCAATCGTTTTTGAATCCGGTGGGGGAATGTACTCCGCTCAATGGTTAATGACACAGAAAGAGCTGGGCTCAAAAATAAAAAACGCATTGGTGAGCTATGACCGCGCGGGCCATTGGAAAAGCGAATTGCCGGACACCGAGTATGATATCGAAGTCGAAATGGCGGCGTTACATACAGGGCTTCAAGAGTTGGGCGTAGCCGATGAAGTCTTCCTCGCGGGGCATTCCTACGCGAGTTTTCTAATGACCATGTACGCTCACAAATATCCGGATACCGTGAAAAGCGTTCTTTATATCGACCCGAATACAATCGCATTTGAGGATCATCGAACCGAATCAGGGATGAAGCGCGAAGTCGACCCGGATGAAGTCCACAAGACCAAACACGAAAAAGCAACTGCTAGGCTATTGAAGGCATTTCCCAACACGTTGGACACAATGCGGTCCGTACCCCTACCCCAATGTCCTTTTCTCGTGATTTCCGCCGGTAAAAAGTGGTTGGAAACAGAGGAGGACCACAACGCATTTACTCAAGCGCACAAAGTCCTCGCCAAAGCAAGCGGGTCGCCATTAATAATCGCAGAAGAAAGCGACCATTTCGTCCCGAGAAGAGCACGAGGTCTCGTGATCTCAACCATTTTGGAAATGCTCACGAACTTGGATTAAAAATCATTCTTACCAGGCCTGCATCCCCTGAGTATTCGTGTAAAGCGAATACAGCGATTGGCTGCCCGTCATAAAAAGCCGGTTCCGTTTCGCGCCGCCGAAACAAAGATTCGCACAAATCTCGGGCAGTTCAATTCTCCCGATGTTGGTCCCATCAGGCGCAAACACATGAACACCATCGTAACCCGCACCGGCCCAACCTGCACTTGACCATACATTCCCATGAACGTCAGTCGTGATACCGTCCGCCACACCGGGCGCCATTTCACAAAAGACTCGCTCGTTTTTCAGTGTGTTCTCACCGACTACGTCGTACATGAGAATGTTAGGCGGATGACCTGGTTTGTGAGAAATGCCGGTATCGGCCACATACAGTTTCTTAAAATCCGGTGAGAATGCGATGCCGTTTGGTTTCTCCACTTGTGCGACGGCCGTCAGCGCCTTCGTTTCAGGATTGAGCCGATACACGCTCGCGGGAATCTCGTGTTTCTCCGGGACACCCTCATACCAAGATAACGAACCGTAACCCGGATCGGTGAACCAGATGTGACCGTCCGGATGCGCCACTGCATCGTTAGTCCCGTTCAGCCTCTTACCCTTATAAGAATCCGCCAGGACCGTGACTGAACCGTCGTATTCGGTACGCGTCAATCGGCGGCGCTCACATGTAATCAGACGCCCCTGGAGATCCCGCGTGTTCCCGTTACTGAAATTCGCGTCGGAACGATACACACTCGTTTCACCGGTTTCTTCCGACCATTTCAGCATCCGATCATTTGGGATGTCGCTCCACAGCAAATAGCGACCGTCCCCGAACCAAACCGGCCCTTCCGCCCAGCGGCAACCAGTGTACAACCGCTCGATAGCCGCACTTCCCGCGATCAATTCTCCAAAACGCGGGTCCAACCCCTTGACCCGCGCATCGGGATACCGCACCGGGTCCTGCGCCATCGCCGTCGAAGCCGCTATCAATCCAGAAACGTGTAAAAAAGACCGTCTGTTCATTTTATTCTCCAAAAAATTCAATTAAGAGGGAAGATCAAAACCATGTTGAGTCACGTGATACGGCCCGTCCATCACCTGAGTCGTTTTGTAACGTTCATACCTACCGTCCCCTGCGACATCCTTCACACGCATTAGCAATTCCCGCTGTTCTTCTTTGGACATCGGCTTAAAATCCCGCGCAACCGCAATGTTCTGTTTTAAATCTTCCATGGATATCATGCCAACAACAATCGAGGAGACAGGTTGGCTCAGCGCGAATCGGATACATTCCTCCGCCGTGACATTCGTTTTACTCGGAATGTCCGCACGGGGATAACCACCCCCCATCGTCTTCATTCCAATCACACCGGTTCCACGCACTAGGCATTCAGGAACGATGTCTTTTTGGAAACTTCTGAAATGGGCGTCCATCGCGTTGATGGGCATTTGTACCGAATCCCAGTCATACCGCTTGTCCAACATCTTTTTCAGGATACGAGGATCCTTGTGTCCCGTGAATCCGATGTGGCGTACCTTCCCAGCCTTCTGCGCTTCCAGCGCCGCTTTCATCCCGCCTTTTTCGAACACCCAATCAGGATCATTGTCGTACACGATTTCGTGAAACTGCCATAGGTCCAAACGATCGGTTTTGAATCGACGTAGACTGTCTTCCAAACAGTGCATCGCGCCTTTGTAATCGCGATGACAGTTCTTCGTCATCAAATATACCTTGTCCCGCCGATTGCCTTCCGCAAGACCTTTACCGATCACTTCCTCGCTGCCCCCGTCATGATAATCCCAGGCACTATCGAAAAACGTTAGTCCTTCATCGATGGCCGTGTGCATAATTTTAAACGCTTCCTTCTGGTCCTGTACGGCGCCGATATGCCAACCGCCCAATGCCAGAATGGACACGTTTTCGCCGGTCTTTCCCAACGGCCGCGTAGGAATACCAGTCGTCGCCGCGTCGGTGGTCTGCGCGATCAATTGCGCGCCCAGAGTAAGCGCCGTTGCACCAGTGATTGAATTCTTCAAAAATTTTCTTCGTGAAACTTCGGACGATGGGTTCTCTTTGTCCGGACAATTTTCGTTCATAACGGTTGATTCCCTTCCAGATTTGAAAACGATCTATTTCTATTTAAGCATTTCGATGAGCAGTATTTACAGTAATCATTTATTTCACGAGGATTAATGGATTTCAAACATAAAAAATCTCGTAACTATAATGAATTCACCAACTTAATCGTTATACACTTGTTAATGATACGCAACATGTGAAGAGCAGTTGCGGCAAGGTTCATGAAGTACGAAAGCCGACGTCAAATCCCGCCATGGGATTTTTGAACATCGGCCCACAACGATGACCTGTCGTATTCACTTCGCAGCTTGCGGGATTCAATACGAGTTCAAAATCAAATATTGAGGAGTACGTTTGATTATGGAACCCAATCCGAAACGCGGATTTTCCAAAGACGATTTGATATTCATTGCCTTGGCAGTTTTTTTGGTGGCGTTGTCTTCCTTAGGAAGATTGGCAACGTACTTTTAACGTTGCACGAACATTTGATTTTCTTCCATCTCCTTATCATACTGAAAGATTCGGTACGAGAGCGGAGAAATGAGAATGCCACGACCCACGAAAAAACGAGCCCACTTGATTGCTGGGGGGTTCCCGCCCGGCTCTTTCGCCGGACATGATATTGATTACGCGCGCATGCGCCTCCTCCAAATCCTGAGTGTAAATGGGGATATGGAAACGACCGTTTCCAACGATTTCACAGATATCGAGAAATGGCTGCCCACCTGTCACCTGCTAGTTACCTACGTTGCGGGACCGTTTCCGGACTCCAATGCGTGTGCAGTGATCGACGATTGGGTCGCGAACGGCGGGCGATGGATTGCCTTACACGGCACCAGTGGCGGAAAAGCAGCACGTATTCCCGATAGCCATTTTCGCAGAATGGAAAAACTGGACCATCACAATTCCCTAGGCTGCTTTTTTCTCAACCATCCTCCGGTTCGAAAATTCTCCGTTGATGTCACACCCCATCCGCTCACGGAAGGCATCCCTACATCTTTCGAAGTGTTGGATGAGTTGTATATCCTCGAAATGCTCGATCCCGATTTGAAAGTCCTTCTATCCACCGAACTGCCCAAAGATCCATCACCCAAAGGCTTCGGTTTCATCTACGAAGATGATACGTCGCTACGACCTGACGGAAAGACCCGCGTCCTCGGGTACGTAAGAGACGTCGGAAAGGGAAACGTAATCTACTATGGGCTTGGACACTGCCACACGCCAACAACCAACGTCCAACCATTCGTCGATGAAAGCGTCGCCGCCGACGGAAAAACGCCGCTCACGTTCAAAGGACCATGGGAAACCGACGAATTTCAAAAACTGTTAACCAACGCCATCGAATGGTGTGCGACCGCTACGAATTAGAGAGGCAACATAATGAGTGAAAATTCCAGACTATTTGAAGGCATCAAAGTGGTCGAAGTGGCATCCATGTTCATGGCCCCCACCGCGGCCACCATCCTGGCAGACTACGGCGCCGACGTCATAAAGGTTGAATCCCCGGAAGGCGACAATCTGCGCGTGCTCTCGACCTTCAAGGGAATGCCCGAATCCGAAGTGCAATATTGTTACGAAATGGTTAACCGCAACAAACAGGGGATTGTGCTCAATCTCAAACAACCGGCAGCCATCAAGGCACTCCGCGAACTTATCGAGCAAGCCGACATCTTCATCACGAACTATCGCCCCAAAGCCCAACAACGATTGAAAATCACCTACGACGACGTGAAAGAAATAAATCCGCGACTTATATACGCTTACGGGTCAGGCTACGGCGAAACCGGCCCCGACGTCGACCAACCCGGCTACGACATGATTTGTTATTGGACCCGCTCCGGCCTCGAAAGCGGCCTCTTCCCCATCGATGGTTGGCTCGGTTCTTGGCCTCCCGCAATGGGCGATAACCCGACTGGACTGGCATTACTGTCATCCATATTGGGCGCATTGTATCGACGTGAAAAAACCGGCGTAGGCGGAAAAGTATCGACGAATTTACTGGCGAACGGAGCCTGGTCCAATTCATGCATGATCCAAGCCCAACTTTCGGGCGCCGAGTTTCAGGAACGCCGCCCTCGTGCACAAGCCTACAACTACACCGGGCTTCACTACCGTGCGAAAGACAACCTCATCATCCGTATGTGTATCGTCGAACATGAAAAGGATTGGCCGAAATTTTGCGGTGCCATGGAATCGATGGAGCTAACCGAAGATCCTCGTTTCATCACGTTACAGGATCGTGCCGAAAATATGGAAACCCTGATAAAAATATTTGATGATAAATTCAACGAACAGGAACGCCCATACTGGCTGGCAAGACTCATCGAATTTGATGTACCCCACTCCGGTGTTTCGACCTATGAAGATGTCGCCAACGATGCGCAAATGGAAGCCATCGGCGTATTCGAAGAGTTCGACCACCCAAAACACGGCCGTATGCGAACCGTGAATAACCCCCTAACCATCGAAGGAGAAAAAACCAGTATCCGAATGGCCGCCCCCGAACTCGGTCAACACACTGTCGAAGTATTGAAAGACCTCGGGTACGACGACACCACGATTAACGGCATGCTCGAAGAAGGCGCCGCGACTCAAGGACCGTAACCCGGCCGAACCAAAAAGGTAAAATTCATGTTTAAGAAGCTAATCGTCTGCATCACGTTTGCCGTCCTTTCATATTCGGCCCACGGACAAAAAGCCGCGCTCGACGAAACCGTGCTGGGTTTAGAGAATGATGCGTGGAACGTGGCACTCGAGCTATGGAAATTCGCCGAACCTGGTTTCCAGGAAACGAAATCGGCGAAACTATTGTCCGACACCCTCGAGAAAGCAGGATTCGAAATAAAACGCGAACTCGGTGGAATGCCCACCGCCTTCACAGCCAGTTACGGTTCCGGCAAACCCATCATCGGCATCATGGGCGAATACGATGCATTACCGGGGCTCTCTCAAGACCCCGTACCCTTTCAAAAATCGTTCGATGGAAATACCTACGGCCAAGCGTGCGGTCATCACTTATTCGGCGCTGCTTCCGCCTATGCTGCGATAGCCGTTGCAGAGCAGATAAAAGCAGGCAATATGCCGGGCACCGTTCGATTTTACGGCACACCCGCGGAAGAAGGCGGCCACGGAAAGACCTTCATGGTACGCGACGGATTTTTCGACGATTGCGACGCCGTCCTCCATTGGCATCCAGGTGGACAAAATGCCTATGGGGACCCTTCATGCAACGCCGTTATCGGCGTCAAATTTCGATTCTATGGAGAAAGCGCCCACGCCGCAGCCGCACCTGAACAAGGTCGTTCCGCGCTGGACGCCGTGGAGATTACGAACCACGCCGCGCAATTGATGCGTGAACATACCCCGGAAGAGTCGCGGATACATCACGTCATCACCGCGGGCGGGACCGCGCCCAATATCGTTCCGAATTTCGCGGAAGTCTTCTACTACGTACGTAACCCTGACCCCGACATTCTTCGAGGCTTGTACGACCGTCTACTGAAATGCGCGCAGGCCGGCGCCCTCGCGACAGAAACCCGACTCGAAGTCGAATCCCTCGGCGGAACGTACCCCGTACTCCCCAACGACACCTTATCAAAAGTAACCCAGAAAAATTTCGAACAGCTGTTGAATCTGAAATACGATGCGACCGAACTTGAGTTCGTGAACGAGATACAAAAGACGCTAGCAAGCCCGATGCCGATAGAATCCCTCAGCAAAATTAAAAACAACACCGGAATCGTAACCAAAGGCTCCACCGATGTCGGAGACGTGTCGTACGTCGTGCCCACCACCGGATTCAGTACGCTTTGCTGGGCCCCCGGTACGCCAGCCCATTCCTGGCAAGCCACCGCCGCCGGTGGCCATTCGATCGGAAAAAAAGGAATGATGCTCGCCGCCCGAATCCTCGCGGCCAACGCATGGGACCTGGCGCATTCTCCGGACACCATCGAAGCCGCAAAAGCAGAATTCAACAAACGACTGGACGGAGTCGAATACAAAGCCCTCCTCGAGCCCGGCCAAAAACCACCACTCGACTATCGCGATCCGCCGAAGAACTAGGAATCGCCAACGGATTTTGATTTAGAAAAGAACTCAAGTTTGAATTCTCTTTCGCCAATCATGCCACTCAATCGACGACCTTCAAAAATTAAAATGGTTTCTTCCCGCTCAATGCTCTTTTTAGACGGTCCTCGCCACCGACGATTCGGTGTACAAAAAATCGAAAAAGTTAAAGCGTCCCCTTCTCCAAATTAAACTTCCCCTTCGCAATGTTGATTCGGAGGATGTCGCTGGCGCCTTCAGTGAAACGCATAGAACGTACCTGGCGATACAAGCGTTCTAAAGGATGTCCTGCCGTCAAGGCGTTACCACCCATGAGTTGAACGGCCGTATCAATGACCTGGCCCGCGGCCTCCGTACAGAATACTTTCGTACACATCACTTCGTTCACATCGTTTTGGTCGCTGTCCACCATGCGAGCCGTACGGTAGAGCATGCTGCGCGCAGCGAATGTATCGATTCGCATGTCCGCGTAACGGATACGGACACCTTCCCGGTCAGCCATAGGAGTTCCGGTTCGGTGAGGTTTCTTGAGGGCGTCGGTAACAAAGTCTACCGCCCACTGCATATAACCGCACGCGACCGCCGACAGACTAAGCCGTACTTTCGAGATATCTTCCAATGCCCGCGGCATCCCTTCCCCGATGTTCCCAATCACATGCCATTTGGGGACCCGTACGTCATCAAACCGGATCGCCAAGTGGTCGCTTCCCTCCAACGTGCGAAATTCTTTATCCACCGTCAAACCCGCCGCGTCTAGATCGATAACCACTAGTGCAGTCCCGCCCTTGTTAACTCCGTCCGCTTCGACATTTACTAACGCGTTCACAAAATCGGCATTGCCCCCTCCGGTCACAAATGACTTCTGTCCGGTCACCACGAGTTCTTCGCCGTCCTGCACCGCCCAAGTGGGCCTTGGAGCGGTATCCGGCTCGGTAAACCCGAACGATCCCCGCTTCTCACCGCTCATCACCGGATCCAGGTATTCATCCTTTAGCGGCCCCATAGCATTCGCAAGCACGCCGGGTCCGGGACCAAATACATGAGCTGCCACGTTTAGGTTCGCTGCTCCCAACGCTTCACGGACGATCGTCAGCTCCAGCGCGCTCACTTCTTTTCCGCTGTACGCCGCCGGTTGCGTCATAGAAAAAAAGCCCGAGTCGGTCGAAGCCGCGATGACCTGTTCACGGATGGCCTTTGCGTCTTCCCCCGCTTCAAGTTTGTGTTCTAACGGGACGAGCGATTCCGCAATAAAGCCTACAATGTCCGCCTTCAACTTCAATTGAGATTGTGTCAACATCTCCGGCATGTTCTTCTTCTCCTAAAATTCCATACTTGATGATCGTTCAGGGATTTGGTTGAACGAAGAAATCAACCATACAGACCGTGAGGGTCTACCGCAAGTTGAAGACGCGGAAAAGGCTATGCGATATTGATTCGGATGACCTAAACAACCGATACAGATACGCTCGAAAAGAAAAGGCCCAAAGGGCCGAAAGAATATAGCCTGGGGTGAGGAGCATTGCTAACGAGCAATGCACCACAGCCCTAGGTTTTACATCAAATAAAAAAGAAAGGTCTGAAGGACCGACAGAACCCACACCGTCGGTGTATAAGCACCTACAACGCCCAACCATCCCGATACTCGCCATGCAAATGCTGATTCGCTTCCGGATGATTCACGAACGTCATATGCTTCGCGTCCCACGTCAATTCCGTGCCCGGGTAAAGCTGTGCGATATTCCCAACCATCGCGATCTCGGTCAGTTCACCACCAACGTCAAAATTCGAATTGGCCTCTTTCCATCCCTTGCAGGCGGCGATCCAATTCTCGAAATGATAGAAATTACTCGGGGCCCCGGTCGTCTTGTCGTCCGTCACCCGTGACCGATCTCCCATATAACCCGTCATTTGCTCGTCATCAATAATGCGCCAACCCGTCGCACCGTGCGACCCGTACACGATTTTGCCCTTGTCACCAATGACCAATGCACCAACCGGAGCATTCGGACGCCAACCCGGTTCGGGAATCACCGGTTCGCCCGGAGCGATTTCTTCCGGATGCGGCGGTTTGTATTGGTCGCCGTCATACCACGTCACCTTAACCGGAGCACGTTTACCCCGAACAGGAAACTGCCAGGTCACCTTCGAGGACTTCGGAAACGTCTCGCCATGCTTGACCGGATCGTAATCCCCCACTTCGGCCACGACCGATTCAGGAGCCCCGAGATCCAATGCCCAAAAAACTGGGTCGATAATGTGACACACGAAATCGCCAATGTTACCGCCGCCGAATTGCCGCCATCCACGCCACGCCCCCGGATGATACATTGGATTAAACTTGCGGAATGGAGCAGGTCCCAACCAACGGTCCCAATCCATACCGTCAGGAACAGCGTGGTTGCCGTTCATCTCTCCGAGCCGATCGATACGGCTGTACCCAAACGCCGCCTGGGTCGCATGCACTTCGCGCACTTCACCAATCGCGCCCGACCAGATGCATTCACAGAATTCCAAACACGAATTGAATGACCGCCCCTGGTTACCCAATTGCGCCACGACATCGTGTTTCCGAGCCATCTCAGCCATCTTGCGTACTTCGTAGACCGTACGCGCCAAAGGCTTCTCGCAATAGACGTGTTTTCCACTCTCAATCACATCATTCGTCAAGACACCGTGTGTATGGTCCGGCGTGGCAACGATAACCGCGTCAATGTCTTTTTCCTTCTCCAACATTTCACGGTAATCAATATAGTTTTTGGTGATGGAATGCTCTTTGAACGTATCTTGCACGCGATTCGCATCAACATCACTGATCGCGACAATTTTTGCGCCCGCACGTACAGCTGAACGCATGTCCTGAGTGCCCATCATGCTCGCGCCGATTCCGGCCACCAACACGGTCTCACTCGGGGGCGTGTATCCTGCACCGCCAACCACGTGGCGCGGTACGATTTGAGGAAAGACCGCCGTCGCGGTCGCAGCAGCAGCAATGCCTTGTACAAATTGTCGTCTCGTAATTCCTTCGTTAGGCTTCTTCATTGGTCTCTCCTGAATCTATTAGATAGTGCTAATTATTTAATCGGGTCACCGTAGATAGTAAACTGGTCGTACAAGACCCAGGACTTGTCGTAACTCTCACTTCGATCGAACGCCATAGGCTTGCCCCATTTTTCAGGAATATCGTCGTAATAGTCCGATGGTAATTCGCCCGAAGTGCGTTTGGACAATTCATCGTGCAACACACTCATCACAAGACTCATCCCCTTTGGCATAGGGCCTCTACCCGAAGGCGAATTGTAGCCAGAATGAATAGGCTTCTTGAGACTTGGATCCGGCTCGAATGCCTTCGCGCGATATTCTTCCTGCGATTTCAAGTCGGCTTCGTTCATCGCCGCATTCACCGTTCGGCCGACATTCAATATCGGAAGATACAGCCCGGTGCTCAACAAATCGGCAGGTTCCAACGCTTTTGGCAGCAAGCCCGAACCCACCGTGATTTCGCCGTAGTTCACTTTGATCCAAAAACCGCCCGCTTCACCTTCCGGAAACGCATACGCCGGCCCGCCCCCAAAAGATTCGGCAAATATGAAATCCACATCGCGGAGCCCGTCGTCATACACCGACATCGCAGCGCGATCGGATACCATTCGCCGAGCAATCTCCACCCACTCCGGCGTCATCCAAAGAAAACGCGGCATCGTCGGTCCCGCCATTTCATCATGCAAATGTCGAAGGATAGCGCGCAGCGGTTTGTGGTCCGTCATCTTCCCGTCTATTTCCCAGCGGGATAATTTCTTCAACCGAGCCTGAGCCGCTGCGACGACTTCCGGATTATTTCCATGATATTGAATCCGCGCAAGATTACTGATAATCGAATGGTCACCCTGAATTTTCAAATCGCATTCGCTGGCCGGCAATTCACCCGATGCAACAGTCACAGAAGCCCCGTCGAATTTCGCATGCCAGGCCAACGCGCCGTCCACGTGCAAATACGCCGGTGGGTTATGCGCCACTTCACAGAGGGTGAATGTACCCAAACCCTTCAAATTGGCGGAGTGTCTGGCCACCGCGTCGGTAAGCACCCGGTTTGCTTCGGTCACCCATTCTTCGGATGCGAACGTTAGGTCACCAATGCCATCCGCCATTACGGACCAAACGACCGAAGGTTTGGATTCATCGTAAGCGCCTGCACCGGGATGAAACGACAAGAGACCAATAAGGGCTAGAAAAAAAACGAATCGACGCATGAAATTCTCCTCAGAAAGACGGTCATTTAAAAGAGAAAATCACCATACACGAGATTTGAAAATAGTTCAAATTTGATTCGTGAATTATTGAGGATCGTCGTTGGGAAGTTACTGGAGAGCCAAATGAGGATTCTAGGTTGACGCGACAGGTTGGATTGATTCCCGAAGCGTAAAGAAGAACGTGGTCCCCGTCCCGAATTCGGATTCGACCCAAATACGCCCTCCGAAACGATCGACGATTTTCAAGCAAGTGGCCAGGCCAATTCCGGAGCCCTTGAATTCTGAATTCGAATTCAGGCGTTTGAACGCTGCGAAAACGCGCTCCTGATCCTCCAGCTTAATTCCGATCCCGTTATCTTTCACGCCGATCATCCACATCCCGTCCTTTTTCACCGCCGAAATTTCAATGGCCGGGGTCCGGTCCTTGCTAAACTTCAACGCATTGGAAATGAGGTTCTGAATCAATTGGTTCAGTCCAGTTTGATCGCCCATTACGGTCGGTAAGTCTTCGAAAGTCACCACGCCTTCCACCTCGTTGATGTCCGCCTGTAGAGAAGTCACAACATTTTTGGCAATATCGTTTAACGCCACCGGTTCCAGCTTCGGTTTGGTGTTCGCCGCGGTGGCGAACTCCAGCAAGTCGTCCAGCAGAGTATCCATACCGCCGAGACGCTCCATGGCATTGCTCAGGTGGCCTTTCGATTCTTCCGGCAGCAATTCTCCATTATCCGTAAGTACCCAATCGCAAAGTTGCCCCACGGTACGAATGGGTGCCTTCAAGTCGTGGGCCGCCGTATGGGCGAACAATTCCAATTCGGCATTTTGCTTTTCGATCACATTCCGTTGTTCGTGCAGGTCTATGAATACCTGAACTTTGCTTAGCAAGATCTCCGGCACGACCGGTTTGAACAAATAATCAACGGCCCCCGATTCATACCCTTTGAAAATCAACTCCGAATCTTTGTTGATGGCTGTCACAAAAATGATAGGCACATGCTTCATATTTTCGTTGCCCTGCATGAGCTCGGCCATTTCGTACCCATCCATTTCAGGCATCTGAACGTCCAATAGAGCGACGGCGAATTCGTGATGAAGCAAAAGCGCGAGTCCATCATTGCCCGATTCCGCAGAAAACAGTTCCGCCTTCATAGGCTTCAAAATCTGTTTCATCGCGAAAATATTTTCCGGCCGATCATCAACAATAAGAATCTTCGTACGCGCTCCTGAATCTATTTCGGCTTGGGATTCGGCGCTCATAGGATGCTCCATTCCTTGTCGGTTTTCAAATGCTCCGCAGTCGATTTCATATTGAGGTCACATAGAAACGACCCGATCCCGACCAAGTCGAATACATTGTCCGTTTTTGCGGCTTTCAACGCCGCATTGGGCATGGCGGAAGATTCAGCAGTTTCGGGATCTTGTACCGCCACGGTTCCACCGGCATCCTTGATAGCGGCCAATCCAGCCGCTCCATCGGAATTCGCTCCGGTCAATACAACTCCTGCCAACGCCGCTCCGTAAACATCCGCCGCGCTTTCAAACAACACATCGATTGACGGACGGGAAAACTGCACGGGCGGCTCATCAGATAAACTAAATGTTCGATCGGTTTCAACAAGCAAATGATATCCCGCCGGCGCGAAATACATGGTCCCCGCTTTCACGGATTCTTTTTCGTCGGCCTCCTTTACACGAATCACTGAGTTTCGACCTAAATGTTCAGCCATATAAGGATCCGATCCTTCTTTCACATGCTGAACAACAATCACCGGGAATAGGAGGTCTTTCGGCAACATGGGCGCAATCACCGAGAGCGCTTTCAATCCGCCCGCCGATACGCCTATGACAACGGCCTCAGTCATGATGGATTAGCTCTTTCGTCGAACCAACGTTCGCCGCGCTGCGTTTCCTGTAAATCCGATCTTTTTGGGATACGGTTTCAAATTGGGCGGCCACCTCTGAAAAATCCATCGTTTCCTTCGAGCCAAGGCACAGAAAACCTCGATCCGTTAAACTATCTCGAAACAGTTTGAACACTCTATTTTGAAGTTCCTTATCAAAATAGATTACGACGTTGCGACACATGATCAGATTCATCTCACCGAATACCCCGTCGGTCACCAAATTGTGATTGGCAAACGTAATATTTTCTTTGAGCGAGTCAGAAAATTTCGCCGATTCATATTTCGCGTGGTAATACTCAGAAAAAGATTCGGTCGTGCCTGACTTGCGGTGCCCTTCCATGAAATTCTTCATTTTTTCCAGCGGGTAAACGCCTTCCATCGCATAATCCAAAGACTCGCTATTGAAGTCGGTCGCGTATATATGGGCTCGGTCGTAAAGACCTTCTTCCTTCAACATGATGGCCATCGAATAGACTTCTTCGCCCGTAGCACACCCTGCATGCCAAATTTTTATGAAGGGGTACGTTTTTAAATGCGGGATCACCTCTTTACGTATCATGGCATACATTGACGGGTCGCGGAACATTTCAGTCACAGTCACCGACATTTCCCGAACGAATCGCTGGTACACCTGTTCATCCCGAATGATGGCAGGTATTAACTCCCCGATATGGTTCACCTGCATCTTACTCATCAACGAAGCCACCCGTCGTTTTAACGATGCCCTGGCATAATGATGAAAATCATGCCCATAACATTTTTGAATCGCGTCCAATAGCAATTCCAATTCTATTTCCTTCAGCTCGCGTTCATTCATGAATACATCAATACCCGCATCAGGGACAGAAGACGATCAGTGTCAATTGGTTTGGCCTGATAATCGTTGGCTCCCGCTTCAATACACTTGGCCCGGTCCTCGACCATCGCTTTGGCCGTTAACGCCACGATAGGCAGGTCTTTGTATTGTGCCTGCTCGCGGATCTTCGTCATGGCCTCGAAGCCATCCATAACCGGCATCATGATGTCCATCAACACCATATCCACATCCTGGTTTTTCTCCAACATGTCCAACGCCACTTGGCCGTTCTCGGCAAGCACAACCTCAAGCCCTTCGTTATCGAGGACCTTTGACAACGCAAAACTATTTCGTAAATCGTCATCCACCAACAACACTTTCTTGCCTTCCAGGGACTCTTCAGCATTATGAACGGCGCGAAGAATTTCTTCCTGGTCTTCAGGCAATGCGGACGCGATGGTGTGGAGGAACAACGAAGTTTCATCCAGTAAACGTTCCGGTGAATTCGCGCTTTTCACCACCACTTTGGTCGTGTACTTACCCAATTCCCGAAGCTCTTCACTGGAGAGTTCCTTTCCGGTATAGACGATTACGGGAGGCAGCGACAAACTAGGATCGCGATCAAGGCTTTCGAGTAGCTCGAATCCCGTCATATCCGGCAGCCCCAAGTCGAGAATAATGCAATCAAAATTTTGCTGCATCACCAATTCCCGTGCCTCTCCGCCGCTTGTCGCACCAACGGTCTGTACATCGGTCGTGGAAACCAGTTTTTCGATGGCCGCACGTCCGTTGTCGTCGTCTTCCACCACCAGAATATTGCGAACGGAATCATCCCGTAGCCTCGTGATGTTTTCCAATGCGGAATTGATATCGTCTGCCGAAACCGGCTTGGACAAATAGGCTACCGCTCCTTTTTGCATGACCTCCGCAGTCTTGTCCCGACCCGACATAATATGGACCGGTATGTGACGCGTGCCCAGGTCCTGCTTCAACCCATCCAACACGTGCGTACCGTCCAAGTCGGGAAGACCCAAGTCAAGAATGATACCGTCCGGTTTAAATTCCGACGCCAACGCCAGTCCTGTTCGACCGTCACTCGCCGCCAGACATTTGAATCCTTTTTTGTTGGCTTGACCCATCACGATTTTGGCAAAGGTCTCGTCATCTTCGATAATAAGCACAGACCGATCATTCTCCTTGATGCTCTTTCGGTCATCCGGCAGAAATTCCTCGGTTGGTGGCGAAGGCTTCGAAGTTTCCGGGCGGACGGCACGCCGTTGCGGATGTTCGATTTCTTGAGCAACTTCGACGTCACTATTCGCTCTATCCACCCTACGTTCCAAGGGAAGGAACAAGGTGAATACACTTCCGACACCATCTTCACTCTCCAATTGAACTTCACCGCCCAATAAATGAGCCATCGCCCGGGAAATACTCAGCCCCAGTCCCGTACCGCCGTATTGGCGACTCGTGGAACCATCGGCCTGTTGAAAGGCTTCGAAAATGGCGCGCTGTTTTTCTTCCGGAATACCGACCCCAGTGTCTCGTACCCCAATCGCAAGGGTATTGGTCGGCGTCAAATGGGCGTAAGAAAATTCTCGACCAGAATTGGGCCGCCCAATTTCAATCGTAAGCCCACCTTCCGACGTGAATTTCAACGCGTTGGACATGAAATTGCGTAATATTTGTTCCAATCGCTGACCGTCAGTAACGATCGAATCGTCGATTCCCGGTTCCACCACAATGTCAAATCCCAACCCTTTCTCTTTGGTTGCCGGATCAAACTGTCGCCTCATATTCGCGATCATATCATCGAGTCTCACTTCCTCATTATGAATCTCCATCATGCCCGCTTCGACTTTCGAAAGATCCAGGATTTCGTTAATGAGGAACAAAAGATCCTGTCCGCCCCCATGAATCACTTTGGCCGACTCCACCTGATCGTCGGTCAGATTCCCTTCGTCGTTGGACGCCAACATCTTCGCCAGAATCAAAAGACTATTCAGCGGCGTACGCAGTTCATGAGACATATTCGCCAGGAATTCCGATTTATACTTACTCGCAAGCTCCAACTCCTCAGCCTTCTTCTCAACCTCGGATTTCGCCGCCTCGATTTCCGTCGCACGCGTCTTCAACTCGTCCGTCTGTTCTTCCAGCGCCTGACTCTTCACTTCCAATTCATCGTTCGACGCCTTTAATTCCTCACTCTGTTGAGAAAGTTCTTCGTTAGAAGAATGTAACTCTTCGGTCTGCCGCTGAATCTCTTCCTCGGCTTTTTTCTGGGCACTGATATCGCGCACATAAATCGTAAAGAGAATGCCGTCATCGGTTTCAACTTCCCCGACCGAAAGAACCGCCGGAAATGGCACGCCCCCCATCCGCATGGCTTGAACCTCACGCTCAGTCCCCGAGATCTGTTTGTACCAGGATTCCTGGCCCTTTTCGAAATGGCCACCCAACTCCCCGGAAAACGGGGACGGAATAATTTCGTGAATGTTATGCCCCAACAATTCATCCTCAGAGTACACGAACATTTTTCGGGTCGTACCATTGATAGTCTGAATGACCCCAATAGAATTGATCGTAAGGATCGCATCTTTCGACGTTTCAATGATCGTCCGTGTCAGCTCCTCACTTCGACGCAGGTTGTCTTGATCTTTCGAGATCTTAACCGCCGTCGCGATGCTGCCCATCGCAGCAGTAAGAAACGATAATTCCAGGTCCGTAAACTCATCAACCGTAGCGAATTCAATTACCCCCAAAAGCTCGTCGTCATCTACCACCGGTACAGCCACCACATTTCCCGGCACCGCATCGCCCAGCGTTGAATTAATGCGTACATAATCGTCCGGCAACATCGTAATCGAGATCATTTCCCGTTCGAACGCCGCCTGACCCGCGATCCCTTCACCTAAAATCACCTCATCGTTCAAGTTCTTGCGCTTGTTAAACGCAAAGCTACCCGCAATCTTCAATGTCTTGGTTGCTCGGTCAAAAAGGTAAAAAGACGCCATCTGCGCCTTCAGGTAGTTCGCCAAATACGAAACCACCGATTGCGCCAGCGTACGCTCGTCCTCTTCACGCTGCAGTACTTCCGCCAATTCCGCCGCCCCCGTCTTAACCCAATCTTCGTCACGCGCCGCATTCTCGTTATCCCGCAACGTACTCGTCATCAATTGCATCGCAATCGCCAACTCATCCTTGTCACTACGAGGACGAAAGTCCACCATGTAGTTCCCGCCCGCGATCACATTCGCCTGTGCCGCAGTCTCTCTCAAATTCGCCGTCATCCGCGTCAACGACTGTGAAAGCATGTCGTTGATTCCTTTTTGCTCCACATGAATTTCTAAATCACCATCCGCAATCGAATCAATAGCCCCGGACACATCCCGCAACGTTTCCGTCATTTTCTGCAACGCAATGCCCAGAGAATCATTCGCATCTCGTGCCTTAATATCTTCAGAATAATCGCCACCCGCAATTAAGTCCGCCTGCCGTGAAACCTCTCTCAAGGTATCCAAAATCGTCGATACACTCTCACCGATACCGCTATCCGAATGAAAGTCAACGTCCAGATCACCACGGGCGATTCTATCCGCCACCCCGGAGATCTCCGAAGGTTCTCCACCCACTTGCACGAAGATCGAACGGCTGATATAAATCAACGCCAATATTCCCGCCAACACACCAAACACCGTCCCGAAAAACACAATATTGATGCTCGATGTTCCGGCCTGTTCCGAATCAACCCGTCTCGAAGCCAACAACCCTTCTTCTATCGCAATGAACTCCGCAATTTTCACGCGGATTCCATCCATCATGTCCTTGCCCCGCTCACTCTCCACCATCGCCTGGACGTCTTTAATCGAGGTCTCGTTTTCATTCATCGCGCGCCGCGCATCGATTTCAGGCGTCGCAGCCCGTACCATCCAGTTCCCCGCCATCGTTTCCAGCGTATCAATATTACGCTTCATCCTCGGTATGTCATACGCATTGGAATTCAGTTCACGTAGCCCCTGGAGATTCTCCGCAAGGGCCTGCTGTCCCGTCTCGTAAGGCTCCAGGAATTCCTCTTTACCCGTAATGATGAATCCGCGCTGTCCCGTCTCCTGATCTACCATCGCCTTCGCAATACGTACAAGATACACACGGCCCTTGTCATTTTCCGCGACCGTAAACATCGTATCCAGCGCGTCGATTTCCTCGCGAATCGAATCCAGAATCGACTTCCCGAGCCCCTGCCCGAGAACCTTTTCAAGGTCCGTTCTCGTAGCGGTTCCCGCATCCACATTCCGGCGCATCTCAATTTCGACTCCGCCCGCTTCCGTCAACCAGCGCTCGGCCAGTTTCTCAATATCGTTAATGGCCGTTACCGTTCCAAATCGATCATGCGCGTTCGCCACCAATCTTCGCAGGTCGGCGATACTGAGTTTCAATTTCTCCTGCCCATCGATAAAAGGTTCCAGGAATTCATCTTCACCCGCGATCAGAAACCCACGCTCACCCGTTTCCTGGTCCACCATCGCCTTGGCTACAGCCGCCGTCAGCGCTTCGCCTTTCACATTACCATCGACCTGAAAAGCCAACTGCATCTCGTCCATGATGCCGCGCATTTCGTCCAGAATCCCTTTACCTACGCCGCCGGACAATACTTCCTGAAGATGAGCAGCGTCCACCGCCCCTTTCGCCACCTTACGACGCTCCAGGATTTCCGGGTCCACCGACCGTTCTTTCCATCGGGTCACCAGAATGTCAATCTCTTCCAGCCGTTTCACTTGAGGAGGGTTATCCGACACCAGGATCTTCGTTTCCTCGAGGGTCGTCTCATAGGCGTCCCGTCCAGATTCCAAAGGCTCCAAAAACGTATCAACACCCGTAATCAGGAAACCACGTTGCCCCGTTTCCATATCCACCAGTTCTTTTTCCAACAAATGACCATGCGCGATCACTTCATGCGTATGCCGTACGTAATCCGACGCCGCCATTTGAGAAGTCGTTCCCCGGTACGTGGTGACCGCAATCCCGATCATCATCGCGAAAACCAGACCGAACCCCAAAAGTAGTCGTGTTCGTAATTTGAATGCGGCCCCAACTCCATGCGCCATTAAATTGCCCCTCGTATTTTTTGTACGTACCCGTCGACGCACCTCTCCCGTAGACACAGGTAAAAAGTGGTCACTCCGTTTGAATAAACGGGAACAGTAGATTCATTTCCATAATGAGGATGGAAATCACCAAACGCCGAAAACCGACGTCCCCCATTTCGTAGTTCTCCAACCATGAAAACACGACCCCCCTCGAGTCGATATTCGGTCAAAATCAGCACGAAAAAAAGTGTAACCCGTTTAGGCTACACTTACTTAGACATAAATTATAACCCAAAAATCCCCTCAGCACAATGAGAATAGTGATAAAAACTAGAGAAAACAACAAGTGAACCGTGCATGAAAAGACAAAACACGACAAATACCGACAAAAAACGAAACCTCCACACCAAAAATCTCACTCAATACCCGAAAAAGCCGGTTCATCGACAAAATGAAACCGCACCCCCACACGTGCCGTTGTGGCAGGGTCCTCAACCCCGATACATCGCCCAGCCCATCCGAAATATGCGGTAGAGTTTCGAAGAAACTCCCATGTGTTTCTAAAAGAAACACATGCAATCTCGCTCTCGAGATAATGACCACCAAGTACAAAAGCCCCTTCCCGGATGTTTCCGAAAGAAACACACGCAATCCGGTTCTCTAGATGACACCATATACGTGCAGATCGTAAAAGGGCCAACGGCCCGAAATAATGTAGCCTAGGGTGAGGAGCGTTGTTGAAAAACAACGCACCACAGCCCTAGGTTGATTGATAATCAAATTCAAAGGTCTGAAGGACCGACAGAACCTCCACCTCAACCAAAGCCTGCGCCCCCCTTTAACCTTTAACCTTCAACCTTCCCCGGATCCCCCGCATCCTCCCCCGGAGCCCATCCCTGCTTCCGGTAATACCCCTCCACCAATTCCTTCAACCATTCCGCCTGAGCCTTCTTCCCAATCCCATACGCGACCGTAATCCCCTTGATATTGATATTCCAATGCATCTGAGCCTTTTCCGGCGGCGGCCCGTCAAAGTCCACCGTCGGCGGACTGTCATACGATTTGATATCCACCCGGTACGAACTGGTCGAGTTCCCGTGGGAACCCTCGATCCACACCTCGCGAATATTCTCAATGGGAATGGTCCTATCCCGATTATAGAATATAAACCGCGCCTTACGAATCGCCCCCGCCGGCGTCAGACGGACGATGTTATACGAATACTTTTCGTCCGCCCCAATCAGCATCAGCACCGCCGCGACAGGCGTACAAATCATTCGGACAAACGCAAACAGATCGCCTTCACCAAAAATGGAGGCGGCAACAAGCGCAATCCCCATCACGGAAAACCCGACAATATACTTTTTCTTCTTGACGACCTTGACCCTTCGAAGCTCGATGCCCCCATCATAAGGCGTAACCTTAATATCATCCGGCGGCATAAAACTGTTCGCTGACTTGACGGTCTCTCCGAATTGCTCCACCGCTTCAGCCGACGCGACCGCGCTGCTGTCCGGGGTGGTAAAAACCGGTACTTCAAATTCAGCATCGTAGTCGAGGCCAGTTATTTTCGCGTTGACGTCCAACCGCCATTGGTGACCGCCAAAGGAGCCGGCGTCCGTGTTCACGCCCAGATCTTGAGGGATATAGAGTTCGACCGGAATAGAAGTAGAGCGGTTGGATACGATTTCCATTTCGTCAAAGGCCACCGTGCGGTCAATACGC
>Ga0315336_1003465_pt1 | contig 20915 bp, 22 predicted proteins | sample ASW5metaG_FD_204512 | JGI IMG/M metagenome (GOLD analysis project Ga0315336, IMG submission 204512) | Ammonia-oxidizing marine archaeal communities from Monterey Bay, California, United States - ASW #5 | ecosystem: Environmental > Aquatic > Marine > Intertidal zone | place: USA: California... | reverse complement strand
GTTAGCGTTGAGCGATAATGTCGACGCTTACAGAAGCATTGACGAGTACAGTCGCGAGCACGTTGAACCTGATCATTCTGCCATAACCGATGAAACTGTGTGAGCCAAGCCCCCTTGGGAAATCGCGAATATATCGTGGTTATATAGACGGAGGATCGTAAGACGGGCGAAAGAATCTTTGGGATCTGGAACGCGAATATTTTGATGACTGAACAAAAACCAAGAATCGGTGTCGTAGGTGTGGGATATCTGGGTTCGATCCATGCCCGCATCTATCAACGGATACCGAATGTCATCCTGAGTGGGGTGATGGATACAGATGCCGAAGCGGGTGAGCGCATTGCGGCCGAGTGTGGTTGCACGTTTATTCGTGATATCGAGCAGATGCTTGACGAAGTGGATGCGGTCAGTGTTGTTGTGCCTACCTCTGTACACCGCGAGATTACAGAACCGTTTCTGGAAAATCGCATCCCGGTGCTTCTGGAGAAACCCATTGCGCACACCCTTGGTGATGCCGAGGCTATCGTCGAACTTGCGCGACAAACCGGCACGCTCCTGCAGATAGGTCATCTCGAGCGCTTCAACGCGGGCGTGGTCAGGCTCGCTGCCGAACTCGATCGGCCACGGTTTATTGAAGTCCATCGACTGGGTGAGTTCGTGGCCCGCGCCACGGATGTCGATGTCGTTACAGACCTGATGATCCATGATATCGACATTGTGCTTTCACTTGTTCCGTCGGAACTTCGTTACATATCCGCGGTGGGCGCAAGGGTCATTACCGACCACGTTGATATCGCGAATGCGCGCCTGGAATTTGAAAACGGAGCGGTCGTCAACGTGACCGCCAGCCGCATCTCGTCGAAGAAGTTCCGCAGAATCCGAATCTTTGCAGAGTCGTGCTACCTAGCACTCAATTTCGAGGATCAGCAGATTGATGTGGCGCGGCCGGGACCTCGCCCAGAAGCGGGTGGTTTCGCGCCCATTATCACAGAATCACTTGAAGTCACGCCACGTCCGCCGCTCGACGCTGAACTCGAGGATTTTGTTGACTGCGTTCGTACGGGCCGGGACCCGGTAGTCGGTGGTGAGGCGGGGGTGCGTGCGCTTCAGGTGGCGCACGAGGTCCGCCAAAGAATCGATGATTCTCTGCACACGTTGTAGCCCAAGCCAATCGACTGGGCGGCGGTGACGAGCCCGGCGTCTGTGGTGACCGCGGTGCACAATCATGTTGGGCAGCGGATATTGGCGCTTGCCGGCATCTGGCAGTGCGCGGCGCTCGCCCAGGAACTTGCTTGCCGTGGACATGCGCAGCCGGAACCCCTGAGATGTGCGCTCAGCAGTATCCTGATTCTCGATCAGGTTGATGTCGAGGTTGCACTCGGCGGCGTCGAAGGGGTTTACACCGGCTTGCCCGACCTTGGGCGACAGCAGTCAGACCCCGCGTCGATCGAAAGATTGAGGTACACCATCGCGCTGATTGCGCTTCAAAAGCAACTTCGTCGTGACGACGGGGTTGCCGGCGAACTGCGGTCTCTTTTGGTCAAACTTCGGGATGATCCGATTTCGGAGGATCCCGTCTCACCTGATACTGTCAGCGCCTTTGCTGAGATTTATACCACTACGGCCAGCACACTATCTCCGAAGATCATGGTTCGCGGTGACCAGCAACACCTAAAAAATGAGGATACCGTGGCGACCGTTCGGGCAGTCCTGCTAGCGGGTGTGCGGTCGGCTTATCTCTTTCATGAGCATGGCGGGCGCAAATGGCATCTGTTCGTCGGCCGGAAAAAATTGGCGGCAGCGGCAAGAGAGTTGATGCGCATCCATTAACGACTGCTTTTCTTGAGCTGATCCTTAGTTTCGGGATATCAATTCGAGGTGTACGGTGTTCTCACCATCGCAGCATCCTTTGTTGTCGAAGGTTTTCTCAAAAATGTGCGCCTCTTTTTTGCGATCAACCAGGAGCACAGTGCTGGCCCTAGTGCCGTAGTCAGAGCCTCTCACAAAAATCACTTTTTGGACGATCTCAGGTAGGCTTTCACCTTTAAGAGAATCACTCGACCCTTCCACGGGCCGTGAGTCTGCGAGCAGTGAAAATAACCTATTTTTTAGCGTTTCAAGATCGGTGGTCAGTGCGATCGCTTCTGAAAAGCGCTCACGTCCGACCTGGATTTTCGGCCATTGACCCTGGGGCGGGATATTGCTGAGGACGAAACAGCCGGAGGTTGCCTGAGAAAAAGCTTCCGTCGCGTTGCATAGAATGGATATCTGATTGACGGTTCCTGCAATCAGATTAAAGCCCCCGTAATCGGACTGGCTGGCAAGAGTACCGTTCGCCACCGCGTCGACAACATTACGCCGGCCGAGAAGGAAGTCACGCACGATCGTACCTCTCGATAGTGCGCCAGGTTTTGATGAGACGGTTTCTGTGCGGCAATTGGTCAAGGCCGCGAAACGGCCATCTTCCGAAAGGCCGAGCCATGTGCCACCGGCGGTGAGATCACGCCCCGCGACGATGACAGGCGATCCTGACCAGCGCCCAAGTGATTGCGTGGGGCGGACAAAATACTCGTCGCGATTGGCCGCAACGATCAGGGGAAACTCAGGGTGAAGCCCAAGCGCGGCGGCGACAAAGCACATAGCCGGAACGGATCCCAGTTAAAATGCCTAGGGCAGTTGGATCAGGCTGGCCGGCGAACTGCGAAAAGCCACCCCGACCCGACCGATCAACTGCACAGGGATCGACTCGGTCATCGAGCACAAGTGATCGAGCAGGCTCCGCTTTTCACTTTTTGACAGGGACGGTAGCCGGACTTTTACCAGTTCATGACTTGCAAGCGCGGTTTCAAGTTCGGCCGCGACGGCCGGGGTGGCACCGGCAGCGCCGACAGTCACCACGGGCTTTAAGTGGTGGGCGAGTGCCCGAAGGTGGTTGAGTTGTTTGCCGCTCAGGTTCATGAAGATGTCGACAGGTCACCAGAATTTCACGATACAGCATACCATCGAGGTCTGATGAGTTCTAAACGGGCTTCCCGAAGCAGACGTTGGGTTGATCGTCAGCGGAAAGACCCCTATGCCCGAAAGGCGCGAGAAGGGGCTTATCGTTCCCGGGCGGCGTTCAAATTGCAACAACTGGATCACAAGGAGAGACTGCTGCGCCCGGGTATGTCGGTGGTGGATCTCGGTGCGGCCCCAGGCAGCTGGAGTCAGTATGCGGCTTCCCGCGTCGGTCCGACAGGCACGGTAATTGCGCTTGACCGGATTACAATGGACGCCGTTGCGGGGGTCCGGCAGATCACTGGGGATTTTATGGATCCCGGCACCGTTACGATCATCAACGAAGCGCTTGGCGGGCGCTCCGTGGACCTTGTAATTTCTGATTTAGCCCCCAACCTTACCGGTGTGGCGAGCGTTGATCAAACCGCGATGGAAGGGCTTGTTCTGGCCGTGGTTCAGTTCGCCAGCCAACAGCTTGGCCCGAAAGGCGTTCTGGTGACTAAGTTTTTTGAGGGATCACAGGCGAACAATCTGCGCCGCACTGTTGAAAGTTTCTTTCATGTCAGCCGTGTCAGAAAGCCCGACGCCTCGCGCGCAAAGAGCGCCGAAGCCTACCTTGTGGCGCGCCGGCCGCTCAGCAGGGCGGGCTGTTAATACAGGGATTGAATTTGTGTTTCGTGGCAAAAACTCTCAGAATCGCCCCATTACTTTGCTTCGTTCTACTTTTGTTCTGATCTGATCGTTGATTGAAGTGTCATCATTTATAGCTTATGAATAATCTTACGAAGAATCTCGTGCTCTGGCTGGTCATCGCCATGGTGCTGATGGCTGTGTTTAACAACTTTGCACCGGAGCAGAACCGTTCCGGCCAGGAGATTGATTACTCCGTGTTCCTCGATGAAGTGGAGCGGGGGTCGGTCGAACAGGTGACCATCGATGGAGCGACGATCTATATACGGGGTCGCAACGGTGAGCGTTATGTCACTTACTCACCCGGTGATCCCGGGTTGGTGAATGATCTTCTGAAGGCCGATATCATCATCAAGGCGCATAAAGAGGAAGAAGCTTCATTGCTGATGCAGATATTCATCAGCTGGTTCCCGCTGTTGCTGCTCATCGGCGTGTGGATATTTTTCATGCGCCAGATGCAGGGCGGCGGCGGGCGTGGTGCGCTGAGTTTCGGCAAAAGCAAGGCGCGGATGCTGACAGAAGACAAAAACAATGTGACCTTCGAGGATGTCGCAGGCGTTGATGAAGCCAAGGAAGAGGTGGGCGAACTGGTTGAATTCCTCCAGGATCCGTCCCGCTTCCAGAAGCTCGGAGGCCGAATCCCACGCGGTGTGCTGATGACAGGTAGCCCAGGTACCGGCAAGACCCTGCTCGCCCGGGCGATTGCCGGGGAAGCCAAGGTGCCGTTTTTCACGATCTCGGGATCGGATTTTGTAGAGATGTTCGTGGGTGTGGGCGCCTCCCGGGTTCGGGACATGTTTGAACAGGCGAAGAAGCACGCACCCTGCATTATTTTTATCGATGAAATCGATGCTGTTGGACGCCAGCGCGGAGCCGGACTTGGTGGCGGTCATGACGAGCGTGAACAGACACTGAACCAGCTACTGGTCGAGATGGACGGCTTTGAGGGCAACGAGGGTATCATTGTGATTGCCGCCACAAACCGGCCCGACGTGCTGGATCCGGCGCTATTGCGCCCCGGGCGGTTTGACCGCCAGGTCCACGTACCATTGCCTGACATTCGCGGACGTGAGGCGATCCTGAAAGTCCACATGCGCAAGGTGCCGGTGGATAGCGATGTAGATCCTGCGATCATCGCGCGGGGTACGCCGGGATTCTCGGGTGCGGATCTCGCCAATCTCGTCAATGAGGCCGCACTCTTTGCCGCCCGGGCCAGCCGACGCAAAGTGTCAATGGAGCAGTTCGAACTCGCGAAAGATAAGGTCATCATGGGTGTCGAGCGGCGCTCTATTGTGATGCCTGAAGAGGAGCGATTGAATACTGCCTATCATGAATCCGGACATACCGTTGTCGCCAAGGTACTCGCGGATTGTACCGATCCGGTCCACAAGGTGACGATCATCCCGAGAGGACGGGCGCTGGGTGTCACGATGCAGTTGCCCGAAGAAGACCGCTATAGCCATAACCGAGAGCACCTGTTCGCGCGTATCGCTGTTCTGATGGGCGGTCGGATTGCCGAGGAAGTCTTTATGGATCAGATGACCACCGGCGCTGCAAACGATTTTGAGCAGGCGACCAGCCTGGCACAGAACATGGTCCAGCGATGGGGTATGAGTGACCACCTCGGCCCTAGAGTCTATGGCGACAACGAGTCGGAAGTGTTCCTGGGCCGTGACGTGACAACGCACCGGAACATCAGTAACGCAACTGCAGAGCAGGTTGACCAGGAAGTCAGCCGCATTATCGAAGAGCAATATAACCGCGCACGGCAGATTGTCGAGTCGCATAAGGAAATCATCGAGGTGATGGCGCAGGCCCTGATGGACTGGGAAACGCTCGAGTCTGACCAGATCGACCAGATCATGAAAGGTGAGACGCCCCGTCCGCCCACACCGGGCGAAGGGGACAGCGCAGGCCGTCCAAGTGGCGATGGCGGTGAGCAGTCGGAGCGCCCCAACATCAAGCCGAGTATGGACTCTCCCGCGAGCGACTCTGCCTGACGTCGGGCACCGGGTCGGCGGCCCAGGCGTGGCCAGATGCTTGGTTTATCGGTGAATCGCGATCCCCAGGTCATGGGGATCGTCAACGTTACGTCGGATTCCTTTTCTGACGGCGGTCAATTCGATTCCACTGATTCGGCTATTGCGCACGGCCGCCAATTGGCCGCAGAGGGTGCCGATATCGTTGATATCGGGGGGGAGTCAACACGTCCGGGTGCCCAGGTTGTGCCGACCAGACAGGAGATTGAGCGTGTGGTCCCGGTCATCTCAACTTTAGCCAGCGAAGGCATCGCGGTATCGGTAGATACCAGCAAGCCCGAGGTCATGGAGGCCGCAGTCGATGCGGGTGCCAGTATGGTGAACGATATCTATGCTCTGCGAAGGCCGGGCGCGCTTGAGGTGGCGGCCCAACTGGAGGTTCCCATCGGTCTCATGCATATGCAGGGAACGCCTGCCACGATGCAGAACGCGCCCCGTTATGACGATGTCGGTACCGAAGTTGAGCAGTTCCTGAAAGCTCGTGTCGAAGTTTGCCTTGATGCCGGTATCGATCGTACTCGACTGGTCGTGGACCCGGGCTTTGGATTTGGCAAGACTAAAAAACATAACCATGTTCTGATCAGCGAACTGCCACGGTTTGCCAAACTGGGCATACCCTTACTGGTTGGCGTTTCCCGCAAGGCCTTCGTTCGAGCGCTCACGCAGGTCGACTCGGGCGAAATTCTTGATGAGCTAAGCGCGCTGCTCGCAGTGCTCGCCGTTGAGCGGGGGGCGAACCTCGTTAGGGTACATAACGTACGGACCACACGCAGGCTGATGGATGCGAGACGGACTCTGGAAGTTGTGCCACCCCAATCGGTAAACTGAGCCAATGAGCAAGGGACGTTATTTCGGGACAGACGGTGTTCGGGGGACGGTCGGTGCCTCGCCCGTGACACCGGCCGAGGTGCTGCATCTGGGCTGGGCCGCAGGCCGCGTGCTGGGTGCCGGGCACGCTCGGGGCCGCGTCATTATCGGGAAGGATACCCGGATCTCCGGCTATCTTCTGGAATCCGCCCTGGAGGCGGGCTTGAGCGCAGCCGGCGTGGACATTGCACTGACGGGCCCGCTGCCGACGCCGGGGATCGCGTACCTGACGCACCAGGTAGGAGCATGCGGCGGCATTGTGATCAGTGCGTCCCATAATCCGTATCACGACAACGGCATCAAGTTTTTCTCCGAGTCCGGCAGGAAGCTTGATGACGAAACCGAAGCCTCGATCGAGGAACTCATGTCGGAACCGATGACCACGGTGGCGCCGGAAGCGCTCGGCAAAGCGGAAAGGCTCATCGATGCCTTGCCCCGTTATTCCGAACACTGCCGCAACACGTTCCCTCCCGGGGTCAGGCTTGATGGACTCAAGATTGCAGTGGATTGCGCTAACGGCGCTGCCTATCAGGCAGGACCCCTGGTGCTACGTGAACTGGGAGCGGAAGTGGTCTGCACCGGAATTGAACCTGATGGCTTCAACATCAACCGCGAAGGGGGTTCGATGTATCCAGACACGATCTGCAGTCTCGTTCGTGAGTCCGGTTCCGATATCGGGATCGCCTTTGACGGGGATGCCGACCGGGTGGTGCTGGCGGATGCGCAAGGGCGGCTGGTCGATGGCGACGGCATCCTGTTCGTGCTGAGTCAGCATCGTCACCAGTTTGGCGATTGCAAGGGCATCGTAGGCACGCAGATGACCAATCTAGGTGTCGAGCTCGCCTGCCAAACGTCGGGGATCGAGTTTGTCAGGGCCAAGGTGGGAGACCGGTATGTGCTTGAGGAGCTCTTGAGACGGAAATGGTTTCTCGGCGGAGAAACCTCGGGACATATTCTGTCGTTGGATCGAACCACAACGGGCGACGGCCTGGTGGCGGCACTTGCGGTGCTCGAGGTTATGCAGTTGACCGATACGCCGCTGGCGGATCTGGTCAACGACCTACAGGTATTTCCTCAGAAATTGATCAATGTCTCGGTCGAGCATGCGACGCCAGCAGAACTGCTGTCCCACCCACAAATCGCGGACTTAGTCACCTCGTGTAAACGTGAACTGGGTAAGCGGGGGCGGGTGGTCCTGCGGGCTTCCGGTACGGAACCGGTGATACGGGTGATGGTGGAGGGCGAAGATGCTGTCAGCGTAGGGAGACTTGCCGAGGGACTGGCTGAGGCCATTGTTTCCGCTGCTGCCTGAGACCGGGGAAGAGCACGATGGCATTGGGTCCTGTTCTGAGGGCGGGAAAGCCATCAGTTGCGCAGTTGCTTGCGTCGATAACCCCCGGCCGTTACCATTCACGCCCTTTTTTGCCCTGTCTTTCGGGACAATCCGTTGTTCCTGATGCTGTTGGAGAAAGCGAATGAGAAGGCCGCTGGTCGCTGGAAATTGGAAAATGAATGGAAGTCGAGAGATGACAAGAGCGCTCGTGACTGGGATAGCCGCTGATCTGCCCAGGCAGTGCGCTACCGAGGTCGTTGTCTGTCCGCCCTATGTGTACCTCGACATGTGTCGTGAACTGGTACCCGAAGGAGAAATCTCGGTCGGTGGGCAGGATCTTGACGTCCACGAGCCGGGCGCATTTACGGGCGAGATCGCGGCCGATATGCTGCTGGACGTGGGTTGTCGTTATGTGATTGTGGGTCATTCCGAACGGCGCAGCCTCTATGGGGAGATCGACGAGCGTGTCGCACAAAAAGCCAGCGTCGCGTCCGCCAAGGGCCTCGTCCCGATTGTCTGCGTTGGGGAGACACTAGAAGAGCGGGAAGAGGGCGTAACCGCTGAGGTCGTCCGACGCCAACTCGGAGTGGTCATCGAAACTGCCGGGATCGACATCTTCCCGCGGGCGCTTGTCGCCTATGAGCCTGTCTGGGCGATCGGCACGGGTCTGACAGCATCGGAAAGCCAGGCACAGGAGGTTCACGCTCTGATCCGCGAGCAACTCTGTGATGCTAGTGAGCAGGCTGCAGCGGGCACACGTGTTCTGTATGGCGGTAGTGTCAAGCCGGACAATGCGGTAGGACTTTTCTCCCAACCCGACATCGATGGCGGATTGATCGGCGGTGCCTCACTCAAGGCCGACGACTTTCTTGGTATTATTAAGGCGGCGACCTCATGAACCTGCTCACCAGTATCTTCACCGTAGTTCACCTCGTTGCGGCCATCGCGATCGTCGCACTGGTCCTTCTTCAGCAAGGGAAGGGTGCTGATATGGGTGCCGCTTTTGGTGGCGGGTCTTCCAACTCCGTTTTCGGCAGTCGTGGCTCAGCGACCTTTCTCAGTCGAGTGACTGCGGGACTCGCAGCGCTCTTTTTTATCACCGGCTTGAGTCTTGCTTATATTTATACCCAACACAGTGCTACTCCACGCAGTGTGATGACTACGGAGACTGCGAATGAGTCATCCGACGTCCCCAGCGCTGGTGGGGCCACGATGAGTGGCGATGCCGAGTCGGATATTCCGGCTGCGCCGGGCACAGATTGACGGCCCTGGAATAAAATATGGTGTTACCTTGATGTTTCTGATCAGCTTGCCGAAGTGGTGGAACTGGTAGACACGCCGTCTTGAGGGGGCGGTGGCGCAAGCCGTGCCGGTTCGAGTCCGGCCTTCGGCACCAAGATCAGAAGCTGGTGACAGGGCTCATCCTGCTGCCGACTCGGGCCCGGAAGATACGAGGGGCCATACCTGATGCGTTCTAACGAGACGAGCTGTCCACCGATCCTGAACACCGCTAACACCCTCGCCTGTCAGGACGGTATCTGGCGTGACGAGATCAGCGCGTCAAACCTTGACTATAGCGATGGCCTGCACGAAGAGGCCGCTCTGGAGCAGATACTCGACGAGGCGCAGGATCTATCTTGGGATTCCTCAGCATTCGGCCCGCGGGTCGACAGTTGGGCGCTGGAGTATCACCTTTCACCGTTGCGGGCCAACATTCTTCGTGGACTCAGTCTTGCAGCTTCGGATCGTGTTCTGGAGGTGGGTGCGGGCTGTGGCGCTATTACCCGGTATCTGGGCGACATGGGCTGCCGGGTTGACGCCATCGAAGGTAGTGCTGCGCGAGCCCGGCTAGTGCGAAAACGCTGTACCGGACTGGATCAGGTTGCGGTCATCCATGGTAACTTTCACGAGCTGTATCTGCCGGAGCGCGGCTATGATCTGGCACTCTTTATCGGGGTTCTGGAATACGCACAGCGTTTCGCTCCCACCGGCGTTTCCGCCATAGAAGCGGTCGCGCAAATGCTCAGCAAGACGATGGCTGCGCTCTCGTCAGAGGGCAGGATGGTCATCGCGATCGAGAACCGTCTTGGCGCCAAGTATCTTTCAGGGTGGGCTGAAGACCACCTGGGGACGCCCTGGTCGGGTATAGCGGGGTACCCGGCGGCTGGCGTTGGGCAGGCTGGCATTAGTACATTCGACATGTCGGAATGGAAATCTCTTTTCGGCGAGCTGGGCTTGAAGCATCGGTTTTTCTTTCCACTTCCGGACTACAAGTTGCCCAAGGCCTTCGTCAGTGACGCAGGGATCAATGCGCCGGGTGTTGACTCCGTACTCAGCAGGCATGTATCGGTTAACCGGACTCTGGCTGCGGTGCCTCGCGTGCCGTCAAGACTTCAGCAGACTGCTTTATACCGGGCCGGGTTACTCCCGGCGTGTGCAGACTCCTTCGGCATCGTATTGGGGCGCTCTGATGAAACGCTGGAAGGGGCAATGCCACACGACTGGGTCGTGTTTGATCGCCCCGGAACCGCTGGCCAGCGCGGTATCTGCCTTAAAAGAGATGGCAATGCAGCTATGGCGTTCCCAGAGATTGAGCCGACAGGCTCCCCACTCCCGTTGCCCAAAGGAGAGCCGCTGTTCCAATACTGGCTGCGCTGCGCGGCGGCAAGTCCCAACTGCGAGGCTTTTCTGAACCTGCTATGTGATCACGCAAGGAATGCAGCCGGTAGCGGGTATTCAGTACCTGCGAGCGCGTTGCTGGTTGGTGATGACGGCAGACTTCTGGCCGAAGGTTTTCCCTGGCCAGATGCCGAGGATCAGGCTCCGTCGGGCAACGTTCCGGCATGGGCAGAATCGGCGATAGCAGGGTTTTTTGAGTTTGCCAGGACTGACCTTGCCAGTCTGCCCCAGTTCGGGGATTGGGCAGGGTATGACGCCCTGAAGCAGGCGGTGCTCGACCGACTTAGCCAGCGCAGCGAAGACGATGGCAGACCCTCAAGCCAGTTTACCCATTCTGCAGTCTATTGGGCGAGTGCTGGCGAGGAGTTTTCCGAGGAACGAAAGTGTGTGGCGAGGTGTTCACTTAAGGGCACTCAGTCCTTGGTTTTCGGGTTGCCCCAGCCGGTCATCGGAGAAATATCATTGCGTTTTGATCCATCAGATCGTGATTTTGAAGGGGCCATGCAAACCGTAGTGCTGGAGTCGCTATTCGCATACATATCCGGTGATTCGGACCGTATTGATCTCATATCGGCACTTAAGGCGTGTCAGCCTGAGCAGTTGCATCAGGTGCGTGTTGAGCCTCAGGAGGGACACGTCCTGCTGGAGATTCAGGGTAATGACCCCTGGTTTGTGATTGATCTTGGTTGCCTGGCTATTGATCCCGGCCTCACTCTGGATCGGGTAGAAGCCAGCCTGACCTGGCAGGCCTTTTACTGAGTGGGCGAGGGTTTTGGCGAAGACCTTTGATTGACCGTCTAGATGGGGGCGACTAGAATTCCAGTATCCCTTTTTCGGCTGCTTTTAGAGGATTTCCCCCAGTCGAGTGCTTGCAAACTACCTTCCTGTACTACTGTTTCTTTTGACCGGAATAGTGATCGGTGTCGTCGCTCTTGCGGCAGGCCGGGTGTTAAGTCCACGTAACCCCTATCCCGCAAAACTCTCGGCCTACGAGTGCGGTTTCGAGGCGTTCGAGGATGCCCGGATGAAATTCGATGTTCGCTATTACCTTGTCGCTATCCTCTTTATCATTTTTGATCTCGAAATTGCCTTTCTATTTCCATGGGCCATCGTCCTTGATGAGGTTGGTGTGTTCGGTTTCTGGGCGATGATGATTTTTCTGGCGGTCCTCGTGGTGGGTTTCGTCTATGAATGGATGAAAGGCGCCCTCGAATGGGAGTGATCGTTTATGCCTCTTGAAGGTGCCATGTCGCAAGGATGGGCGACCGCTCGGCTCGACGACCTGATTAACTGGGCTCGGACCGGGTCAATGTGGCCAATGACCTTCGGTCTTGCCTGCTGTGCTGTGGAGATGATGCATGCCGGCGCGTCCCGCTATGATCTGGACCGCTTCGGGGTTATCTTCAGGCCAAGTCCAAGACAGTCTGACGTGATGATTGTGGCGGGGACACTGACCAACAAGATGGCGCCAGCCCTGCGACGGGTCTACGACCAAATGCCCGAGCCCCGGTGGGTCATTTCAATGGGGTCGTGCGCCAACGGGGGAGGGTATTACCATTATTCCTATTCGGTGGTCCGCGGATGTGACCGCATTGTTCCGGTGGATGTCTATGTGCCGGGCTGTCCTCCGACCCCCGAAGCTCTGATGTACGGCATTATCCAGCTGCAAAAGAAGATCAAGCGTGACGACACCATCGCCCGCTGATCGTGCAGACCCTGAGGGCGGTTATCTTTCAGGACTGGCAGCGAGATTTGAAGCGACGGTGATCTCGGACTATGGCGAGCAGACCGTTGTCGTCGATTGTACCCAGGCATATAACTTCTTAAAGGCCCTGCGGGATGACCCTAACACCCGCTATGAGCAGCTCATTGATTTATGCGGTGTTGATTACGGTGACGATGCGGGGATTCCGGATGCCCACCCGGAACGCTTCGTGGTCGTGTACCACCTGCTGTCGATAAGCCGGAACCGGCGGCTGCGGGTGGTCGCTTATCTGCCTGATGAAACTCTGCTGATCAAAAGCGTGGTCACGATCTGGGCCTGTGCCAACTGGTATGAAAGGGAGGCTTTTGATCTTTTCGGAATCCTTTTTGAGGGACATCCTGACCTGCGTCGGTTACTCACCGATTACGGATTCATCGGCTATCCGATGCGCAAGGATTTCCCCCTGAGTGGGCATGTTGAGATGCGCTTTGATGAAGAAAAGGGTCGGGTGGTTTACGAGCCCGTTTCTATTGATCCAAGAGTGACTGTGCCGCGCGTCATTCGCCACGAAGCCGCTCAATGACCGAGATCCGGAACTACACCATGAATTTCGGGCCGCAGCATCCGGCAGCTCATGGAGTGCTACGCCTTGTGATGGAGATGGACGGCGAAGTCGTGGAGCGGATTGATCCGCATATCGGCCTTTTGCACCGCGGTACGGAGAAACTTGCTGAAAGCAAACCCTACAACCACAGCATCGGCTACATGGATCGTCTCGATTACGTATCGATGATGTGTAACGAGCACGCTTATGTGCTTGCGATTGAGAAACTGCTCGGCGTCACACCTCCGATCCGCGCGCGATACATCCGGGTCATGTTCTCGGAAATCACCCGTATCCGCAACCATCTACTGTGGATTGCGGCCCACGGGCTCGATATCGGCGCGATGGCGGTGTTTCTGTACGCCTTTCGTGAACGTGAAGATCTGTGTGATGTATACGAAGCGACATCCGGTGCGCGCCTGCACGCAGCGTATTTCCGGCCTGGCGGTGTATACCGTGATCTGCCCGACCAGATGCCCCAGTATGCGGCGTCGAGGGTGCATTCAGAAGACGAAACCCGTGAGAAAAACATCAACCGGGAGGGTTCCGTGCTGGACTTTATTGAGTCTTTTGTCGAGCGCTTCCCGGCCTGTGTAGACGAGTATGAAAGCCTTTTGACCGATAACCGGATCTGGAAGCAGAGAACCGTTGACATCGGCGTGGTGAGCCCCGACCGGGCGATGCAACTGGGCTTTACCGGACCGATGCTGAGGGGATCAGGGGTCGAATGGGACCTTCGCCGGAAGCAGCCTTACGAGGTGTATCCGGAACTTGATTTTGATATCCCTGTTGGGGTGACAGGTGACTGCTACGACCGCTACCTCGTCCGAGTCGAAGAGATGCGCCAGTCCAACCGTGTCATCCGCCAATGTATCGACTGGTTACGCAAAAACCCTGGCCCAGTGATGATTGATGACTACAAACTGGCACCCCCCGCGCGTGGTGATATGAAAGAGGACATGGAGTCACTCATTCACCACTTCAAACTTTTTACCGAGGGCTACAGCACTCCTCGTGGACAGGTTTACCAGGCAGTAGAGGCGCCCAAAGGAGAGTTCGGGATCTATATCGTCTCTGATGGCGCGAATAAACCTTATCGCCTGAAGATCCGCGCACCCGGCTTTCCCCATCTTGCGTCACTGGATGAAATGGCACGGGGACACATGCTGGCTGACGTGGTCGCGATTATTGGAACGCAGGATATTGTGTTCGGAGAGGTCGATCGGTGACGGCGGAATCAGGCGTCACGCTTTCAGAATCGGTCCTTCAGAAGATCGAAGCCGAAGCCAGAAAGTATCCCATCCGGCGTGCTGCCGTTAAGTCGGCGCTGAGATATGCGCAAGCGGAACATGGCTGGATTAACGAAGACGTGGTCAATGCAGTAGCCGAGGTCCTGAATCTGGAGCGTATCGAAGTGTTCGAGGTCGCGACCTTTTACGACATGTTCTACACGCGCCCGGTGGGCCGTTTTCCCGTGAGGGTGTGCACCAATGTGTCATGCCTGCTCCGTGGTGCCGATGAGATTATGGATGCGTTGTGTGATCGCCTAGGGGTCAAGGCAGGGGAGAGCACGACAGACGGGCGCTTTACGGTTTTCCCGGCGGAGTGCCTCGGGGCGTGTGGTGGGGCCCCGATGATGTCGGTCGGCGATGATTATCATGAAGACCTCAAGCCGGAGAATCTCGATGTGATCCTGGAGCGCTATCGGTGAACGCCGTCACGGAAACCCGAGTCTGCTTGCCGCCGGCCGGTAGTGATTCGCCATGGACACTCGCGTCCTATCGTGAGCGCGGCGGCTATGAAGCCTGGGAACACCTACTGAGAAACCAGACACCCGGGGAAGAGATTATCGAAACCATTAAGTCTTCGGGTCTGCGTGGACGCGGCGGAGCGGGATTCCCTACGGGTCTTAAACTGAGTTTCATGCCCCGCGATGCGATAGGCCAGAAGTACATCGTCTGTAACTCCGATGAAAGTGAGCCTGGCACCTTCAAAGATCGTGACATCCTTCGGTTTAATCCGCATCAGGTCATAGAGGGGATGGCACTTGCTGGGTATGCCATCGGCGCGACGGTGGGGTTCAATTACATCCGGGGTGAATATTATGAGCCCTGGCATCGTTTTGAGGCAGCGCTGGCTGAGGCGCGCGAAGCGGGCCTTTTAGGTGAGAACCTCATAGGGTCTGGAATTTCGTTTGAACTGCATAGCCAGCGGGGCGCGGGTGCTTACATCTGTGGTGAGGAGACGGCTCTGCTGGAATCGCTGGAAGGCAAAAAAGGCCAGCCCCGGTTTAAGCCGCCGTTTCCGGCCCAAGTGGGGGCTTTCGGAAAGCCGACGACCATTAACAACACCGAGACGCTCGCATCGATCCCGCCCATTATCCGCAATGGACCAGATTGGTTTGCAAAGATCGGCGTGGGGAACAGCGGCGGGACCAAGATCTATTCAGTTTCCGGGCATGTCAACCGACCGGGGAACTACGAGGTTCCAATGGGTATTCCCTTCACGGACCTGCTGGCCCTTGCGGGCGGCGTCATGGAGGGCCGTGCACTGAAGGCTGTTATTCCCGGAGGTTCGTCGGTCCCGGTCGTGCCAGCCGATACCATGATGGAATGCACCATGGATTACGACGGTATCGCCAATGCCGGCTCGGCGCTTGGTGCCGGATCCGTCATCGTCATGGATGAAACCACGTGCATGGTTAGGGTGCTAGAGCGAATCTCCTATTTCTATTTTGTCGAATCTTGCGGACAGTGTACCCCTTGTCGGGAGGGGACCGGTTGGCTCTACCGCATGATTAAACGGATTCGAAACGGTGAGGGCACCCATGAGGACCTCGACCGTCTTAAGTCGGTTGCCGACCGTATTGAGGGTCGGACCATCTGCGCTCTGGGAGACGCTGCGGCCTGGCCGGTACAGAGTTTTCTCAAGCACTTCCGCCACGAGTTTGAGGCCATGATTCCAAGCCGCGAGGCTGCCTGATGGACGCTCAAGCGACTGTTACTGTTGTTATCGATGGTCGCGAGGTTGAGGCGAGGCCGGGGAGCATGCTTATTGAAGCGGCGGATGCCGCACAGATCTATATCCCGCGTTTTTGTTACCACCCGAAGCTTTCCGTTGCCGCGAACTGTCGGATGTGTCTTGTTGAAGTCGAGAAGGCGCCAAAGCCGTTGCCGGCGTGTGCTACGCCGGTCGCGGACGGGATGGTCGTTCAGACGCGCTCCGAGACAGCGGTAGAAGCACAGCAGGGTACGATGGAGTTCTTGCTGATCAATCACCCGCTTGATTGCCCGGTATGTGATCAGGGCGGTGAGTGTCCGTTGCAGGATCAGGCAATGGGTTATGGCCAGGACTTTTCCCGTTACCAGGAAGACAAGCGGGCAATGGCGCCGCTGGATCTTGGTCCGCTGGTAGCAACAGAGATGACCCGATGCATTCATTGCACGCGCTGTGTTCGCTTCGGTAGTGAGATCGCCGGCACTATGGAGCTCGGGGCTACCGGTCGCGGTGAAGACATGACCATAGAGACCTACCTGGATGGTTCTGTCGACAGTGAAGTTTCGGGCAACATCATTGATCTGTGTCCGGTCGGCGCTCTGACCTCAAAGCCATACCGTTTTACCGCCCGCCCGTGGGAGTTGCTCAGCCACTCCGGAATTAGCCCCCACGACAGTCTGGGAACCAATATCACGGTTCAGACCGCACATCACGAAGTGAAGCGGGTGGTACCGCGAGTCAATGAAGGCATCAACGAGTGTTGGATATCGGACCGGGACCGCTTCGCTTACGAGGGCGCTGAGTGTGACGACCGATTGACGCAGCCGATGGTTCGCCGACGTGAAGGATTGATTGAGACATCCTGGGAGGAGGCCCTGAGTGAGGCGTCGGCCGCGATGCAGGCAGGCGCTCAGCAAGGGCAGGCAGGTCTCGCTGCATTGATTCACCCGATCAGCTCCGTCGAAGAGTGCTTTCTTCTGCAGAAGATCATGCGGAACCTTGGATCTGCTCACATAGACCATCGACTTTTCCAACGGGATTTCTCCGATGACTCGATTTCACCCCCATATCCGGGGCTTGGGGTAGCACTCGCCGATGTCGAGTCGCTCAAGGGTTTACTGCTGGTCGGGTGTAATCCCAGAAAAGAAGCGCCACTGCTTGCGCTTCGAATTCGGAAGATGGTGTCTGAGGGGGGTGTGGTCGGGGCAATCGGTCCACGCGCCCTGGACGCGAATTTTGATGTCGCTGCACAGCAGTGCGTGAATCCCTCTAGGCTGACCGGCGCTCTATGTGATCTGATTGAGAAAGTGGATACAGGCGATGTCGAACTGCCTTCTGTTCTGGATGGGGGTCTGGTGCGGAATGTTGACGACATAGATTCTCAGGCGCTCGTCGACGTCCTTGGGCAGGTGGGGCGCGATGGCGCAATCATTCTGGGCCAATACGCGCTCAATCATCGGGACGGAGCAGCCCTTCGTCTTGCAGCAGCGAAACTGGCGCAGCGGATGGGTATGCGCCTTGGGGTGCTGGCTCCCGCAAACAGTGCCGGTGCTTGGTGGGCGGGCGCCGTTCCGCACCGAGGCCCTGAAGGCGCTCCTTCCGAAAGTGAGGGCGCAAACGCCTTGGAGATGACCGATCTCAACGTTCATACGGCGCTGGTTTATGGTCTTGAGCCGGCAATTGATCATGCAGACCCAGCCCGCCTGAATGTGATGCTCGACCGTGCTAAGAAAGTGATCGCCTTCAGCGCCTTTCGGTCTGCCGTTCCCGATCAAGCCGATGTTGTCTTGCCTATTACGCCGTATACGGAGTCTTCGGGCAGCTTTATCAATTGCAATGGTGCGCTGCAGTTCTCAAAAGCAGCCCTTGCACCGAAGGGTAACTCCCGTCCGGGATGGAAGGTGCTGCGCGTGCTCGGTAATTTTCTCTCATTGTCCGATTTCGATTATGACGACGTCTCGCAGGTTAGTGATGCCCTTAAGATTCCACCGGCCGTCACGCCGCAGTCCGTCGGCGCGGAATTGCAGAAGCCGAATCGGGATGTGAACGAACAGGCGATGGCCCCGGAGGGGTTTTCTCTCATAGGCGAACGGGCAATCTATCAGAGCGATCCGGTTGTCCGTCGCTCGCCAGCGCTTGCTAAAACGTCTGACGGACTGATCACAAAGTCATGTCGACTCCATCCGGAGGATCTCGCTGCCTGTGAACTCCCTGAGGGGTCCAAGGTTCAGGTTGCCGGCGCCCATCATAGAGCGACCTTGCAGGTCGTTGCCGATTCGGGCGTGACGCGAGGCTGTATCTTTATCTTTCTTGGATCGCCCAAGACGGCCGCATTTGGCGTCGATGCGGCGCTCACCATCAAGGCAGTGGATTAGGGTGACAGAGGCATTGCTGACACTTTGGAACGAATTGCCCCTATTGCTGCAGCTTGGGCTCAAGATCGGTGCGATCGTATTGCCGCTGATGGGGGCTGTTGCCTATTACACTTTGGCAGAACGCAAAGTGATCGCCTATATGCATGTGCGTATCGGGCCGAATCGCGTCGGTCCGAGAGGGCTGCTGCAGCCGATAGCGGATGCCGTAAAATTGATGTTCAAGGAAATGATCATTCCGACCAATGCGGATCGGCATCTGTTCCTGATCGCCCCTATCCTCGCGTTGGCGCCTGCCCTTGGCGCCTGGGCCGTCGTCCCCTTTACTGACCGTCTGATCCTGGCAGACATTGATGCGAGTCTGCTTTACGTTTTGGCCCTGACGTCGATGGGGGTCTATGGCGTGGTCATCGCCGGGTGGGCGTCTAATTCCAAGTACGCGTTTCTTGGTGCGATGCGTTCAGCTGCCCAGATCGTTGCCTACGAGATCGCGATGGGATTCGCACTGGTAGGTGTACTGATGGCAGCCGGTTCGCTGAATTTGCGGGAGATCGTCCTTGTGCAGTCCGGCGGAATTCACCAGTGGTTTTTCCTGCCGCTGTTCCCCCTGTTTCTGGTTTACCTGATCAGCGGTGTTGCCGAGACCAACCGGTCGCCCTTTGACGTGGCGGAGGGAGAATCGGAGATTGTGGCGGGATTTCATGTTGATTATTCCGGCATGGGGTTCGCCGTTTTCTTTTTGGCGGAATATGCGAACATGATCCTGATTTCAGCGCTGACCGTGATCATGTTCCTTGGCGGATGGCACGCACCGCTCGCGATCGCACCTTTCACCTGGGTTCCGGGCATTGCCTGGTTTTGCGGGAAACTCGCTGCGGTCGCCTTTTTGTTCCTTTGGTTTCGTGCGACCTTCCCACGGTACCGTTACGACCAGATCATGCGTCTTGGCTGGAAAGTGTTTATTCCGGTAACTCTCGTCTGGATCACGGTGATTGGTGTTGCAAAGTTCTTTACGCCGATCGGTCACTGGTTTGGATAGCGTGTCCATTCTGAAACGATTTATAAAGACCTGGTTTCTATCGGAGTTGATACGAGGTCTCTCCGTCACCGGCCGGTATTTTTTCCGCAAGAAGTTCACGGTGCAGTATCCGGATGAGAAAACGCCAAAGTCACCGCGCTTTCGTGGACTGCATGCGCTGCGCCGTTATCCGAACGGGGAGGAACGATGCATCGCGTGTAAGCTGTGTGAAGCGGTCTGCCCGGCACTGGCGATCACAATCGAATCTGAAGAGCGCGACGACGGCACCCGACGTGCCACACGTTACGATCTTGATCTTTTTAAGTGTATCTACTGCGGGTACTGTGAAGAGGCCTGCCCGGTAGATTCGATCGTGCTCACCGATCTTCATGAATACCATTTCGAAACCGGTGCCTCGGGAACGATCAGCAAAGAGGACCTGCTGCGCATCGGTGACGCCCATGAGGCGGCGATCGCCAAGGCGCGCGAGGCAGACGCTCCATATCGTTAGCCTATGACCTTTCTCGAAGTTATCTTCTATGTGTTTTCGACGGTGCTGATCGTGTCAAGTCTGCTCGTGGTGACCGTGCGTAACCCGGTCCGGGCGGCGCTTTTTCTGGTGTTGGCATTTTTCAGCGCTGCCTGTCTGTGGCTAACATTGGAAGCGGAGTTTCTCGCGATTACGCTGGTTCTGGTTTATGTCGGGGCGGTGATGGTGCTCTTTCTGTTCGTGATCATGATGCTCGATATCGATATTGCCCAGATGCGTGCCGGTTTTGCCAACTATCTTCCGCTTGGGTTGGTCGTAGCGCTGGTGATGGCAGGCGAATTGATTCTGGTGATGCTCTCGGGGGAGTTCGGCGAGGCTGAACTTCCTCGTCCCGTCGGCCAAGCAGCCGACTACAGCAACACCGCGGCACTTGGAAGAGTGGTCTATACCGATTATGTGTTCGCCTTCGAGATAGCGGCCGTGATCCTGCTTGTCGCGATCATCGCGGCGATCTCGCTCACCCTTCGCCGGCGGCCCGAGACCCGATACCAGGCTCCCGAAGAACAGGTCAAGGTCAGAAAAGAAGATCGAATCCGGATCGTGCGGATGCCTCGACGTCCGGGAGGGAATCTGTGATTCCTCTCTCCCATTACCTCATCGTCGGTGCATTACTTTTCGCAGTCAGTGTCGTTGGAATCTTTCTCAACCGCAAAAATCTTGTGATTATCCTGATGGCGATAGAGCTGCTTCTGCTGGCAGCCAACATGAATTTTGTCGCCTTCTCGCATTATCTGCAGGATCTCTCGGGTCAGGTCTTTGTGTTCTTTGTCCTTACCGTGGCGGCTGCCGAGGCGGCGATCGGGCTCGCCATCCTGATCGTGCTGTTCAGAACCCGCCGGTCGATCAACGTGCAGGATCTGGATCGGCTCAAAGGCTGACGAGAACTAAGCAGAAGTTAAAGAAGAAAAAAGATGAGTCGCGAACTGCTCTATTTGCTTATTCCCTTATCCTGCTTAGCGGCAGCACTGCTTGCGGGATTTTTGGGATCGCGGATAGGGCGGGTCAACGCACATCGGTCTGCCATTGGCGGCGTTGGACTCGCGTTTATCTTGTCGTGTGTGGTC
>Ga0315336_1003464_pt1 | contig 20918 bp, 15 predicted proteins | sample ASW5metaG_FD_204512 | JGI IMG/M metagenome (GOLD analysis project Ga0315336, IMG submission 204512) | Ammonia-oxidizing marine archaeal communities from Monterey Bay, California, United States - ASW #5 | ecosystem: Environmental > Aquatic > Marine > Intertidal zone | place: USA: California... | reverse complement strand
AACGTTTTTTACCTCAAGTACACAGGCAACCTGGCGGCGATTAAGGGTGATAAATTTCGCGAATTGATTCTGACGCCGGCAGTCAAGGAAATCGCCAGGCGTGGGCTGTCTGGGCAGATCGACTACCTGGTTTATTCTTGCGACTTTCCCTGGCGAGTCGATTTCAAGAATCCCGCTGCCCAGGCAAACAACTCCGCCAAGCCGGTCCGGGCATCTCTGACCGCCGCAAGCTATCTAGGGGCTTTTGTCATGGGGAATCGCCCCGAGATGTTTAGCCTCAGCTCGAACTTCTACTTCTCGCTGCCGCAATCGGGCTTAACGATGTCGCGGGGGTTTCGTTCGCAGTATCGCTGGAGCGTGGGAGGCAAACGGGCCGGGACCAAGGGTATCACGTATTTGCTTTCCGCCATGCTGGGCGTTACCAACGGAAGGGGAAACAGTGTCGAAGAAATCCTTTACTACCTGCGTCGATCTAGCGAGGCCGATGGCACCTTGCCGAAAGGGACGGTCTACTTCGTCCAGAGTGGTGATCTCCGATCCAAAACGAGGCACGACCGCTTTCCCGCAGCGGCGCGCGAACTTCAACTGGCAGGGGTACAAGCCGAAATCATGGAGGGGCGCTTTCCTCTGGGAAAGCTCAACATCATCGGCGCCACCACGGGCAAGGCCCAATTGAAAGTTGCCCAGTCTGGCAGTCGGCTGCTGCCGGGGGCATTTTGCGATAACTTGACCAGCACTGGAGGGGTGTTTCGGATACCCCAAAAGCCGCCTGGCCAGACATGTGTCAGTGAATTCTTGCGACTGGGCGCCGCAGGGGCATGCGGAACCATCTTTGAACCGAGGGCCGTTTGGCAGAAGTTTCCACTGCCCCAGATCCACGTTCACTACGCGCGGGGCTGCTCGCTTGCCGAGGCGTTTTATCAATCGGTCTCAGGGCCCTATCAGCAGATCCTCGTAGGCGATCCACTCTGCATGCCCTGGGCGATCAGTCCACAGGTGGGAGTCGGCGATCTCACGGACGGCGCGACCATTCGTGACGTCGTTACGATCGTTCCGGCCACGCATGTTGTGAAGCCGCAAGGGGTCGCCAGTTACGAGCTGTTCGTTGATGGAAAACGTCTCCAGCGCTGCAAACCGGCCGGTCAATTCTCGCTCAATACCAAGGCGCTGGCCGATGGTTATCATGAGCTACGGGTGGTGGCCGTGGAAAACACGCCCATCGAAACTCAGGGACGCTGGATCGGCCAGGTCATTGTGAAAAACGGTCGCGACGCGGTTCAGCTGTCGCTCAATGAGTCGACTTTAGCCAAAGACATGAAACAGATCACGTTGAAAGTAGTTTCGACAACCAAGGATTCAGTGATCGTCCTGCACAATGGACGCGAGTTAGGGCGAGTCAGCGAGGGAACCGGCAGGGTGCAGGTCCGCAAGAATCTGTTGGGGTCTGGACCGGTGGTCTTGGTAGCGCAAGCTGAGGGCAGCCCCGGGTTGCGATCTCGACCTCTGCGAATCGAGCTCCCCTAGATGCACTTCATCCTCAGCCAGATTCACGTGGCCTGTGTTTCTGTCGGGGCGTCGCAAGGCCTCGCGGGCGAACGATTCAGTATCTGGGACCCATTTCAAGAGACACGAAATCAATAGGCGCCCTTGGTGAACAGGACTGTCTTGATGGTCTTGCCAAGGAGATAGAGATCCAACCATGGCGACCAATGGTGGATGTAGTAGAGGCCTAGCTGAATTCGCTCGTCGAACGTTGTATTGTTACGTCCGCAAACCTGCCACAGACCCGTCATGCCAGGCAGGACGGAGCAAAACGTTTCGAAGTGCTCGCCATACTTGTCAATTTCGTTTTCAACGATGGGACGCGGGCCGACGATGCTCATCTCGCCGCGGATCACGTTCCAGATTTGCGGCAGTTCGTCGATGCTCCACTTGCGCATGAACCGGCCAACCGGAGTTACGCGAGGATCGTTCTTCAGCTTGTGATCTCGATGCCATTCTTCGCTCAGTTCCGGATGGGCCGCGAGGTAATCCTCGATCTTCTTGTCAGCACCGGCGACCATCGTCCTGAACTTCCAGGCTTTGAATCTGGTATTGCCCAGGCCAACTCGCTTGTGGCCGTAAAAAATTGGGCCACGTGAGGTGAGCTTGATAATCAAGGCCAGCCCGAGGATTAGCGGGAACAACAACAGACCCGCGATCGTGGCGATCAGGACATCCATCGCCTGCTTAACGAGTTGCTGAATGGGTAGACTCAAGTGTTGCTCGAAGAGAAACCCGGGCAGACTTTCGTCTAACTGGTGCCGATCCCAATGGTCGGGGATGCCTGTCAGTTCGGAGACGACCAGCACATGGGGCACGTTGCCCAAATGCCGCTCGATGGTGGAGGCCACGTCATGGACCACCTCCTCAGATTCGACCAGCACGGCCCAAAAAGCATTCTCCTGTCGGGCCATCTTTCTAGCCTCTTGCCAAGAGCCGGTGGGCCATGGCGTGTCGTCGTCCAGTTCCTCCGCCTCGGAATCGGAAATCAGACCGACGGGGCGGAGCCCCAGTCGCCGATTTTCTTCTAGCCACTGGCAAACGCCGATGACTGCTGCATGATCGCCACAGACAAGTGTGGGAAATCCCCACCAAGAGGTCTTGGCGAGCCAGCGGCGAACCCGACTGCGAATGATTGGAGCCAGGAACAATACAACGGCGTAGGCGAACAGCAGGAAAGCGACCCGGTTACCGAACAGTGCGGAGATCGGACGCAACCTTGACGCCAGAATCAGTCCAACGATGGTCGACGAGAGAGTTAAACGTTTAATCTCCTCGACCGTACCAAGTCGTGTCCCCGGATAGAGGCCGAGTACGCTATGGATCAAGACCATCGAAAGGGCAACCGTAGGCAGCCAAACGATGGCCCTTGACGTGGCATCCATCGGATTGAGCCACTCGAACCCAACAATATCCGCGATTCCTACCGCCATCAGCAAGGAACTGAAATCGGCCAACAACAGAGGAAGGCACGTGAGCAGGAGTTGGAAAACGTAGGGCCGGTTACGAACTTGCTGCGTGACAGCGGCTCCGGAGCGGCCCGTGGAGTAAACACCTCGGCTCGGTTTGGCAAGACTGCCAGTGAGAGTTCCTCGCATGGACGCTGAAGTTCGCGCCGCCCGAGCTGCGGCGCTACCATTTGGTGCAGGACCCTCTGGTGTGACCGGGTTGGCTGACGCCATCGAAGGGGTTGCCTCAGTGGGACTTTGCGAATCGACCGCTACTTCTCTGGTAACTTTGCTTAGTACGGTTTCACCTTTTTCGTGTCGTGTCATGGGTGGTATATCAGAGCCTTGGTTGTCGTCACGTGTCGGTCTTGATGTCATCAATCGTCGTCTGAATCGGCTACGGCTTTCTTGCGCTTCAGTCAGTCATTGCGAGGAACAATCACAACTGTGTCGTATGAAGGTAGGATCTGGCACCCCTCAGTACACTCGATCTGGCTGACATGCGGCAGCGGGTAACAATCAACAATTGGGAGGCTAATCCTCATAAACTTCACGGGACGTCACTTCCGCTACCAATCTCCATCGAGAAGTCGATCTCTGGATGCCGCAGGTGCTGTGGTCGTCGCACGTAAAACGCGCTCCACTTCTCACCAAACGATCACCGTACGCTGCTTGGAAAGAATGGAAGGAGACTAGTGTTGCAAATGCTGTGCCGACCTAACTTTACGACCAGCTCGACCTATCAAAGACAAGCTCCTTCTGCTTAAATCCCTCAGGCCGTATCCTATCCAGAGGCCGGAAAAGTGTCAAATCACTCGTCGCGCAGACCGGGCCCCTCCTACTGCTCTCAATGATGATTTCGAGGCACCTACACGCGACCCGGCTGCGGACTTTACCGTTTGCCCCGGTTAGCACCAGGCGTTTACGTTTTGCCGCACTCTCAGCCGTTTTCCTCGGAGAATGCAGGATCCGCCTTTTCTGAATTTGCCCTGGTCCCCGCTTGGACATCCACTGTAATAGATGGGCCGAGTTTTCTCACAGTTGGTCGCAGAGACATCGCGATTGGAGGCAATCAGCAAGGTGCTGCTAGTGATAGCTTCGCCTGGCATAACGTTTGCTAAGTAGGCTAAGTAGATTGTCTCTGCACTTTGCAACGGGTCTGAGTATCCTGGCAGCGCATCAGAATCCGATTAATCGGTGTAAAAAACATCGAGATCTTTGCGCTCGAGAGAAACAGAAGCTGTGGCATGTTGCGACCGTACAACATGATGTTGCGTGGGTGAAGCAGAACAACCCTGGCCGGGGGGTGTTGGTATCGGCTGATCGATTATTCAATTGATCGGAGTCACAGAGGTCCTGGAAGACGTGAAACAACAATCATAAGACGCCTCCGCACGATGCCCGATCACACCGATTCTGCTCCGTCGACTCCGCAATCATCGGGAGCTTCCTCCTCGCTGAAGCGTCGCTTGCTGAGTGGCGCCATGTGGTCTGTCATAGGCCGCATCGTGTCGGCAGGCTCGTTTTTTGTTTCCCACTTCTTGCTGGGCCGCGTACTACCAAAGCCTGAATATGCTGCGTATCTGACTGCCTCTGCGGCAGTCTTATTTCTCATCGTTTTCGTATCGATGGGAACAGCCCCCATTCTCGGGCGGGCAGTACGCCAAGCAATTTATGGGGAGCGGGCCGGGCAGACGCAACGCATCATCCTGTCGTGTTGGCAACTGATATTTGGTAGTGCGATCGTCGTGAGCCTGGTCTTCTGGGGATTCACCGCCCTGTTGCCGGCGGGCACAACTTGGCAGGTGATGGCCGACTATCCGTTGCTGCTGTCGGCTTGGTTTTCTCTGACTGCCGGTTGCCTTGTTACCTCCTGGGCCCTTCAGGGACTCGATGATTATCGATCTGCTGTGATTGTTGGCGCACGCAACGGCGGCGCGCTGCCCAATTTCACTTTCTTGTTGTTGGTCTGCCTTTGCTATTACCGAGGCGTCGGAGATCTTCTCACGCTGTTTGTCGCTCAAGCGTTACTGCAGGCCGTGTCTCTGCTGATAGGTGTCTGGCTTGTCGGAAGACGACTGCGACGTATGGAGATAGCAGGGCTGACCGGCACATCGACGGAGACGAATTCCGCCGACGGCGAAGGATTGACCCCCGGATGGTTCTTGCGAGAAAGTTGGCCAAATCTTGCCATTCGACTCATCAATGCCGCTTTGACGAGATTGGACATTCTTTGGGTAGGAATCTTCGCCTCCGAATTGGCTGTCGCTGATTACGGCGCCTGCAAGATTCTTGTGACGCTTGTTGCAGCGCCTTTTGTGATGCTCTTGCCGACTCTCGGGCCGTTTACTGCTGAGCTGCTTTCGAAAGGACAGCTCCAGCGGTTGGAGCGGATCCTCCGCGGTTTTGCCACGCTGGTGTGTCTTCCCGTGGTTGGCGTGTTGGCGGTTTACATGCTGCTCCCGGGATGGACTCTCTCGGTGACTTACGGACAAGACTATGTGGGCGCCTCTCCTCTCTTGCAGATTTTGTGCGTCGGTCAGCTGGCGTTTGTCTTATCGGGCAATAACGGGCAGACATTGGTCATGGGTGGGCATCAGCGATCGCTCATGTCACGTACCTTGATCATGTTCTTGGCGTACGTGATCGTTGCCCTGCCTTTGATGTGGGCGTTTGGAGTTGTCGGCGCAGCAGTGGCCCTCTCGCTTGTCACTCTTGTCCAGAGTATAATTATCACGTTGCTTGCCAAGAAACTTGTCGGCGTGTGGACCATGGCCACGCTGTCGCCAAAGACTATCCGAAGTATGCTGCTGTCTATATTCAACAGAGACCGCCAAGGCTCGTCAGAGGGCGAGTCTTCCCAGAATGACGCTGACTGATCTTAACTTATCCCATAATTCCGACCCCCAGGACTGACAGCCTTCCATGTTTCCTTCGTTTCTCGGAATCGGAGCGGTGCGCAGCGGCTCTACTTGGCTCCACGTGTTGCTCAGCTCACATCCGGACGTCTATCTGCCGGAGATGCGCAAGGAGCTTCACTATTACGACCGCAACTACCATAAGGGGCAGGCGTGGTACGAAAGCTGGTTTCCACAGGCAGGCGCGGGTGAAGGTTATCGGGCCGTCGGAGAAATCACCCCCAGCTACATGTATTGTCCGCAGGCGTTGGAGCGAATTAGAGAGCTCAAGACGGTTGAGAAGCTGCTGATCATCCTCCGCAACCCGGTTGATCGCGTTTATTCGCACTATCGTTGGCAGCTCCGTGCGGGAGGCACCCGGGGAAGTTTCGAGCAGTTTCTCGACGAGTTTCCCAACGCCATCGATTGGAGTCAGTATCACCGACACCTTGCCCCGTTTGTGGAAGCTTTCCATCGAGACAACGTGCTTGTGCTGATCAGTGAGGAAGTCTTCGAAGACGTCGCCACAGCTCGTAAATCGTTGGCAGAATTCCTCCAAATCGATGAGACCAGGTTTCCTTCTGGTGCCGGTGGGAATCGCGTGAACGCTTCGACAATCGCCCGCTTTGGGGGACCCTTTCGAATTGCCCGAAAGCTGGGAAGAAAGCTACGCGACATGGAACTCGACTGGATTGTCGAAGGCGCCAAGCGGCTTGGCGTACCGCGTCTATTTGGCAAGTCGACCAAGGAGGTGCCTCGTTTGAGTAAGCAACAGCGCGATAGGCTGTATGAGGTTTTTCACGAGGACATCGCCAGTCTCGAGGAACTACTCGAGAGGCGAATAGCGCTCTGGCATCGCAACGAAGTCAATGAGTGCTCGGAATCACAAACATCGCCCGTTGACATTCACTAGAGCCTTTCTGCCGATCACATAGCTCATTCTTTCCATCCAACCTAAACGGCGGACATCGGTTAGCTATAACCCAGTCGCTGCAAAAGATCTCCAAAATGCTTATTGAACCACTTGACGTCTCGAGGGGAGAAGTGCTCTGCCCAATTTCCTGCACGTCCAACGCGGTCTAGGGGCGGTCCGGCGTTGGCTATACGAGCACTCGCCCGCATGTTTTCCAGTGTGAATAGCTCCACGGCTTTGGCCGTTCCATCCAAGGACGCATCGGGGTCTAAGAGAGTAATAAGCCTCTCGATCTCAGCCTGGGGGTTCTCGAGGACGTCTTCATATCGGACGATTGGTACGCCCATTTTCAACGCCTCTTCCACTTCCCGAGCCCAAAGCACAGCAAACAAACGAATGGCAATCCAATAACGGATCCGCTTGGGAACAATACCACGGAGCCAACTGATAAAGCGCCGACTTCGCCACTCGTCACTTTGCCACGTTTTTTCGACGCGATGAAAATAGCTGTTCACCACGTCACGCCCATCACGAAGAATATAAACCAGCACGTCATTTGGCCGAAGATGTACGGCGGCAGGGCTAGCGTGGTTCTTTATTACGCAATCAAATTTTTTGCTGCCCTGGTGAGGGTTGGTGCCACTCAGTAGAGGAATCAACGGGAGCCGCTGTGGCGACATTTTGCCTATGGCGCTCTTATAGGGGACGTTTAAGGAGTATGACAGCATGTAGCTCGTCCACGAATTTCCTGAGATGGGATACCCACACATATAGAGAGTTCTTTCACCACGTTCCTCTTGGGGGATTGAGAGTGGATCTTTCTTAAACGGGGCGATGATCGGAAGAATCAGGTCTGTCGCGAGAGACATCAGGCAGATAGGTCCTAGAGATGCAGTGTCGGAAGCCGGGATTCAGTGGGAATGACCGGCAAGTCTGGAACTTGATTGTCGGGAACCCCAAAAAACTTTGAACTGCTATTCTAGACTATTTCCCCTGCGCGAGTCAAACTTCTATGCTGACATCGTAGGACAATCCTGCCGGACTGAAATGTGGCATCTGTCTGCCAGAAAAGCAAGTCGGACGCCGATGCCTCACAGCCAAGTAAATCACCTTACCCGGCAATCACTGGCAAGGATATTGCTAACAACGTAGCTGGTCAACGAATTTGGCAGTGCAAAGATTGCTGAATCGACAGCACGTCGTTCGATTAGCTGGCTCTGGAGGAGTTTGTGAAACTACAGTCTACACATGCTCGAAAGCCTCCCCAATCTGAGGTGGACCCCATCGTTTGGACAGCCAATGGGAGCCACCTCCGAGTTCACATAGTACACTACAAAGATATAGAACAGGATGAATCTTTTGAGGTTAGTCGGATCGTTGAGCTTCTGGGACTCGAAGCGGGCCTGCATACCAATGAACAGACTGGGCCTTTCGACGTCTCCCTATTTGTCCACGTTGGCCGGCTGGTCGATGATTGGAGAAAAGAACCGCCGAGGTGCAGCGATACCCGACTCGGTCTGATGGCCTGAGGTTCGCAGTGCGCCCTCCGGTTGCGTCGAGCGTGGACTGTTCCAATGAACAGGCGCAGCCAGCTTCCCGCATCGCAGCAGAAATCCTTTTTCCTTCCCATAAACAATATGATGAAACAGCGAGTTCGCCGGCAATGACCACAGTACGACTGCCAGACTTTCTTATCATTGGTGCGATGAAGGCCGGAACAACCACGCTCTATCAAGACCTGAAGCGTCAGAAGGCGGTCTTCCTGCCTAATCGGAAAGAACCGATGAATCTAGTCGACTCGAACGTTCTCTCCAAACGTGGGCGAGCGGCCTATGCCAGACTATTTCAAGAAGCGCGGCCCGAACAACTTTGCGGCGAAGCCTCTACACACTATACACAACGACCTGCTTACGAAGGTATGGCCGAGCGGGCGCACGAACTGCTTGGCGATCAGATAAAACTTATCTTCCTGGCACGCAATCCGATTGATCGCGCTATCAGCCATCATCACCACCAGTACTTGCGTCGCGAGGCCGACAGCGACGTGAACCAGTATCTCCTTCAGAACGACTACCCGGTACGTGTTAGCCAATACAGTATGCAGCTGGAGCCCTGGGTCACGACGTTCGGCCTCGAGTCCATTCTGCTGATTCCCTTTGAACATTTCGTTGCCGACCGCCAGGGAACATTGCAACAAGTGGGTCAATTCCTGGGAATCGAAGTCGACCCACAGATGGTTGACTCAAAGAGGACCAGTAACGTTAGCGCTACAAAACGACAAATCCCGGCGTGGATTCGCTTCGCAGGTCAGACTTCCTTTACCGCGAGTTTGCGCAAAGTCCTGCCGAAGCCTTTGTACACAAGGCTGCGCAACATGATCTCTTACACACTGCCTCCTCCCAGAAAAGCGACATTTACCACAGCCGAGTTACTGCGCGAGCAATTAGAACCCGACCAGCATCGTTTAGAACAGATGTTTGGCCTGGAAGAGCCGCTCTGGGACCTTGGCGCAACCGTGGAGAAGTTTCGCGATTCCTGATTGCCGCCACTTCCCCGGCACATTCAGTAGTCTTCCCAGGACACCGACCCTCCAGGAATCGAAGAGCCAATGAATCAATCTGTCCCGGAAGTGCACCATAGTCGAGGAAAACCTTTACAATGGCCGGAAACCGGCTGTCTTGGTGGCTTGCAGTCCGCAAACTCTGTTTTTATAGGTATTGCGGCTTGATTGGGGTATGGAGCTTTCTGAAGGCTCCCTGGCAAGATTCAGCCCTGGTCGCATGACAGATTCTGCCTCAGACGATTACAATGCGAGTTAGAGTTATGGTAGGGATCCACGCTAGGCATGTGATTTCCATAATCTGTCTGGCGAATCGGTCCAGCGTATGGGTTATGACGAATAAGCCTCTTATTGCGATGTCCAACACTTCATTCGTTGTCCAGAAAACGTAACTGCCATGCCCAGCTTCGCCACACCACTCCAGGCGCAACTGAAAGAGTTTGCCCTCCCTCCCGGAAAGGCCAGCTCCCTGGACTACGTGCGTGGCGGATCAATTGTGATCTGGTTTCTGTGCACCGTGCTTGGTTTTTGGTGGGTAAGGGATTTCGCAGCCAGGCTCGATTTCGCGGCTCAAGGGCGATACTACATCTTCTACGCCGTTGGACTTTGCACCGTTGGGATATGCCATCTCACACTCGGTGCCAAGAAGATCTCCGACGTGTCCTACCTGCCACCCTTTGGCGACTTTAAGTCAGGCGCTCTGGCACTGTTTTTTATCTCCATGGCCGTTCTGTCGCCTCTTTCAATCGCTCCCCTCGAATCGGCAAGGTATGGCATCGCGACTTGGGGAGTGCTCTGCGTTGCTGCTCTGGTGTGGCGAAGCAATCCCCGAGTAGTCCGGTTGGCGATCGTCGCGACAGGGTGTGTCGTCATGGGCTATCTGCTAATTGTGCTAGTAAAGAACGGCATGAGCTATGGGGCCGTGGGCGGCGTCAATCGTAACCGCTACTGTTCGGCGGCCTTTGCTGCGCTAGTGTGTGGATTCATGACGCGTGGCAAGCTGCGCTGGATGATTGCCTTGACCGCCATTTCACTGATGGTCATGTTAAGCTCGCGTGGTACGCTACTGGGTACCTTCATCTTTTTGTTCGTCTACTTCGCTCAGACGAAACAACTGCAAAAGGTAATCGGCGTCTTTTTCGCCTTAGGAATAGTCGGACTGGTCATCGTGCTCCTTGCGCGCGGCGGCGGCGGAAAAAGCGATCCGATTCTCGAAGGTGTGCTCAAAATGAGCGACGCGAAGCGCGGCATCGGTTCGGGATTGACTGGACGTACCGATCGTTGGGACGAAGGCTGGAATACCTTCCGCAAGAGACCGTGGGTCGGATATGGCTTCCGCACTCGTTCGAATGACTCTCTGGAAAGTAAGTCGGCCCACAGTGGATACATCAATCTCTTGCTCGACACAGGCTTGCTGGGGTTCGGGCTGCTGATCGGAGCGCTGACCTTTGACTGTCTTCGCCGCAGGAAGTTCACCAAGACCATGGGTAAGTTCTACGGCCTGTCAAGTATCCCGCCACACCTGCAGCCGATATTCGATGTCAATTGTATCGCGGTGGCCGTGTATGCGCGTGTCGCGCTCCTCTGGCTTCTCGACCCGAGTTACTTAAGCCTCGGCACGCCGTTTAACAACATACTCTTGATGTTGATTAGTGCCCCCGTGGCGGTGCTCACCTCCCGTGCATTGGCCAGCGATCCGTATTTTGCTCCGCTGCCACCGACCATGGCTTATGGGATGCAGATGGGGCGTGCCGGCTGAAAAGCTTGCGCTCATGCACCCGGCCTGCCTCTCCAATAGGGATAATCGCAGTTTGTCGATTCCACGTGTCACGTTTGTCGGGCCGTTGCCGCCGCCGGTAACGGGAATGACCGCCATGACCGACGTGATCGTACGGGCGTTGGCTGCAGCTGGCCCGATGACGTGCTTCAACTGGTCGTGTGGCAAGCCGTTGAAGGGAATCCGCTGGAAGATCGCGCGGTTTTGGGGCGCGGTTCGTTCCTTCTTCGGGTTGCTTCTCCGTGGCAGACGACCAGGTAAGCCGCTCTATTATTTGGCCAATTCGTCATGGGGAATGGCCTACGACTTCGTACTCTTGGGGCTGGGCCGGCTGCTCGGGTACCGCATCGTGCTGCACCATCACGCTTATTCGTATCTTGATCAATACGATTGGCGGATGGCTCTGGTGAATCGGCTGGTTGGCTCGCGAGGAGCCCATGCCGTTCATTGTCAGAAAATGGTGGATGACTTTCTGGCACAATACAACACGGCAGCAACGTTCCTCATCGTGCCGCCGACCATCGTATCGTCCGAAATGTCTCTTCCCAAAGACGCGCCATCGCGAGAAAATTCACCCGATCGCCCGTTCGTGTTAGGCTTCCTTAGCAATCTCACGATCGCGAAGGGCCTGCACTTGGTGCTCGACACCTTTGAAGAATTGGCATCCCGCGATGACAAGGTCCGACTGATCTTGGCCGGACCGTGCTATCAGAAAGAAGCCACTGCACTGGTCGAACAAGCCCTCGCCCGCTGGCCAAAACGTGTGGAGTATCGAGGACCGGTGTACGGCAACGACAAAACGGCGTTCTTCTCCGCGATCGATACGTTTCTTTTTCCCACACAGTACCGGAACGAATCGTGGGGGATTGTATTGACGGAGGCGATGTCGATAGGGTGTCCGGTGATTGCCTACGACCGCGGCTGCGTCTCGCACATCATCCGCGATGGCTGTGGATTGGTGGTTGCCCGCGACGACGATTTTGTCACTGAGGCAGCGGGGTTGATCTCGCAGTGGATTGACAACAAAGAACTGCACGAACAGGCGTGCCAGCAGGCTCTGACGCGTAACGAACAGTTGGAACGAGAATCTGACGAGCAATTGGCACAGTTCGTTGAGAGCCTTCGAGAGCTATCAGATTGAGGGACTTCTCCAGAGTGGTTTGTTAGCGGTCTGGTAGACGTTCTCCACGCAAGGTGCAAACCTTCGACTGGTTGGCCTTGCGAGGTGCAAGAAAATCGTTTTGGGGCTGGAATTTACTCGCTATTCTGCTGACTCTCTGGTCAACGTCCACCCTCTGCTTCGTTCAAGTTCCCAGTTGATCGTCATAAACACTCCCTACCTGCAGTTGGGTAACACCCCGATTGGGAGTGCGACCGAGCAGCTCGAAATTCTCTGGCTGAAAGATAGATCAGGAGATTTGTGCCCATCCACCCAGCGAGAGACATCCGATCAACAGGAATCGTGCCCTCCTGTGAAGCAGCTTAGTGGAAAACGAAGATTACAAAAAGTTGCTATAATTTCAGCTGGAACCTCCGAGTCTGGCGCCGATGTTCAATGGGATTTGAGCATTGTACGGAAGGCTTTGATTCTTCCGGATGAGACAGAAGCAGGAGTCGGAATAGCACGGTTCCCTTCCAGACCAGGCCTGGAAGGGATCGCTTGATTGCTCAGCATGCGTAAGCGGATTAGACTGGTGGTTTAGGGATGCGCTCTGTCGCGGTACGGGACTACCGGTCAATGCTAGGCTGGGGTCAGCCTGACTTTCTGTTAGTGAGTTATTATTGATGTCTGCGCAGCCATTGAACCTCGCCGCTTGCATTTCACTTGCTAAATCCGGGCTTCCACTGGGCGACCTAAGCCCATTGGACGCGCAGAGGTCAATCGTCTAGAAATCACCCTCTTGGGTAAATAAGTTAGGAAGAAAACGTAATGGCTGATCGCGTCATTAGAGTGCTCTGTACGCTTGGTCCTGCGTCGCTTAATCAGAATACGATCGAGCGTTTGCAAGAGCGTCAAGTCGATTTGTTTCGTATCAATCTGTCGCATACGCCGTTAGATAAATTGGCAGCTACGATCGAGTGCATGCAGAAATATGCCACGACTCCGATCTGTCTTGATACTGAAGGCGCGCAAGTTCGCACAGGCACAATGACCAAGGGCGTCGTTGTGCACGACAGACAACATGTGCGTCTTGTTGCCGAAAGCGTGGTTGGAACCGCCAGTTGTCTCACACTGACACCGCCGAGCGTGTTTGATTCGCTGGAACCCAGTAATCTGATCGGACTCGATTTCGACGGCGCCGTGCTGCTTGTGTTGGAAGTTGGAGAAGGTTACGCCGAAACGGTTGTGCTCAATGGCGGCAAGATCGGCAACAACAAAGCCGTGGGAGTAAGCCCCGCACCCAAGTTGCCGCCGCTTTCCGAGCAGGATGTTGCTGCGGTTGAGATGGGTCGCCAGTATGGCATCACAAACTACGCCCTGTCGTTTGCCAACTGCGCTGCAGATGTGGCTTTGTTGAGAGAACACGCTGGGTCCGACTCGTACATCATTTCAAAAATCGAAAGCAAACGGGGTGTTCTCAATCTCGATGAGATATTGGCCGAAACGGACGAAATACTGATCGACCGCGGCGATCTTTCTCGCGAAGTACCACTGGAAAACATTCCCCTACTTCAAAAGGCCATCATTCGAAAAGCAAACATGGCCAACACGCCGGTCTGCGTAGCCACGAATCTGTTGGAGTCGATGCTCAGCAACCGAAAACCGACTCGAGCTGAGGTCAACGACATTATCAACACGCTGCTGGATGGTGCCAACGGCCTGGTGTTGGCGGCAGAAACGGCCATCGGTGACCATCCGATCAGCGCGGTCGACATGGTCTTGAGTCTCATCGAGCGTTATCGACGTTCGCTCGACGGCTACAGAATCTCAGATCTTTTGGAGTCTGTTCCATTGCTATTGCCAGCACTGCACGGCCATACCGAAGAAGAAAGCAGTCCGACGCTCCGTCAAGGACGCGTGCCAGGGAATATCATCGACTCGGTGCCTTCCGTGAGTGTTGATATTGAAACGGCGATGGACATCGAGCAAATTGCACAAGGCGTCTATTCGCCTCTGCGTGGATTTATGACTCAGGCGGAATTGGAGGGTGTGCTGGACGACTATCGACTGCCGGGCGGCACGGTATGGACGATGCCGATCCTGCTTCAAGGTCAGCAGGACGATTTTGTTTCCTACCAGCCGGGCCAACCGATCCGCTTGGTCGATCAGCGTACGGGGGAGGCAACGGCAATCCTCTACGTAGAAGACAAATATGAGGTCAACCTGGAGGATGTTGCCAAACGCTGGTTTGGCACCGCGGACTTGAAGCACCCTGGCGTGAAACGATTCGTGAGTCGGGGCAACGTGCTACTGGGCGGCCCGATCGAGTATTTGGGGCCAGCCAGTATTGCCCGTTCTCCCTATCAGCTCACGCCAGAACAAACTCGGACGATCTTCGACATCAAAGGCTGGACGAAGATTGTGGCGTTTCATACTCGCAACGTGCCGCACAGGGGCCATGAGCATGTCATCAACAACGCCTGCGAACGGGCCAACGCGGACGGCATTCTGATTCATCCGGTGATCGGTCCCAAGAAGGCGGGTGATTTTCAAACCGATGCCATCCTGGGTGCTTATGAGAAGCTCATTACACTGGCCTATCCAAAGGCTTTGCTAGCCGCGTTTAGCACCTACTCTCGTTACAGTGGCCCACGGGAAGCCGTGTTTACTGCCCTCTGTCGCAAGAATTTTGGTTGCACCCATTTCGTTTTGGGTCGCGACCATACGGGTGTCGGCAGTTTCTACGCGGCCAATCAGAATCGCGAACTCTTTGAGTCGCTTGGAGAGATTGGGATTAGCCCCGTCTTCTTCGATACGGTTTACTATTCACAGGAACAAGAACAGACCGTGGAATCTTGCAAACCGAACGAGGACGATTATCAGTCGATCTCCGGCACAATGATACGAGATTTACTCGACAATCAACAGCCAGTCCCCGACTGGTGCATGCGCAGAGCGATTTCCGAGTGGCTACTGGAAAAACAGAATGCCGGTGACGCCATCTTTATAGAAGCGTCCTGATTTCTTCACCTGCGTTTTCGTCGCCAGGTCTACTGATTCAGTGCCATGACCATCGTACCTAACTTTCTGTTCATTGGCGCTGACCGGTGTGGGTCAAAGTCGCTGCACAACATGTTTCGTCAGCACCCCGGTTGTTATGTGCCACCCATTGCGGATCCCTATTACTTTGATAAGAACTACGACCGCGGTTGGGACTGGTATTGCAAGTTGTTTGAGAATGCACCTGCTTCAGCCAAAGCCATTGGCGAGTTTTCCCATGACTACATCCATTCGGCAACTGCAGCGGAACGCATCGCCCACGACCTGCCCGACGTCAAGCTATTGGCCACCTTGCGGCACCCTATCGATCGCACTTTTTCTTCCTATTCCGGGGCGTATGCCGCAGGTGTGATTCGCCTGCCATTCGAGCAAGCGCTCGACGAAGTGCCGATGTTGATCGACTACAGTATGTATGCTGATAAGCTGGAAACTTACTTTCGGCTGTTTGGGAAAAAACAGATCAAAGTGCTTCTGTTTGATGACCTGGAAGCAGATCCCAAGAACTTTGCCTGGGGGGCCTTTGGATTTCTGGACTTGCCTCTGGTCGAGGACATCGATTTCGGACGTCGCATGAGTCCACTTTCCAAATCCCGTTTCCCTGGGTCGGGTGCTGCAAGCAAGCAGTCAGCAAATCTTCTTCGTAAACTCGGGTTAGTGGAACTGCTGGGGAAATTGAAAAGCAATGACTTTGTCCGTTCGCTGTTTTACAAGCCTCTTGCGCAATCTGACCGGCCGCAGATGGAACCCCGTATTCGAGACAGATTGCGGGAAATCTTTGAACCACAGGTGGCTCGGGTTGAGCAGATGCTAGAACGCGATTTGGCAGCCTGGCGGCTCTGACGGAATTGGACGATACGCAACGATAACGTAGCGGTTTGGAGATTAAGAAAATGCTTTCCAAAGCATTAGATGTTGCCGAAGCCTTGCGATACCCGGGTGGTAGGCGCGCGCTGATGAAGAGTCGGCCTCGCTCGATAACGTCCTGGCTTATCATTAATCGATTGCGGGAGTTAGGCGTTACCTTCCAGACGATTATCGACGGCGGTGCAAATATCGGCCAGTTCGCCAGAGCGGCACATCTGTGCTTTCAGGACGCGAGCATCCTGTCATTCGAACCGTTGCCTGATATCGCAGACCAGCTCGAGGCGAATTTGAGCGATGTCGCTAGGCACGCAATCTTCCGGTCCGCTTTAGGCAACAACGATGGCGAAACCGAGTTCAATAGAAACTCGAACAGCCAGGCGTCCTCCGTGCTGCCCTTACTGCAGACGCCTGGGGGGCTGACGGAGGACACCAAAGAGACCGAACATCTGCGTGTGCCGATTGGGCGCTTGGACACCTTGCTCAAGGAACATTCGCTCAAGTCGGCGGTGCTGCTGAAACTCGATTTACAGGGATACGAGCTGGAAGCACTCAAAGGAGCCAATAATACACTGCAGCAGTGCAGTCATGTGCTGCTGGAAACGGTTTTCGACAGGGAATATGGAGATGAACCGCTGTTCGAGGAGATCTGGGGTTATTTGCGAGAACAGGGATTCCAATTTGAACGGCCACTGAATGTTTCCAAGGGTAGCTCTGGCAGTATCGTGCAGATGGATGCTCTGTTCCGACGTCGATAGCCGACGTCGATAGCTTCGACAAGACTGATGGGAGAGCCACAGATGGGCATGGGCATGCATCAGGAGAAACATGCCACTCTTAGCTCTTAGGTACTGAACGGCAAGCACAGGGGGCAACGCCGCGCCAACTCGCTTGTAGGGCCGTGACTCCGGCGATGGAGACCCAGAAATTGCGGCCCCCGCCAGAATTTAGGAGAATTCCCCAGCGCAAGATGCGGTGCGAACTGCAAGTCTTGTTATAATGGCTTATTCAGACGCCAGCAGTTGTTTGGATGCATCCTAATGAGGATTAACAGCTTTTCGCGTGTTGGAGCAGCCTCCGGTCCACCCCCGAATAGTGTGATTTGGCTATCCTTCGAAAACAAAGAGGGTTGTGTCGCCTTGGTGGTCAGTACCTCGGGTTACTAAAGAGTCGTAGGGAGGAGTATTCCTCCGCTAGTGCGTGATAAGCGCCGTTGGCGATCAGCAGTGTAAATAGGTAACTCGCAGTCTAGTGGTTCGTCACTTTCATGCTGGTCGTGATGGCAAGTCAACGATTCTTGCCCATCTTTGTAGAATTGCACTTATATGAACAGACTGCGAACGAAGATATCGTCTCGATTTAAGGGCAGCCGGGCAGTTGGAAGAAGTACAGACCGTGTCCTTCGTTGCGAACGTCTCGAAGACCGCCACCTTCTGACGGCGACCGTTATATCTACATTGCCCCTTACCGCTTCGGCATCGGTGCCGGTTGATACGAATATTGAAGCAACGTTTGACGCTTCAATTTCTCCGGCAACGGTAACTGATCAGTCGTTTGTGGTGCATAGTCGGCAAACCGCTCGCCTTCTATCATCGCTGGGGCATATCACGAGTCTAGCGGGCACTGGGGCCCAAATCACTTTGGATCCATCAGACAATTTCTATCCCGGGGAATTGGTCCAAGTCACCGCCACCGCTGAATTACTTGACACTTTATCCATGGAAATAGAACCACACGTGTGGGATTTCCGAACTGCTGCTACCGGTGGCACCGGCACATTCAACGACAGCGGGCAATTGCTGGGCAACACTAAGGGCTGGCTTGTAGCACTGGGTGACGTCGACAGTGATGGCGACCTCGACGCCTTTGTAACTAGTTTTGAGCTCGGAGGCGAAACCTTTATTCCAGGCGCCCACTTGTGGATAAATCAGGGCGGCCAGCAGGGCGGCTTTGTAGGCCAATTCATCGATAGTGGCCAGGAGTTGGAACACATTCGACCGCACGATATCGCGCTGGGCGATCTGGACGAAGACGGAGACCTCGACGCTTTCTTCGCAAATTCTTCTGGTAAACCTAACACCTTATGGTTCAATCAAGGCGGCCTGCAGGGTGGAACCGAGGGAGTATTTGTAGACAGCGGCCAAAGGATGTCTAATTCATATTCTCGAGGCGTCTCACTAGGCGACCTAGATGCCGATGGTGATCTAGATGCGTTCATCTCTAACCGAAAGGAACAACCGAATCGCGTCTGGATCAATCAGGGAGGCACACAAGGTGGCACACCAGGCCAGTTTCTAGATAGCGGCCAATTGCTCGGGAATGCTAGAAGCTACGATGTCGAATTGGGTGACCTGGATAGGGATGGTGACCTCGATGCGTTCGTCGCTAACCGCGATATAGTGGGAGTACCTAATCGAGTTTGGCTTAACGATGGAACCGGGACATTTTCCGATAATGGCCAGCTGCTCGGAGACTCCCGCACCCGTTCTGTTGCACTCGGCGATCTCGACGGCGATGGCGATCTAGATGCCTATGCAGCAAATCGATTCGACGACCACACATGGGTGAACCAAGGCGGCGCACAGGGTGGAACTGAAGGCCAGTTTCTAGATAGCGGCCAAGTGCTAGATACTCACAGAGGCTACGATGTCGGGTTGGGCGACTTCGATGGCGATGGCGATCTCGACGCATTCGTTGCGAGTGCCTATGCACCCGCAAACTTCGTCTGGATCAACCAAGGCGGCGCACAGGGCGGAGTAGCGGGTCAGCTTGTCGACAGCGGCCAGAGGCTTGGAAGCTCTGATAGCAGAGGCGTTGCACTCGGTGACCTTGATAATGACGGCGACATCGACGCGTTTGTGACTAACCGCGGCGATGACGAACCGGACCGTGTGTGGTTCAACCAGAGTAGCTCAACTCTATCTGCTAACTTTGACTTGGACGACAATATCGATGGAGCAGATTTTCTAATCTGGCAACGAAATGTTGGCGTTCCGAGCGGAGCCACGCTTGCAGATGGTGACGCGGATGGAAACGGCTCAGTTGACGGTGCAGACCTCGTTGTGTGGGAAAGCCAATTTGGGACTGCCGCTTCTTCAGTCGCAGCTAGTTTGAATAGCCAAAGTGTTCAGCCTTCGACGCAGCTGGCTGTCGCCGAGCCTACCACGTCTGCTCCTCTGCAACCTGTCACGAACACTAACGTGTGGTTGAAGCTTCCTTCTCGCAGACTCGCTACTGCGAGAATCCTTGGGACCCATCACTTGGGAACCACATCTTCATCACTTCAGCAAACGGACAATGCCTTCGAGCATCTGTATCTCGATGTAGATACCCCTGGGTGGCGAGGACCCACGTTGCGTCTCTTAGACGAAGATCTAGAATTACTCTCCGGCGCGCGAGCAGCTGGCTACAATACAGTAGAGGAAAGAGCTGATACAGCGCTTGACGATTGGGATGGAACCCGCGTTTCAACTCTTCTCTAAGTTCTTGACCGTCGTACTGATTATTACTCCGATTACTAAGCATCGAAAACATACAGCTCCGAGAGCAATAGGTTGAACAGAGATCGGTTATCCAGCAAGAAGCAGGGGCTTTAGACGAAATCAGAGGGTGTTCATTCATGACCTGGCACGAGTGGCTACTTTGTATAGGGAAAAAGGATTTGGGAAAGGTTTTCTGGGTGTCGGCGCTTACTGTTGGGCGCAAATTGCGTTGCTCGCGCTGGTCGTCGATGGCTGGATGTGAATGTAGGAGTTTCATGGAGGCCGAAAAGCCCTGATCTCGGGATAAGAAACCGTGCTTATCGAGCGTCAAAGCAACGCCAAGGTGCTTGTAGGAGCGTGATTCCAGTGAATCGGAACCCAGAAATTTGGGGCCACCGGCAAATTAATAGGGAAGACCACAACGTGCCAGACATAGAATAGAGTGGACCCTCAAGCTGCTAAAATGGCCCCTAGTGATGGATGTTGAGGTATTCAATTGCATTCGGATGAAAATGTTCTGCTTAGCCAAAGGAACGAACATCGGCGATAGCGACTTTCGGGCAGTCTAGCAAGTTGAGCGTGGCTAGATTGGAGTTGGGTGGTTGTCGTTGCCCTCGTGAGGTACGGACAAGAGATGATTCTAGAGCAAACAAGAATTGGCCTAGGTTGCGCCCGGTGGCCGGTCGTGTGCCTTGTATTAGCAGGGGTATTCTATTCCTGCGATCAGAGCCGAGCTGCTTTGCCTGCGCCAAATGTAATTGTGTTCATGGCTGACGATTTGGGAGCGGGCGACATCGGAACCTACGATAATCTTGATGGCCTTGGTGAAACGTCCAAGGTCCCCACGCCCACGATTGACGCACTTGCCAGTCAGGGAATGAAGTTTTCGCAAGCAAGATCGAGCGCCTCTCTGTGCGCTCCTACACGCTATCAAGTCCTCACAGGCAACCATACGTGGAGAGGGCGAACCGAAAACGCCGCCTGGAATATGGGCCAGACTTCAAACATGCTCGCGGGTCAACAGACTGTGGGGAATGTAATGCAATCTGCCGGATACCGCACTGGCTTTATTGGCAAATGGCATCTGGCAGGTCGCTGGTATGAGAAGAACTCAGACAATTTTATCAACCCTGATGAAACTAACTTTGATCAAGTAGACTTCGCGCGGCCATTCAAGGACGGTGCATTAGAACACGGATTCGATTATTCGGCATTATTAGGGGGTGGTATTCAACATAAACCATATGCTTTTTTAGAGAATGATGTGCCTGTGCAG
>Ga0315336_1003463_pt1 | contig 20919 bp, 21 predicted proteins | sample ASW5metaG_FD_204512 | JGI IMG/M metagenome (GOLD analysis project Ga0315336, IMG submission 204512) | Ammonia-oxidizing marine archaeal communities from Monterey Bay, California, United States - ASW #5 | ecosystem: Environmental > Aquatic > Marine > Intertidal zone | place: USA: California... | reverse complement strand
GCATGGTATTCCAGCGACCCAACCCATTCCCGAAAAGCATCTACGAAAACGTGGCATATGGTCTGCGCATTCAAGGCGAAGACTCCAAAGCGGTGCTCGATGAGCGCATCGAATGGGCACTGAAAAGCGCAGCTCTATGGGACGAGGTCAAAGATCGGCTAAAGGAATCGGCATTGGGATTATCAGGAGGGCAGCAACAGCGCCTGGTCATCGCCCGGGCGGTTGCCGTGCAACCATCCGTGCTGCTACTCGATGAGCCAGCGTCGGCCCTTGACCCAATCTCGACGCTAAAGATCGAAGAGCTGATCAATCAACTCAAAGACGATTACACCATCGTGATCGTCACCCACAACATGCAGCAGGCGGCCCGGGTATCGGACAACACCGCGTTTCTGTATCTGGGCGAGCTGGTCGAATTCGGCGAAACCGATACTATATTCCGCAATCCCACCAAAACACGCACCGAAGACTACATCACCGGGCGTTACGGATAACCACGACTATGAATCGACACATATCGGAACAGTACGACATCGAGCTTTCCCAGATCACGGAATTACTCATGGAAATGGGCGGATTGGTAGAACGGCAGGTTAACCGCGCGTGCACTGCCCTCACCACCCACGATAAGGCAATGGCTGAGGCCGTGCGCGATGACGAAACAAGGCTCAACCAATTCGAGGTTGAACTGGACGACCACTGCGTATCCATTATCGCCAAGCGCCAGCCAACCGCAGGCGACCTTCGCATTGTCGTCAGCGTGATGAAGGCAATCACCGATCTGGAGCGGGTCGGCGACGAGGCCGACCGGATTGCGAAAATGGCCATCGCAATAGCCGATACAGCAATTCCCGCGGATCAATACGCCGACTTTCGCGACATGCATGCAAAAGTAGAGCGGTCTCTGCATCGCACGTTAGATGCCTTTGCCAGGCTGGACGTAGAGAGCGCACTGCGTGTGATCGAATCTGACGAAGACATCGATCGTTGCTACGACGCCATGGTCAGAAAGTGTATCGGCGCTATGCGTGACCAGCCCGAGGACATTGAGAGTTCTATCAGTTTAATCTGGGCCGCACGCGCGCTGGAGCGCATTGGCGACCATGCCAAGAACATCAGCGAGTACGTCATTTACCAGGTCAAGGGCTTGGATGTGCGACACGCTGGCAGCCCGGCGTTCGACGAAGAGAGCTAAGCCCAAACCGCGGTTGCGAGGGGCCCACAAGCCTCGTAGTATGCGCGCCTCGCATGCCCAGGTGTTGGAACTGGTAGACAAGCTGGATTTAGGTTCCAGTGCTCTTTGAGCGTGGGGATTCGACTTCCCCCCTGGGCACCAACAACTCAGCCATCGGTGCGAACTCGTAGTGGTCCGGCGCGCCGACACCATGCAACGCGAGCAGTGTCGGTGCGAGTTCACGCAGGTCGCCACGACGATCACGGCCGACCGTGAAATTGGGGCCTGAGACCAAAATACCACCACCGATGGTGTGATTCCCCGAGCGTTGTTCCCAGCGCACACCTTCTACCCGACCGATGGATGGTGACTCCAACATCGCGACCGGCGCTTCAGCTCCCCATATGATGCCAACGTCCGGCAACTCTGCCTGTAAGGGGCCTGAAAATTCGCGCTGCGGGAACACGATCTCGGCAATCGGACTCCTCCCTGTCGCGGGATTGATCAGTGACTGGAATTCGCGCTCCAGTAACGATAGCAGCAACTCATACTCCCTACCCGGCGCGACTATGCCGCGAGGTTCCCGGCCGATTAGATTCACTCGGAGGTGGCTGGCGCCAACGTCGGCTATCTGAAAAACACTAGTCTTCGCCCAATTCGCCCGCTCGCGGTCGGTGAGCCGGCGTATTAGTGGTCGTATCGCAATGGGCAAATGGCGCTTAAGTCGCCTCGCGATGGATGCAGGTCCAGATGTCTCTGGGCTGTGGGTTCCACTGGTGTCATCTGTCTCAAGGAGGTCTGCTCGAGTCCCGCTTGACGCGGCATACATCCCCAATCTTTCGAGCACGGGCTCCACCAGGTGATCGCCCCGATAATTTGGCCCCATTCCGCGGTCAGAAACTATCAGAACATTCGTGTCTTCACCCGCGGCCTCACAAATGCTCGCGCATTCGTCATCGAGTACTCGATATAGCTCAACAAGCGCACCCGCAAGGGGATGCTCGGCCCCTGCATACTTGGGGTGATTCGGATCCTGATATTGCCAGAAGAAATGTCCACCCTTGTGGACTTCGCTAAATCCCGCGAACCCAAACTGCCACCGGGAATCGTGACGCATCAGCTCACGAACAAGCTTGCCCTTCATCCGCGTTCCATGGTGCAGCTTCTCGCGGAGGGCGAGCAGCGTGGGTTCGTCAGGAACGGTATGGCCATAGCCCGTTAGCGGATGTGCTCCGCACCACTTCTGCACCCTTTCCTTCAACCCGCGTGGTGTAGTGGCATATGGCCACAGATTAAATTCGCGGCCCCACTCAATGACCTGCGCGAGGTGCTTGTAGGGACGCGGCCGATCGCCAGGTAGATCCACAACGAAGCCCTTCAACCCAGCCCGAGTTAATGGCACGTAGAATGGGGCGGTGCGAACCACTCGCGCATCCGTCTCCACCTCTTCGTAAGTACCCGAGCGCAGCTGGGTCACATGCAAATAGCCATGACGCGCCGCGCTCACACCGCACGTGGCGTTCACCATTTCAGCACCCGCTAACACCGACCCGTGGGTGGCAACTAGGCTACCCTGCTGAAGCTGCGCGCTAAACCATGGCAACAGTCCGCGCTCCGCGAGCTCCTGTGCATAACCGAAGTCGAAAGAGTCCAACCAGAACACAATTGTGCGCATGTTTAATCCCTATGTTGCAAACCCTTCAATCTGGATTGTTAAACTAAAAACGAGCGCATCTGACATGCTAACCCACAACATATTCTTGGGACCTACCCTCCGAATACAATGAGGAAGATGTAACAGCGACCAATCTTGGAGTTTCTAGCGCAAACTAGCGGACACCTCCCCTACCCTGATATGCTCGCAGCCCGCGTGGCTAGGTGATTTCGAGCTGCTGGTCGATGCGCCTAGAAGTGACTTTCTCATTTAGGTTTCAGTGGTCTTTGAATGCGGGGTTCGACTTCCCCGCTGGGCACCGATTTAGGCGATCCCGACATGCCCGGGTGGTGAAATTGGTAGACACAAGGGACTTAAAATCCCTCGGAGGCAACTCCGTGCCGGTTCGAGTCCGGCTCCGGGCACCATAAGAATCAATAGCTTATATTAATAACCTATGAAGATTCTCGAATAACATTGAATGCGCGTAAGCTACATGCAAGCATGTATGCGCGCCCGAGCGATTTCAGACTCGCAACTTCAGTCCAGGCGCGATTAGCCGCCAATTCGACCCCTACCAGCGTCTGAGACCATTCTACAGTCGACAAATTGCCATCAAACGGCCAATGGCGTTGGACGAATCATCTAGCGGAAAATTGAATAGCACCTCGTCGCCTCCCACCCGAACAACATGCAGATGCAAAGTGTGGTACGCCCTCAATTGCCGCGCGAACCTGGTAGCATCTTCGCTCGGCACAATCAGATCTTGGCCATTAATGTTTCGCTTCCAGTTTCCGACGAACGTCACGTTATCTGGATCGTCAAATCGCCAACGCACCCCGCTCATGTCTACAGTGGTGTCGGTTGGCAGTGAAACCCTAATCTGCGCTTTTCGATCTAGGGCTGAACAACGGAGTGTGATACGAGTGTCTTCGACTATCACGCGCGCCAGGTAGTTGGTTGCCTCGTCAACCGGGTTGTACAGCTCATCATATTGCCAGCCGTTTGCTATGACATTGCAGGGCAGCGTAGCAAACGCAATCAGCAAGAGGCGATTGAGCGCTGGATAGTTCTTAGTCACACCCGATTTTCCGTGCCATTGTCGCATTGCACATGATAAGTCTTTCTGGTGGCATGGAAGTGAAGAGTTTGTATGGCCCGGATTTGTTCGAAGCTGAGATTTCAAAGAACAGGCTGAGGCTGGTCGTTCGAGGCTCGCGCGTATCAAGCGAACACCATAGAGTTGGATGGCGCATCAGTTACGACGAATCAAGTTTCGCGCAATGCGCGCATATGTGAACAAGCTCGGCAACGGGTCGCGCCAGCGCCAATTGATATGGGAGTCACAGGAGGCGAACGCTTTGATCATCTGGTTCAGCCAGCGCAGGTTGTCGTGCGCAGATAAATAGCGGCGTTGGTCTAGCCATCCAAGGAGATCGCGCTCAAACCAATATGAAACAAACGGGTATCGGTACTGCGCGCCCTCGTGAGATCTGATCTTAGCCGACGCAAGTCCGAGCGCGGCACCGACTGCGACACTTGGTAGGTTGACGCCGGCATTCACTGGTTCCGCGATACCAGCCGAGAAACGTGGATTCACTTCAAGGAAGTAAAGATCATCGGTTCTGTCGCACCGCACACACTGAACCAGACCAGGTCCGCTGTAGTGCATGAATTTCACTAGCGTCGAAACAACCGAGAAAAGCTTGGGCTCAGGCGCTACGGAGCTGAACTCGACGCCAAAACCAGTTCCGTCGAGACGATCGGTACGGCGCAGATTTCCCTGATAGTAGGCAATCAGATCACCGTCGACGGCGACAAAATCGGAACCCACGACTTCACCCGTCACAAACATTTGCACCAAGAGCTCAGAGTGCTCAATTGGCCACTCCGGGAAGTGGTCGTTAAAAACTATTTCATTGTCCACAACGAACGCCTTGTTACCGCAGATGAGCGCTTCATTGCTCGGGCTTTTCAGAACGACAGGGTAACCGATAGATGTGACGATAGCGGTCAATTCCGCATGTGTGCGTGCCACTCCACTGGGAGGAACTCTCAAGCCGGCAACCGCCGCAGTTTCGTTGGTACGTATTTTGTCGACGCACGTTTCAAGCGTGTTGCCTTTCACCGCAACGATCGGCACTCCTCGCTCAATATCCAGCGATTTAGTTTGCAGGCGGGCAATTGATCGTTCGCCAATTGGCATGACACAGCAAATTTCGGGATGATCGCAAAGGAACGCGTTCAATCTATCAACGATCACGACATTGTCATCGGACACGAGATGAAAACCGCCGCTTGCGTAACGTGAGGTTTCGGCAACTGAACGGTTCGCGCGGCGGCCGACGTAGACACCGTATCCAGATTCACCCAGCGCGCGGACGGTCGCTAATGTTTGGGGATAGTCATCGATAGTGAGTACGAACTGCATACATTTTTATCAATTTGTCCAACGCCGATAGTATAGAGTTCGTCGGATGGATATCCCATCTCGATAAGCGGTACAGATCCTGGACCCTGGATATTTCGAAAGGGTGTGACCAATGCAGCTTGAAATCCTTAGACTAAATGTCGTTGAGTGCGCGAGCGAAGATTTTTTTGGCACGTATTTTGTGCCTGAACGCCCCGTTATTTTGACTGGCCTCGAGCCCATGCTTCCAAGTGGACTGGGTGAAAAGATCTGGTCGCTCGCTCAGACCGGCGAAGCTGCCGGCGGTAACGGCTATTTCTCGGCCCCAATCGGATTGGGTCACGCCGAAGTGCCGGTACCAAAGATAGTTGAACAGGTTTTTGCTCGCGACGATATCGTCCACAAACCACAGCCTCTAAGGCTTTGGATGCAGCCCGAAGGCCATGAGACCGGTTTGCACTACGACGGCAACAGTTTATGTGGCTTTAACTGGCACGTCGCCGGGCGAAAGCGCTGGCTCCTATTAGCGCCGACCAGATTGTTGCCTATGAAACCTTTGACCTATCTAGCCGTGACACCCGACGGTTTCGAGCCTAGCTCACGCAAATACGATGTCGCGGAGTTCGTCGTGGAGGAAGGTGAAATGCTCTTTATTCCGCGCTATTGGGCGCACAGGGTGACTGCGCTCGGCCAGGTCAATGCCAACTTGAATTGGGTCTGGACTCGAAAGGCGCCTAATCGAGCCACGCCGGTGGGCCGTCGCGAATCTGCCACGCTCAAAATGCGCAGCCTCATCGGCGGGCGGCTGGATAGTTTGGTTGAACCCCGCGTGCCATTGCATGACTACGGCGACGGCGGACCGGGAATGTTTACGTTGTATACAGAACAGATTGGCCGCGCCGAACTGTTGCAATTCATTGCCCGAGAGTTCGTAAACTGTCTGATGTTGCCATTGAGAGCCAGGGCCGTGGGCCGGCGGCAACAGATGTTAGCGGCGAGCAACTTTCATCAGTCGTTGCACCCCGGGCCGTAAGCGAAGATGCCAACAGATCTTGCCGAGCCGCTTACACTCGTTTGCGGCACCTCTGATGCCTACGCGATGCCGACCACTGTGATGTTGCACTCAGCAATTAAGAATCTCGAAGCTGGCACAAGCGCAGAGGTGTGGATTATCGATCATGGGATGCACCCGGCGACAAAATCACGCGTGCTAGATTGCATAGGGTCCCTTTCAAGGAATGTGCTCGTTCAGGTCGTAGACCCTCCAGAAACACAACTAAAGAATCTGGATAGCAACGCAGTTTCCCCTGTCGTGTTTGACCGCTTCGGGCTTACCCAACTGCTTCCGGTTCAAACGCAGCGAGCTATCTTTCTAGATTCCGATCTCATTGTTCAGGGCAATCTTCGCGATCTCTGGGCAATGGATTTCGATGGCAACGCAATTCTCGCCGTTCAAGACTTCTATTTCGACAAACTCGAGCCGCGCATGCGGCGATTGGATGATGCTCGCGCAGATGGAATTGATCCTGATACGCCTTATGTTAATGGTGGTGTGTTGGTGTGCGATCTCGCGCACTGGCGAGAAAACGACGTAGAATCAAGCCTTATTCGAGACCTTCTCCAACACGCCCACGGGTATGGCTTTCCGGATCAGGACGCCACCAACATTATGATGTCCGACCGCATCAAGCTGCTTCCGTCGGAGTGGAATGTCCAGGCCAACGCCGTGGATCGAACTCGAGAAGCTACTATCACCAAAGCAGCCGTCAATCTTTCTCTGAGAGGCTGGGATCAAGCCAAGATCATCCACTACGCGGGCGCGATTAAGCCATGGTCGACAATGCGGGTACGCGAGCCACTTGGAACTGCGCACAAGCGATTTCATCTACGTTTACGAGAAACCAAATGGCTTAAAGCAGGCGCCTACCAACGATATATAAACGGCTTGCGAGCGGATTGGGTATGGAGGCATATGCGAACAGGTTTTGATAGGCGTCGCACTCGTCGCAACCGACCAAATCCTTCTTAGCTTGGGGCAAGGCGCTTCTCTAGCTCGCTCGCGACCGTTACGACATTCGGATTCCGCATCACCTCATCGTGCCCGCAAGGCAGGTCAACGACATCTAACCCACCGCTGATAAGACTCCGCAAGCTATCGTATATATCTGGATGCCAGCCTGGGGGAAGCCGCCGACGACACCTTGGAGGCGGGTGCTCCCTTCGGAAATCCTTTCCTGGAGTGTTCCATGGCTGATGGGGGGCACGCCATTTGCGAGCAACGCCGGTGTATCGGGATTTGCCTCGGCTACCTGCGCGAGAATATTGAACAGCGGCGACATTCTTCCAGCGGTTTCCCCTGTCGCAGGGTAGCCACGCGACGTGCAGATTTTCCCTAAGGCAAATATGTTACCGATACCGTCCAAATCGGATGTCAACACAATGTGGCTAAATGCTTGTGGTCCGACGGGCGAACACCTTTACGAGTTACTAACATCTCTACCGCAAATCACGTGTGGAATGCGCGCAAGCTTAGGGGTCAAGGTGATTAGTCCCTGGTCCCACTAGAGCAACGATGATCGGGAGCAACGAGCGAATTTCGATGTCATACAAAACACCCGAAACAGTTCTTGTCGCGGGCGCTGGCGGGTTCATAGGCGGTAGCCTGGTTCGACAGTTAATCGAGTCCGGTGCGAGCGAAGTTCGAGCAGATATGGGCGGCATCCGTGAGCTTGGCGTGCAGCGGTTCTTTTTCGCATCATCGGCTTGCGTTTACGCGGCCGACAAGCAGGATTCAGCCGATGTCGTTTCACGGGGCGTTCACCAAAGTGCTTAGGCCCAGCAGGATTAGCCGGACGCCTCGCAGAATTCTTGTCATCAGCTACGGCGCGTTTTCCGGCATTCGGGATAGTATGATCCGCTCATTGGAGCGCTGCGGATGCGACGTGATTCATACCGAACACAGTTTGCGTTTTCTGCCGCTTCGTCCGTTCTATGCCGCTCTCATCGTCATAGCTGCAATTGTTACCTATCAGACCCGATTCAGGAGCCACCTCGATCACACATCGATAGCTCAGTGGGTGCACCGCAGGGCCAATCAAGCCATCGTCCGTAAAGCCGATCGCGTGGAGGCTGTGATATCACTGAAGCTCACTGCCAATCCCTGTCCAAATGACGACCTTCCATCGGCGGTGGTCACGGACCATATGAACTTGCTTTCAAAGCGCGCTCCGAATTTTGGTTTAGAGCTTCCAGAACGCGCAACAAACCCTAGTTGGAACACTTGGGAGCAGATCGCGCTGGTAAGCCAGGATTACCTGTTTCCCTTGAGCCACTATGTAGGAGAGTCAATGATTCATGACTACGGCATTGACCCGAGAAAGGTTGTGGCGATCGGCGCTGGCGCGAACCTTGACGTAGACGCTGGTCGAGATGCAATCACGAAGGATTCCAGCAAACAGAACATTTTGTTTGTGGGCCTAGAGGCCGACCGAAAGGGCCTGCCAGACCTGCTCAGCGCATTCCGTTCGTTCTCCAAAGTGTATCCTGGCGCACGACTGGATATCGTTGGCGTGGTCGGTATTGGTGGCCACGGGATCCACTACCACGGACAACTCACCGGCGAACCACTCAAGCGCCTTTTCTATGAGGCGCACGTTATGGTGATGCCGACATTGCGCGAACCTTTCGGAATCGTCTTCCTGGAGGCCATGTGGGCCCGGGCCGTGTGCATCGGCACCAATCGTTTCGCTATACCGGAGTTCATTGATGACGGCGTTACAGGGTATCTGGTTGAGCCACGCATGCCAGAGGAGATCGCTAGCCGTCTACTCGCGCTGTTCAGCGATCCTTCCAAACTGGCGAACATGGCAGAATTGGCTTACCAGCGCGCGCGCAAGAACTGGTCGTGGGATATCGCGGCGTCCAAATTACTAAACGCGATGTTCGATGACACGTTCACCTATCCGATTACGACAACGGAGGAAATGAATGCGAACACCCTCACATAAGCGGATCCTGGTAACCGGGGGGGCCGGTTTCCTCGGCTCGCACCTTTGCGATCGATTGACGCGCGAAGGTCACGACGTACTCTGTGTCGACAACTTTTATACCGGCACAAAAGCAAATGTCGGGGAACTACTCGCGTTGCGCAACTTCGAGCTAATGCGCCACGACATCACATTTCCGCTCTACGTCGAGACGGATGAGATCTACAACCTTGCGTGCCCAGCATCACCCATTCACTATCAATTCGACCCTGTGCAAACGACCAAGACCAGTGTCCATGGGGCGATCAACATGCTGGGCCTCGCCAAACGGGTAAAAGCTCGTATCCTCCAGGCATCCACAAGCGAAGTATACGGCGACCCGGAGGAACATCCGCAGACCGAGGCCTATTGGGGGCGAGTGAATCCGATAGGCATTCGGTCTTGCTACGATGAAGGAAAGCGATGCGCAGAGACACTGTTTTTCGACTACCACCGCCAGCACGGAGTGGAAATCAAAGTCGCCCGCATCTTCAATACTTACGGGCCACGAATGCACATCTCCGACGGGCGGGTAGTATCGAACTTCATCGTCAACGCTTTGAAGAACGAGCCCATCACCATATATGGCGACGGACAGCAGACGCGGTCAATGTGCTACGTAGACGATTTGATTGAGGCGCTAATCGCCTTAATGGACACACCTGGGGAAATCACTGGTCCAATCAACCTAGGCAACGTGAGGGAAATCACAATGCTTGAACTAGCTGAGACGGTAATCAAGCTGACCGGATCCCGATCTGCACTCGTGCATCAGCGGTTGCCAAGTGATGATCCCAAGCAGCGTCGACCCGATATCAGCCTTGCCAAGCAGCATCTTGGGTGGAACCCCATAACTACCTTAGATCACGGACTTGAAAAGACGATCGCCTACTTCGATGAGGTGCTAGCCGACCATCAAAGTGGGCCGCCGGCGTGACGAATTTCAGCGCAACCCTCGCGCACATTCCGCAAACGAATCTGCAGCTGTACAGCCAGATGCACAGAATTGGGTATTCGCAAGACCAAGTGGTGCGAGTGATCAAGGCGTACCATTTCGCGACGCAGACTTTTGCCAATCGATTCCGCGCCGATGGCAAACCGTTCGTCGCCCATCTGGTCGGCACAGCCGGCATCATGGTGTGGCTGCAAGGGCCGACTACGGCTGTGATCGCGGCATTGCTTCACGCGGTTTATCAGGAAGGCGACTTTGGAACCGTTGCCGCGGGCATGAGCAAAAGCAAACGCAAGCTCGTGCGTCACGCCGTAGGCTCAGAAGCCGAAGCGCTGATTGCCGACTACACGCGGGGTTCGCGATCGACAGATGGACTGCGGGAAACCTACGCCCGCTTCGAGAATCTCGCTGCAAATGAACGTCTTCTCCTCAAGATTCAGCTGGCGAACGAACTCGACGACTACCGTGATCTCGCGGCGCTGTATGCGGACAATTCGGCACTTAGATTGAAAAAGATCATGAACACCGGAAAAATTCAGGCCGAGATGGCCGAGAAGCTTGGTTGCGCAGAGCTCGCGCGGGCTCTTCGCGAGACGTACCGTACAACGCTGGGCACAACGCTTTCAGATTCCGCTCGCTCCTCCCATGGCGACGGCTATGAGATCGTTCCGCACGCCTGCCGCCTGAAGCTCACGGTGCAGGCCGGTAGACTGAAAGCACGTGTCTGGCGGCGGCTGCAGCGGTTCTTTGGGGAGCCTCAGGTCGTCGGTACGGATCGCTGATGTCGTCGTCACGTACGGCCGGCAGCGATTTAGCCGCGGAGTTTATCTGCTATCCTGGCGAGACGTCTCTTCCTTCGTTCACGCTTCTCTACGGAAGCGTTTCGTCGCCGTAGTTGTTCGAGCTCTAGCTCGACGTCTTCAGATGACTCAAACGAATTGGAAAGCAGATCATTCAGCTGGCAATCTGCAAGTTCGATCAGTTTACAATCGAACTGATCGTATTCCTTGATCAGATCGGATATCTGCAATGCTTCTTGTTGATGGTCCTCCTCACCGGCTCGAAAGCGGACATTTTTTCGAGCATAGCTACAGTCAGAAAATCGTTCGGGCTGCGATTTACTTAGCCAGACCAGCGCCTCATCAAACCTTGACAGCGGAAACGCCAACAGCTGACCGTTTCGGATTCGCTGCTCAGCAAGCATTAGGCCGTCCTCGTTTGCATGCCCCGTCAAAAACCACGTCTGATAATTTGCCATTTCGGGCGCATTGCCATCTACGATCGCCCACTCAAAGTACTCAGTTAACGAGAGGGTATTTACTTCGGGCCAAAAGTTTTGACCACGATGCTGTCGAAAAAAGAAATAGTGCGACAAAAAACGTTCTGCCGGATCTCTTAGCTGCGTAATGACAACGAGCGAGACTTCGGGAACATTGGGCATTAGAGCACTGAATCGGTGGCCGGCAATACAGCGAACCATAGGATTTCCCTCGACGATAGCCCGAACTTCTGCCTGAGAATAAGGGAATTTGTGGTAGAGGAGAGAGACATCTTCCCTGAAATCACCACCAAAACTCTCGCTCAGAAGAGATTTCATAGTGGTGCCCCCACTTTTGGGAATATGTGAATAAATCCAGACTTGTCTCATTTCGCCATCACCTGCAACTTGCCCCAAAAAACAGCCACGAATGTGGTGTATTAGTGCCGTCTCGAATTCAAGACCTGTTCAAATACTCGAGAGTATTTCGCTGCGATTGCATCCCAGCTAAAGTGCGATTCGACATGGTCTCGACTTCGGTCGCGCATGTCCGCTATCTCACCGGGTTGCTGATGCAGTTCATAAATCACATCGGCCAAAGCCTGGTGATCGCCTGGAGGGAATAGACGTCCGACCTGCCGAGATACCATTGATGGTATGCCGCTTAGGTTGCTGCCAACCACAGGAATTCCGCACGCAAGCATTTCCAGGACAACAGTCGGCTGATTGTCCCTAAGCGAGGGCACGACGCCCAGATCTGCAGCGGCCAAAAGCTGTTGATAGTCTCGTGACTGGTTACTGATAAAGCCATGCCAATCCACGGGCAGCGAGGCGGATTCGCGGCGTAGACTATCTCGGTAGGCGGTATCGGCTTGCGCCGGTACATCACCGATCACATCCACATGAAGGTTCTTGATTTTGTCGTTGAGGATCCGAACAGCCTTCAGCAGAACATCGATGCCTTTGTCGGGCATCAGCCGGGCAATTGTGACTAGGCGAAACGAGCACTGATTTTCGTGCAACTCTCCACGAGCAACGTGTTGATCTAGCCGCCTCCATTCTCGCATATCCATCCCGTTGGGAACGATGTGTAATTTCGGTGTGACACTTGGGCTAAGCTGCTCAACAGCAGATGTGACGTGCGAGCCAAGCACTACCGTAGTCGCACACCTGCGCATTACAGCGAGGTCGCTATGGCCAATATACTCGTGCAGCTTCAAAAGTAAGAGTCTCAGTTTCCCGCGCGACGAATCGTACCGTTCAAGCGCAATCCACTCATTGGGGGTGTGACAGCTAAAAACACAGGGTACGTGACTCGCCTTACAGATCTTTGCGGCAAGGCGCGGCTCGTGAATGTGGACTAAATCGTACTGCGAAAAGTCAGACTCTTTTAGGAACGCAACGATCTGATTCTCACTGTTTTGTAGTTCGCGGCGCAATCCGGATAGCGATCGCCCCGCGAAATTGGCGAAGATGTCTGACGCTGAACGATTTGCAGACTCAACGAGGTTCACATTCGAGGGCAATCGGTCACGCGCTCGCTGGTTAAATGCGTCGGCAATAGTGACATCATGGCCTTGCGCCGCCAAATAGCCCGACAACTGGGTGACAACGCGGGTTATGGGCCCCATATGACCGACGCCGACTCCACCACTATTAGACACCTCCAAGATCTTCAAGTCGGATAAGCCAGATGGATCGGGTTACAAGGCATCTCGACCAAGCTCAATAGGTAATCGCAATATCCTGCATTGGCATGCTCGCTTGTATCCTTGTCGAAATACGATCTCTTCGGGACACGCTATCTTCAGTCCGGTCCGATCTTCCAAGACCTTCATGAACTGGCCCACATTGGTGTTGACAAAGTTAAGAGGTTTACTGCACAAAGATCAGCTGCATAGGTTAGCGAATCAACGTTCAACACGTCGTGATCGGCCGCGATCGCGCACCGTACAATTGCTGATCCGATAAATCCTACAGCGCCGGTGACCAAACATTTCAATGTGTCATCCCCACCCTTCTTCTACCGCTCACCGCCATTGGGTCTTTGAAAAAAGCTTGTGTTAGCCCGGTAATCACCTCAACTTCGGAACCCATCCCTGCGTACAATGGCAGTCGCGCAAGCTGTCTCGAGCAAGTATCGGTAACGTCCATCGAACTGCCAGTTCGACCCCACTTTTTGCCGGCTTTTGAACTGTGCAGGGGCACAAAGTGGAATGGGGTGACGATACGGTGGCTGCGCATCCACTCAATATAATCGTCGCGTGTACGGTGGTCCGTAAAGCGCACATACAACATATGGCCATTGGATTCACACTCGTCGGGCACGATACCCAATCGAAGGACCCCGCTAGCCGTCAATGGCTGCAATGCCGCAGCATAGCGCTCACATTGGAATTTGCGATCGCGAGTAATACTTTCGCATCGCTCTAGTTGAAAAAGTAGCAGCGCGGCAAGAATGTCGCTCGGCGCGTATGATGAACCTTTGTCTACCCATGAGTATTTATCAACGAGTCCATTTTCGAACGCAAATCGGTTTGTCCCTTTGTCGCGTATTAAACGAGCCCGCTCGCCGAAGCTGGCATCGTTGACCAGCAATGCGCCGCCCTCGCCGCAGGTTATGTTTTTTGTTTCATGAAAACTAAAACAAGCAAGCGTACCTAGGCTTCCAGCCGGCCTGCCGTGGTAAAAAGACTGCAAAGCTTGCGCGGCATCCTCGATAACCACGAGATCGTGGTGACGGGCAATCTGGTTTATCGAATCCATCTCGGCACAGACGCCGGCGTAGTGAACGGCAATTATGGCGCGCGTTTTGCTCGTTATAGCGGACTCTATCAAGGACTCGTCTATATTTAGTGTGTCGGCTCTAACGTCAACAAATACGGGCACGCCGCCCGCAAGCACGACCGCATTAGCCGTAGAAACAAACGTAAACGACGGCATAATGACCTCATCGCCTGGACCGACTCCAGCGAGAATGACGGCCATCTCCAAGGCGGCGGTGCAACTATGCGTTAGCAGTGAAACGCCACCAATATGTTCGTGCAGATGTTGCTCGCACGCTCGGGTGTACGGACCATCGGCCTGAATATTGCCCGAGCGCAACGCGTCGAGAACGTACCGCTCTTCCTCGCGCGAAATCGCTATCTTGTGAAAAGGAATCGAACTCACGATTCTTGCCCTATCGAATCGCCTGTGGCGTTTAGACTGCTCTTTATAGCAATTTATTTGTCAACATTCGACCACCATTAAGAAGGTTTCATGTAAGTTAAAAGAGGATTTCTAAGATTCGACGGTGAGCACGGTTGCCAAAAGTTCAGGCTGACTTCAAACAACGCCTTTGCAGACTATGAAACAATCACGAAATGAACGCCCCGCCAGCCTTCAAAAACCTATTGTGGTTGATCTACAAACGTACCGGCGTGTTGCACGCTTTACTCATTCGGCTTCAGTTGATTCGACTACACGGCTTGAGGCAAGGCAACCTCAGCTTCCGAAAACTTCCGCCTGGCGACCTGCATCCGCTCGACAGATTGATCAGTTCTGACCAAGCGACCTTGTTGGGGCGGTCGAACGTGCTCGGATCAGTATTCAAATTTAAGACTCGCCGTCAGCTGATCATCGCAATCAGCGATCTACGCACTGCCCGGCGGCTAATTTCAGAGCATGGCGAGTCGCTGCAGACTCACCATAAGGATCTCGACGCTATCTTCCCGATCGGGCATTTGCGCGGTATGCGAGGAGCAACTCACCGGCACTACCGTCAACTCTTCGTACGAGCGATCCGGCCCGAACTGATTGACGCTTGCACTCACGATCTACGTGACATTCTACGACACGAACTTGCCGCGCTATCGCCTCCAAGTTCGACTGCGAGGCTCTCCACCGATCGGTTAATTGTGGGTATGCGAGAAATGACGACAAAAATGCTTCTACGCATTTTGTTCGGACTACGGACCGTCGATGCCATGACTCAACCCATGCTTGACGCATTCGCTAACTTTTCTGATGGCTACGCCCCGGCCCGTGACTTTTACCCTAAACAGCACGTTTTTGCGTCGATTCGCGATCTAGTTACTCAGCAAATTGACGTTCTTTTCAATACGCCATCACCTATCCGAGTGCAATGCGTCCTCGGCTCTCTTTCATCACAGGAGACGCTCGACGATACAACGCTTGGCAACCTGATCTATATGGTCGAAGCAGGTCGCTTCGACGTATTCAGTCTATTTCGGTGGATCGTTTATTACCTGGCGCATGCTCCGAATATGACTGCCAAGGTTGACCGCGAGAGGTCTGAGCACGGGGGCAGCGACGACCTGCATTTTGCAAAAGCCGTGGTTTTGGAAACATTACGCCTGAATCAGAGCGAGGCCATTCAGCGACAACTCAGTCGCGACCTTTGGTTTGACCACTTTTTCTTCCCCGCAGGGAGCCAGATTCGTTTCTGCCTGTGGGAAGCGCACAAGCGTGATGATCCCTTCGAATGCCCCATGCACTTTCACCCAGATCGGTTCGTGCAGCATGATTACTCGATTGATCAATACGCACCCTTTGGGCTGGATCAGCATCGATGCATTGCCGCTGACATTGTGGTGATGATGGCTACGTTATTTGTGGACGAACTAGCGCGCCACGAGATCAAGATAGGTAACGACGACAATATAACTTTCGGTGCCTACCACTGGGAGCCAGGCCAAGCGTTTTCGATAGAATTCGGTCCCAGGCGATGACCTCATTGTTCTGGCCGTTCTCCCCCCACCACACGACTACGGCGTGTTTTCGCACGCTCCCACTCAACGCAGGTTTCTTTATCCGTATCTTCATCAACCGCCAAACGAACGCAACTCATGTTTTTATGATGTTCATCGTCAGTGTGGGAAAATACCAGAAGTAGAATGACGAGGGCCACGACCATTCCCGCACCCGACCACGCAAACTTTTTGGCTTGACGCCGTCGTTTGTGCCGCTTGTGCCGCGCTTTGCGAAGCTCCTTCTTCGTGATCATGAATTCGTTCACAGACCTGCTTATCTAATCAATTATGGTTCTCAATCACTGAATGAATATGAACCGCATCATGTTCTACGAAATTGACGAAGTTAAGAGCGTACCGCTTTGATCTGGAGACACTTTCTACGTTACGTCACTGAAATGACGAATGACCCGTGCGTAAGTTTCAGGGGTACCTGCATCAATCACATCCTGATCGGAAAGCACTAGCCCGAACACATCTAACCCGTCCCCTATCGCGGCGAGTAGCAAGTCGCCGACGTACAATTCCCTGTCGAAAGCTCGAGAAGCGCGCTCCAGGTGCTCGTGAATATAAGTCGTAAATCGATCGCCCCAGACTGCTGTGCACCAAGTCTTGGCATACTCATCTGATTTCCCCGGTGGTTTGATCGCAATATCCAGCACGCGCCCGTCATCTGCGCATTGGACCATGTCCATCATGTGCGGATGGCTTGTCCCAAACAGCCCAAGAACAACATCAGCATCCAATTCCTGCTGACGTCCTAGCAGCTGGCGATAGCCTTTGCTCGGAGGCAATACCAAATCTGGAAATCCAAAGACAACGGTTCGCCCGGCAACGCGCGCGCAGCAAGCATCGATAGTGTGAACGGTGCTCTCGGAATCGAGATACACGTACTCCAGACCGATGCCATCGCGCCGAACCCCAAAAAATTGTTCAATATCCAGCTTCCATGGGGCGGTAGCGATAATGACCTTTCCAACGTCCGCTTTATCAAATTCGTCGATCAATAGATCGCCAAGTACTCGAACCTGAGAACCCGACGCAGTGTTTTGTAACGCAATCGGAAGGATCTCCTTACTGCAAGGTAGTTTGCCCATTCGTGTGGCTTGACCAGCGGCCGGAATCACCCCAACAAGATCATGTGAGAGATTTTCGCTTTCAGTCGTCATTCACGCTCCGTGCCCCCATGCGCCAATGGACCAATCTGCCGAGCGCAGACCGTATTACGCGCACAGGGCTCCGCCCAGATTCCAAGCCAATCAAATACGCCGGCTGATCGTCATACATTTTCCCCCAGATTCCTCCCGTATGCGCCACCTCGAACAGTCGCAGAACCTCTCCCGCAACACTATCGGGACGGAGAAAGTCGCGATTGCGCATCTGCCGTGGCAACAACTGCGTATCCACTCGGTTGGGGCACACGGCATTGATGCGGATTCCTCGACCGGCGACATCCGGAGCCAAGCTTTTGGTAAGCCCAACAACCGCGTGCTTCGTCATGGCGTATAGCGGGTCATGCGCATACCCGTACACGCCTGCCAACGAAGCGGTTACGACAATACTCGAATTCGCGGTCATTACCGGAAGGAGCGTCTTCAGACCCAATACCACCCCGTCAATGTTTACGCCGACGATTTTCTGGTAGGCGTCAAACTCAACGTTCATGAATCGATGTTGCTCTTCTGCTGCGTCATACGGGGCAGACATCGTTCCGGCATTGAGAAAAACATGGTCCGGCTTCGAAACCTTCGAAGCTACCATCTCCCAATCTCCAATCCTTGAAACATCACAGTGCAGGTGCGTTATGCTTTCTATTTCGGGATCGACAACATCGAGGGATGTTACGCGAGCCCCTTGTTGCAACGCGGCAAGCGCTGTCGCTCTGCCAATGCCGGCGGCCGCACCGGTGACGACGATGTGTTTCGAATCTATTCCCACGTGGCAATCTCCTGGGAGGCAGAATGAGCGAGTTTAGAGCGGATTGGCAACGGTGGGGAGCCACGAAAGCCATCTACGCTCGAATTTTGATTCGGCTCGAACGCTACCTGGGAGTTCATATTTTTCTTATCAATTCGCGGCCGTTGAATCCAGAAACCGATGCTGCAGTGTTACCCGATGGCCACAGCGTACGCTATCTCGAACCTAGCGACATAGACGTGATCGATGCGAATCCCGAACTACAGCTTTCAGCTGCGTCGATTCAAGCAGCGCTTGAACGCGGAGATATCTGTATCGGCTACTTCGATGAATCTGCGCTGGTTTCATACTTCTGGTGTGGATTCTCCACGGTCCCCATGGAGCGCGGCCTGTGGGTGCAAGTGCCGCCTCGGGAATACTCATACGCCTATAAAGCGCTCACACTCGAGTCGCACAGGGGCCACCGGTTACAAAATGTTCTGACCCAGGCAAACGACGCGCTGCTAACGCGACGTGGATTCAAGTTCAACATCGAATACATAGCCCCGCACAATTTCGCGCAACGCGCGGCTTCAGCTCGATATGGAAATCGCACGATGGGGATAGCCGGATACATCAGCTTGTTTGGCCGGGTGGTGTCTTTCCGCTCGCCAGCTATAAAGAAGCTTAAATTCAGATTCTTCGCGGCACACCCTCAGCCCTGACTCTCACGCCGATAGAACCGAAATCCATGCTGTTTCACCCCTGTAGTTCTGAACGGATAGATCTTTTTGAACAACCGCACATATCCTGCATAGCCCACGCGCTGATTCCCCAGCCGATCGCCAAAAGCAAGAGAAGCATAGTTATGTGTTTCTACATAGGAAATTGTGTGGGTGCAGCCGCGCGCACTGCATTGCGCGTCATCGAAATGATTAACCATTCCACTGAGCCTGCGACCACGATATTCAGGGCGCGTGTAGGTCTTATATCCATAGCGGTAACCACTATTGAATTCTACCCATAGCCCCTGCACCACCGGGGCGGACGCAAACGACGACCACTGAAAACAGACCATCCTGGGTCCTTCAAACACAGCGCAGCATAGGTCGCCGCGCATAAACGCCGCATCGACAAAATCCTGCGAGATCTGATCCGGCATCTCGCTGCACGCGTGCGCCAATTCATCCTCAGTCGCTATTCGAGTGGTGAATTCCGCGGCCGTGCTAAGCCGCTCAGGAGCACGTTGAATTGGTCGCATGCGCACCTGGCAGAATACCAGCCAGGGGTTCAGTCGCCGCATAATGGCTGCCCAGAGAGATCGCCTGAAGCCCCACTTGGAAACGCCCTGCCTTATCCGGTCAATCTGCCTCTGCATGCGGCGATATTCCTGCCAGCGATCGGGGAAAATTATTATCCCGCATGCGTTGCATCTGACGCTCGACCTCACTACCGAAAATTGGCATGAGCGCTGCACGCCCAAGCTCACTGCAAAACGTTTTGACCAGCTGCCACGTTCCAACTGCGCCAGCATATTGTAGGAATAAATCAACGCCGCCGTCACCGTAATTGTCAATTGAGACCCTATAGCGCACAAGCCGGTCGAATCGTCCGAAACAGGAACGCAGTTTTAAGGTCGCGCATTCCCTGCGCCCGACTGCGTGGCGCAAATTCGGTTGCGTCGAAGTCCACACCCAATTCAGGTTTACGTTGTTGGCGTCCATACTCGTCACTCTATGTGCCCAATAGCGAGGGAGAAACAACATGTCACCTGGCTCTGTATAGAATTCGCAAAACTGATGCCTGCGCGGATCGGGCTCAAAATCGTCGTGGGTCATGGCCACCCAGCTAAAGGGGACCATTCGCACAGGCGTGCGAGGTGAGATCAGCTGCCATTTTTTACGGCCTGCGACCTGCCAGTTCAAGCCGTGCAGACTGTTCCCATCGTAGTGCAAAACGCTGCGATGACCTTGCGGTTGCATCCACAATTTCAAAGGCTTCGGTTTATGCACAATCTCCTGTCCGGAGAAAATTGCGTTGACCAGCTCAGGCACGCGCAACAACGCATCGCCGTCAATTGTGCCAGCGGCAATATGACCATTACGCCACTCGGCTTCGGGCTTGTGCGCAAGGCCCCATACCAACTTTACACTGTCGCCGTCACAGGGCGGGGCAAGGCCCGTCAATAAAATTGGCATTTCAGTCTTATAATATCGCGCAAGAAAATCTGACACCGACAGTTCATGCGCAGGGATTTCGTGGATATCAAACCGCATGATCGGAATTGACGCACCTCGCACGCTGAAACGCCAGCACAAGTATGTAAATGCGAGCTACTTCCTAAGCGGCTGAGTTGTAGCGCCAGACAGTCCAACTATGCGCTGCGCCATTGAACAATTGCCAATAGATGATGAGCGCCTCATCCGTAGCGCCAAGTTTTGCCTTGAAACGGCGCGCTGGCGTATTGGTGAAATCGCTAATGCTATAGATATCGGTACGTCCTAACGCCTGAGCTTCCGCGTAACATTTTAAACGCAAAAAAGGCGCCAGATTCTTTCCCCGGTACGATTCGTCGGAGAAGGCATCAAACAGATAGGCTTCCCGCGCTGCCAACGGTCGGCTGTAAAGCAAGGAGTTGATGTCTTCCAGATCGATCCACATCTTGGCCACTAGATCCTCACCGTCCTTCAATCCGTAACACAATTTGCCTGCACGCAGGAGGTTCCGGTAACGCTCTAAGTTCATTCCCGGGCGCAGATTATGAATGCCAGGCAGGTCGCTTTCGTTGAGCTGACT
>Ga0315336_1003462_pt1 | contig 20925 bp, 19 predicted proteins | sample ASW5metaG_FD_204512 | JGI IMG/M metagenome (GOLD analysis project Ga0315336, IMG submission 204512) | Ammonia-oxidizing marine archaeal communities from Monterey Bay, California, United States - ASW #5 | ecosystem: Environmental > Aquatic > Marine > Intertidal zone | place: USA: California... | reverse complement strand
CGGCGGAAACGGATATATGTGGGATCATCCAGCCGAACGCCACATGCGGGACGCAATGATGTGCTACCACATTGACGGTATGAACGATGTGATGCGAGTGAAGCTTGGTGCCCTCTTGGCAGGTGAAACCCACGCTGGCGCCCTCTAGCGCAGAAGGAATCTTCGATGAAGGCGATAGTCCTACATGAGTGGAGAGACCTTAAGGTGGGAACGGATGATTGGCTGGGATCAGACGTCAAAGGCTAGAGTGTCGGAGATCGCACTACCGTACTTAACCTCTAATATCCCTGGCCATGTTCTCCTCGGTTAAACTTGATGTCTCTGTCACCTACATTATTGAGCCCTAAAATGCTCTCGTGAGGCTTCCTCTTCTCTTTGAAAATTCGACAAGTCCGATTAAGGAGCCTCTCGGCCCGTGGTATCTCCGGAATAATATCCCCAACAACTTAAATGCCTAAAAGATCGCGTTTGAGGGGATGAATTTATTTTACAAACTACTTAGGAATCAAAATCTCACTTAAGGAGTGACTTAGGGTTCACAAGAATATTTTAATAGGATGAATTTAGAGCGAAGGGGTTTTAGATTGAATTTCTGATGTGTGCTCTTGAAATGTGTGTGCCGCTTTTAGGATAACTGCTTCCTTCTCCGGCATTCCAATTATTTGCAATGAAATGGGCATGCCGAATGAAGAGAAACCCATTGGGACTGCGACAGCTGGGAATCCGGTAAGATTCTGGGGAGTGAGAAAAGGCATTGTGATCGAAAGAGAATAGTCCATTTCTTTTCCATTAATCGTGGCTTTCCACGTGTCTACCGGAGGCGCAACACATGGAAGAGATGGAGTTATAATCATGTCTACCTCATGAAATAATCTATACACTTCACGACGCAACAATTCTCGTTCACGCTGAGCGCGAACGTATTGATCTAGGCTTACGGTACCCAGCCTCGACTCTATCGCCTTTTTTGTCACGTCCCCGTATCCATCGCGATTTTTCTCATAAATCGGGCGATGAAATTCTAAAAATTCCGCCGACAGGATAGTCTGAATGACATTCAAAAATCTTTCGGCATGCTCAAATCGGATAACATTTACACTTGCACCCAATTCGCGAAAAATATCGACCGACTTTTCGAAAGAATGCATCACTTGGCTGTCTACTTCGGCATTATTATATAGGTCAGGACACAGACCGACTCGCTTTCCCCTTAAACCTTCTGAAAATTCGGTCATGTAATTTGGCACTGGATTATCATTAGAGTACGGGTCCTCATCATCGTATCCCGAGATAACTTGAAGAATCAGGGCGGCGTCCATAGCCGAGCGAGTTATGGGACCTACATGGTCGAAGCTCAGTGCGTTCGGAGCCACTCCCGAAAGGCTCACTCTTCCGTGAGTAGGTTTTAGACCGACTATTCCGCATAACGCTGCCGGACCGCGAATCGAACTTCCCGTGTCCGTCCCCAGAGCCATCGAACACATCCGCGCCGCAACCGATGCAGCAGACCCCGAACTTGAACCGCCTGTGGTTCGAGATAGGTCCCATGGATTTCGGACGGTACCAAAAAACGGGTTTAGGCTAAGAGGGCCGGAGGCGAACTCCTGCGTATGGCATTTTCCGAGTAGAATTGCACCTGCCTTCTTCAATAGGGCGACACAATGAGCATCTCGTACCGGCACGTTGTCCTGATACATCGCTGAGCCTTTTGTAGTGCGCACAGACGCTGTGTCTATAATGTCTTTTACACCGTAAGGAATGCCATGCAAGGGACCCCGGTAATTTCCCTTTGCGATTTCAGCGTCTGCGATCCGCGCCTCTTCAAATGCCATCTCGGCAGTTACTTCCAAGAAACCCAAGACCTTCGAATTTATGGCCTCAATACGCCGGATATGGGCATCAACTACTTCGGTAGCGGAAACTTCACGGTTACGAATTCGATTCCCAAGCTCATGTACTGTCATGAAGCAGAGCGCATCATCACTCATTGAATAGTTTTCCCACCACAGCGATCTTCCAGTTTAGACAACATGATGACAGGGGGGTAGCTTTGTAGTCCAAACCAGTAATCCCCCCCCCAAAAAAAAGGTCGTAGCTTAGGAGATAAACTGGTATTCTTGTTCCGCGTTCCACATTCTCTTTTCAAGAACAATCATTTCCTGATCAATTCCCTGCGAATTCCAAATTCATTGACAACTTTTTTTTCTGCCTGTAGTATACATTAATAATGCGAAAGTAACGTTAGCAGACTCTCTAAGACAGCGTTTCTGCGACCGTACCCACTGCTGTTTTTTCCCAAAGGTGGAAATATGGACTTTTGGATTGTCCAAATTTTTAATGGAGTCTCGTACGGTGCGATTGTATTCCTTCTTGCCATGGGCCTCTCTCTTATCTTCGGAGTTATGCAGGTTATAAATGTAACCCACGGAACGTATTTCCTTGTTGGAGCTTACGTGGGACTAACCGTTCTGCGTCAGACGGGAAGCTTTCCATTGGCTATTCTCGTTGCCGGTGTGGCCATCGCAATAATGGGGATTATAATTGAGCGTCTATTTCTCCGCCGCCTTCAAGGGAATGATCTCGGCCAAGTCCTCATCACGATGGGATTTGTTCTTCTCCTTCAGGACGCCATTCTTATGATCTGGGGTCCAGATCCAGAGAGAATGGATGCCCCTGCACTTCTAACTGGCACTGGGCATTTCGGAGGGTTTGCCTTTCCGGTTTACAGGTTGTTCTTAATTATCTTCGCCGCCGTCGTAGCGGTGCTTCTTTGGATTTTCGAGAACAAAACAAAATTGGGAGCGGCAGTCCGCGCTGCTGTCGATGATACGGAGATGGCGGGCGGGATGGGCGTTAACGTCCAACTTGTATTTTCAGTAGTATTTGGGCTAGGGGCCTTTCTTGCCGGCATGAGTGGAGTCTTGGCGGCACCTTGGCTGGGCCTCCAGTCTGGTTTGGACTTTGAGATTCTCCCCTATGCATTTGTAGTTGTTATTGTGGGGGGCATGGGTAGCCTGAACGGTGCTGTACTCGCCAGCTTGCTCGTTGGAATTCTCGATAACCTCGGAAAAATTCTTTTCCCCGAGTTTGCGTACTTCACGCTTTTTCTCCCCATGGCAATCATCCTTGCAGTTAAGCCAGAGGGATTATTTGGGAGAAAACTGTGAGTACTGAATTTGTTCGCAAGTGGGGAATAGGCTTTACGATTGCTCTCGGCGTGTTTCTCTTCGTAGTGTACCCGATGATCGGCGACGAGTTCACTGTCATCATTCTAACCCAGTGCGTTATCTGGGGAATTCTTGCTTCGAGCCTCAATTTGATGTTGGGCTACACTGGATTGGCCTCATTGGGTCACGCAGCCTATTTTGGTTCCGGGGCCTATGCCGCCGCTATCATGTCTGTTCATTACCAGTCTACATTTCTTGAAGCACTGGCAGTGAGTCTTCTTGTATCGGTCATCGTGACGGCCGTGTTCGCCTTGGTGGCTCTCCGGGCAACCGGCGTATATTTCCTTATGATCACCTTTGCCCTTGCCATGCTCGTCTGGGGCCTAGCCTACCGATGGGATTCCATGACGGGAGGCGAAAACGGGATTGCAGGCATCACGCGTCCTGATTTTTTGACGAACACCCTAACATTTCATTATTTCGCACTGCTCATCGGCGTTGGCGTATTCCTCTTCTTCATATCCCTCGTACGTTCTTCCTTCGGGAAAACGCTGGTGGGAATCCGGGAAAGCGAGTCTCGGATGCAAACTCTTGGTTATAATGTATGGCTCCACAAGTACATTATTTACCTAATCTCTGGCTTTTTCAGCGGTTTAGCAGGCTTCCTGTGGGTCTTTTATAACAGCTATGTTGCCCCTACAGATGTAGAGTTACTAACTTCGTTCAACGCCCTTCTGATGGTTTCTTTGGGAGGCCCGGGAACATTAATTGGACCTGTTCTTGGTTCGGCAATTTTTGTATTTCTTGACAATACGGTGAATATGTATACGGAACGCTCCCTAACTGTGATTGGGATTGTCTACATTACAGTGGTCCTTTTTGCCCCGAAGGGAGTTGTGGGTCTCATCCGGCAACTAATCGAAGCAAAAATGAAGAAGACAGAAGGTTTGGGAGAAGAAGAAGGTAAGAATATTTCTGAAGCATAGAACAGGGGGAATATGATGAACAGATTAATTGTTCGGTTTCTCGTCCTTCCAATTGTTATTTCATTCGTAGCTCTTTTGACTTCAGGGGAGGCCATTGCGGCAAAGGGACCGATTAAGATCGGTTTACTCACCTCGACAAAAGGTGTCCTTGCTAAGCATGGCTCAGATCAGATGAACGCCCTGAAGACGTTCAAAGATATTCATGGTGAAAAGGTCGCTGGTCGATCAGTAAAGTTTTTCGTGGAGGATAACGAGAGCAAAGTTGCACTTTCTGTAACTCGTGTGCGGAAGCTAGTTACACGAGATAAGGTGCACGTTATCATGGGCGGGCTTTTTGGTTCAACGGGGTACGCTATCGCCCCTCTCGCAGATCAGTACAAGACTCCGACCCTCATCTGGTCTTGTCCCGATGACATTTCAAAACGCAAACGGAAGAGATACGCTCTTACCTATTTTTCTTGCAGTCAACCCACCCAGGCTTTCGCTCATTGGGTCCGGACGACGATGCCGGAAATCAAAAAGGTGATTACCATTGGGCCTGACTACGCATTTGGACATGAATCTACGGGTGGTTTTCAACAAGTATACGAAGACATGGGCGGCAAGGTCGTTCAAAAAATGTATATGCCGATTAATACCGTCGATTATGGCCCATACATCAGCAAACTCCGAAAAGACGCCGATGCTCTCTTTGTAACGTTGGCGGGAGCACAGGCCCTCCGATTTCCGAAGCAGCTGAAAGAAGCGGGACTTGGAAACAAGTACGTTATTCTAGGAAACGGGACGAACACAGATGAGTTTGTTTTGCATGCACTGGGTGATGAAGTTTTGGGCTGGATCACCGCTCTTATTTATAGCGCAAACCTCCAGACAGAAGCCAATCAGAAATTTGTAAAAGTCTTTACGAAACATGCGAAAAAGGATCCTGGCTATTATGCCGAAGGATATTTCGGCGCCCTGAACATCATCTACAAGGCCATCGAGTCTATTAACGGGGATGTGGAAGACAGAGATAAGTTCATTACGGCTTTGAAAAAAATGAAGGTAAGCAAAGGCATGCCTGGTGGGGCCAAAAAGTCGGATGGCTATGGGACCTTCAATACAAACGTGTACGTTCGCATTGTCACAAAGGATGAAACCGGGAAAAAACGAAACAAAGTAATAAAAACTATCCCCAATGTGAGTCAGTTTTGGACGTATCCGCCAGAAGAATACATGAAACGACCGCCATACAGCAGGAATTACCCTCCCTGCAAGAATTGTGGAAAGTGAGAAAAGGTTGATCTTTTCAGTAACGGACGCTGCAAAATTCATGCGGCGTCCGTTACTGAATTTTCTCATTGCTTCATTTAAAAGAGCGCAGAAGGTGGAGCAACGTTCGCTAGACCAGTTTTATCTAGGAAAGGCAACTTGATGGATTCTCGTCCGTGCCTCCGTGTGGAAAATATTTCTAAGCACTTTGGTGGCCTCGTTGCTGTGAGTGAGGTGAATCTCTCCATTAAATATGGTGAGCGCCGGGGTATCATCGGCCCCAATGGGGCAGGAAAAACGACGCTGTTCAACATGATTGCGGGTGATCTAAAACCCACACTGGGACGCGTAGTTCTCGACGGAAAAGACATCACGGACCTACCCACGCATCAGCGGGCTTACTTGGGAATGGCCAGAACGTTTCAGATAACAAACCTTTTTCCTGAAATGTCTGTCATGGACAATATTCTTTTGGCCACACAAGCTCTCGAGCGCTCAAAATTTTCCCTGATTCGCCCTACGAATAGCTATCGAAAAATATGTCAAAAAGCTGACGAAATTATCGAAAAATTCGCTTTGGCGGATGTTCAAAATCTTTCCCCAAAAAATCTGTCGCATGGAACACAAAGGCAAATCGAGATTGCTCTGGCGATCGTATCAAACCCGAAACTGTTATTGCTGGATGAACCTACAGCTGGTTTATCGCCTGCTGAGTCAGCCGACATGGTACTTCTTCTCAAAGGACTCGATTCTGAAATAACAATGCTTATTATCGAACACGATATGGACGTTGCGTTTGAATTGGTAGATTACCTTACGGTAATGCATGAAGGAAAAGTCCAAGCTGATGGACCTAAGGAGAATGTCCGTTCAAACCAAAAGGTTCAGGAGATATATCTAGGATATGACTGACCGCGATCTTATGCTCGATGTGAGAGACATCCACACCTACTACGGGGATAGCCATATTCTTCAGGGTGTTTCGCTGAAAATGCAAAGTGGAACGATCATGGCTGTTCTCGGAAGAAACGGAATGGGGAAAACTACGTTAGTGCGCTCCATTATTGGTTTCTCAAAGCCTCGCAAAGGGAGCGTAATTTTTAAAGGTAATGATGTGACAAGTCTCCGTTCGCACAGCCTTGTTCATTCTGGGATGGCCCTGGTTCCCCAGGGGAGACGGATATTTCCTTCTCTCACTGTTTTGGAAAATTTACTGCTCGGCGAAAAGGAACGTGACAGTGTTAGCGGCGAAGAGGTCTCTTGGACGTTGGATACAGTACTTGATCTTTTTCCGCGTCTAAAGGAGCGGTTAAAAAATATGGGTAATAATCTTAGTGGTGGGGAGCAACAAATGCTGGCGATTGCGAGGGCTCTCATGACGAATCCCCAATTGCTCCTCTTGGACGAACCCACAGAAGGCTTGGCCCCCCTGTTAGTAAGAGCTTTGGGTGATGTCATTTCCCGCCTTAAGGAAAGCAGCCTATCGATCCTTCTCGTAGAGCAGAACATGAAATTTGCCCTCTCGATTTCCGAAAATGTCAATATATTGAATCAGGGCATTGTCGTCCATACTTCCACATCCGAAGAGCTTGCCCAAAACGAGGAAATCAAAGCCCGGTTTATTGGGGTCTAATTTTCGAGATCGCGGTCTACAACCTGAAGTATCCTCTAGTCGGACTACCTGTTCTGTTGGGATTACCAGATTCCACAGAATGAACCTATTTTTCTATGGGGAGCAAATGTTTTCGGGGGGTGAGCGCTCCGAGAACACTTCCCAAGAGAGCGAATTCGTTTAACACAAATATTCCAAAATCAGGCAGCACAAAATCTTCTGCTTCCTAGGCGAGGAGCTGCAGCACCGCCTGCGGAATGGCATTGGCTTGGGTGAGAATGGCGGTACCCGCCTGTAAGAGAATCTGGGTCCGCGTGAATCCCGCGGTCTCGGCCGCGAAATCCGCGTCTCGAATCACACTTTCAGCTGCAGCAAGACTCTCTTGGGCCACGCCCAAGCTATTGATGTTTGCTTCAAGAATGTTCAGTTGGAATGCTCCGAGCTTTCCGCGAAGCGTCGTGATTTCCGTGATCGCAGAGTCCACCAGCGTGAGTGCATCTTTGGCACCATCGGCCGTCAATACGTTGATATTCGCAACACTCTCGGCACTGGTTAAAAGATCAGTTGCCAGCGTTCCCAGCTTTCTAGCGCGAATATCCGCAATGGCTTGCCTGACAGTCTGACCCGCGTTGGCACCGATTTGAAAAACCAGAGAATCTTGTGTAGTAAAGGCCTTGAGCGTGCCAGCCACGGGCAATGCGGTGCCAGTGTACTTCACCTTCACCTGGTCAGCATTATCCCCCTTTGAATTTAAGGTCAGGAACTGTCCCTCGCCTTCGGCCTGGACACTGTTGATCGTCCCTCCAATATCCTTTCCCTGAATATTTAGAGGGCTGGTTCCAATTCCTAAATGATGTGAAAGAGTTCTCGCCCGGTTCGATTTCATCGTGTTGATTGCGGAACCAAACTTGGTGTTCGTGAGAGTAAATTTGTTGTTTGGCCCAGTACCAGCGGCGGTATCGGGAGTAAAAATGACCGTCAATTCTAGATCGTCAGCAGCAAGGACCGCACTGATCCGAGAGGAAACCTCTATCAGAGATGCTCCGGCTTCGATCGAAACCACAGAGCTGTCGTTTATGGTCAAGAAGGTCTCATCGAGAACTTTAATGTCGGAAATGCTTACCCCGGTTCCGGCGCCAAGGGTCGCCGCCTCCGTCGCGTCCTGAGCAGCTTGAGCACCAATGACATTTGATACTCCGGTTGAAAAACCGTTTTCGACAGTGAGGTTCGGTCTTCCGAGAAGCACTTCGGGGTCTTTAATTGTCACCTGATTAGCGACAGTGTGCGCAAATATGGCCGAAAGTCTTGCGCCAGCACTTAAAAATTTGACGAATTTTCCAAGTGCGTGCGAGCTAGCATTAACAACATTAACGAAAGAAGAAGCCGCATTTACTCCATTATTCCCTGTATTTCCAGCAGCAGTTAGTGTAACAGTAACTTTTGCGGTAGTCGCATCAAATACAATCGTTCCCGTTATAGTGTTCTGAGCTATTCCTACTGGTATAGTATTGTTCGCGGTTAGACCTGCCGCTGACATGGCGGCACCTATAGCAGCCTTGCCGGCCGCATCCGACGCTCCTGCCCCGAAGTCTATTTCTACTATCGAAGAACTAGTAGTAGCCGCATTAATTACTGAAACGACATCGGTAATGCCAGCTTGTGCACCTGCTGCCTCGCTGAGACCTGTAGTTCCCGCTTCGGAAAATGTTGAAGTTCCACCTTTATGCGATATTTGATCCGCCTGGAAATCCAGTCCTGCGAAGCGCCCCGTTAACTGAAATCTTCGACTGGTTCCTGCATTAAATTGGACGATCTTTCCGATTGAACTGTTGTTCAGGTTGGCAAGCATCGTGGCATCAATTGTGTTATCTGCGGCAGCAGCCTCTCTTTCCAGAAGAATATAGGCAGTGGCGTCCGTCTCGTTGTAGAACACTTTTACGCCGGTTTGGGAAGAATCGTCCTGGAGTCCCACAGCCTTTAGAGAGGTGCCGAGCTCTTGTACATCAGAATCAGTTAGGCCAGCCCCCACCCCAAAATCGATTTGGAACAAGGCGCTGTCGTTTGCAGCCATCTCAAAGTCCGCACCGCCATTACTGGTTATGAACTCATTTCTCATCAAAACGGCCTGGCTGCCTTGTGTGGCGAGCTGGGTGATTTCTACTCCGTACCCTGTGGTACCCGACGCCACAGTGTCGCTTGAACCTAAAATGAATTTGAGATCATCGCTGTTCGTGCTTCCCTTGACCCCCGAGTCGCCATTTAAGAGCTTGATTGTCCCGTACTGGGTGGTGTTTCCGATTCTATCGATAGTTTCGATGGATGAGTCAATCTGTACCTGATCTGCAGCTCGGGAAACCTTGTCCGAAGAGCCCGTGGTCAAGGCGTCCAGAGCCAGGGTACGGATGGCGCGGAGCTGCTTGAGCACTTCGCCCAGTGCTGCCTCAGACGTCTTAATGACGTTTACGGCGTTGTCACTGTTCTTGACAGCTTGGCCGAGACCTGCAATTTGGGATCTTAAGTTTTCAGAAATGATCAAACCGGCAGGATCGTCCGCAGCCCGATTGATTCGGTATCCCGATGAGAGCCGCTCGAGAGACTTGCCCATCGAGGCATTCGTGCTGCGAAGATTCCGCGCAGCATTGAGTGCAGATATGTTCTGGTTGATCCTAAGACCCACCGCTTCTCCTCCTTGAGAAGTTTTCGACGTGCTTCCTTGCCCGCCCCGGTGCACCATCCTCGAGTGGTGCAAATTTTTATCATTTGCGCATTAAAAATTGAATATCTGCGCAGGCACTCCTCCATTTCCCTTATGGACTGATTCATATAAAAAATACTATCCCTGCTACTCTGATTTATCTGTCTTCCTTGAAAAATCTTAAGGGATTTTCCCTGCCCTAAATGGACATAGCTACTGACCTCTCCCACAAGGTATCGGATGAGAGACCTGGTTTAAGGATACCTATTGAAGTAGTGTTCTAATCTATTAAGAAGCAGACCTTCCCCGCACATTTGGAAATATGATGATCAGAGAGAAAGAATTGGCATGTTCCCCTTGGGAAAGGCAAAAATTTAAGGGGGAGACTAAAAAATGGATCTAATAATCGGGTGTTGGACGAATAAATATGCAACTTTTTCAGGAAGAGCACGAAGAAAAGAGTATTGGTTATTTTGGCTCTCTAACATCATTGGCCATATAATTTTTGGGGGCATTGTGATTAACTTTAATGGAAATATAATCGATGTCCCTGGTACTGGCATAGTCTATAGAATTTACATATTGGCAGCTTTCGTTCCTGCTCTAGCCGTGAGTGCCAGAAGACTTCACGATACAAATCATAGTGGTTGGTGGGAATTCATTGTATTGGTTCCCCTGATTGGGGCAATCTATTTCTTTATCGTCACGTGTCTTAAGGGAACCGAAGGTGAAAATAGGTTTGGAGCAAATCCGTTAGCTGTACAACAAGATATAAAATTAGAAACCACCCAGGAACGAAGCACCTATGTGGAACGACCTATAGAGTGATAGGGGCTGACTACAGAACGTGTTGAAAGCCGTCACAACCTATTCTTGATTTATTCGGTTAAGGGAAGCCAATATGGACAGCCGGGTACAAGTTATCAAAGATGATATTATAAGGCTAGACGTTGACGTTATAGTAAATGCTGCAAATGAAACATTGCTTGGTGGGGGCGGAGTGGATGGTGCAATTCACCGCGCGGCAGGTCCAAAATTGCTCGAAGAATGCCGAACTCTTGGGGGTTGTGCGACAGGTTGTGCAAAAATTACATCCGGATACGAACTAAAAGCTCACTATATTATACATACCGTCGGTCCAGTTTGGCGTGGCGGTACCATGGATGAAGAAATAAAATTAGAAAATTGCTATCGTAGGTGCCTAGAATTAGCCATTGAAAACAGCTTGTCCGCGATCGCTTTTCCCGCGATTAGCACGGGTGCCTACGGGTTTCCTTTAAAGCAAGCATCTACAATAGCCGTATCTACGGTTTGCCGAACTATCATTATAACCGAGCAAATTAAACGTGTTGTTTTTTGTTGTTTCAGCGAGTCTGATGCAGAAACTTATCGGATGGCCTTGGAAGTGGTCTGACCGAAATAGCGAATGGGTGGTCCCTACGAGGAGAGACCGACTCACCCGATCTTCTTTCGCGCACGACTCGCTTTTTTCCGGGGTGGTTTTGGCGCCGCGCGCCGGCCTGTCCGGATGGGGGACACCTCCATCTCCTCCGAGCCTTCACGCCAAATCCGGGTTCCGATCTCCTCCATGAGCTCCCATTTGGCCTGTGGAATCTGGGCGAAGACGTTCGCCCGCTCGTAGCCGCGCCATTCACCCCGCAGGTATTCAGGCCCATAGAAAAAAGCGATTACCTCGGTACCCACCATCTCGTGTGGCCCATAGTCGCGCTCGAACTCACGCCAGTACATCACTTCGCCCCGACTCATAACAAACTGGGCGTTCTCGCGGTCGGGCTTTTCCCGAAGCTTGACAGGAAGAAAGCATTCCCTGCCCGTCCAGCGCGCGTGAAATACCGGACCCTTAGCGGGGAGCTGGCGCGAGATAAGGTCGCAGGTGAAGGGTGCTTTGACCTCGAGAAGATCGGCCGTAAGCGTTCCGCCACGCGCGAAAGAAAGAGCAATTCGTTTTGCCATGGGGCCTCCCCGTAACGAAGAAAAATGGGCAGATATCCCTGCTCCTCTTCTTCAATATATACAATACCTAAATATTATCATGCGTGTTGGGTGTTACAAGTATTGCAATTCCTCTAAACCATCATTTTTTGGGCGAGACAGGGATTGAATCTGCAACCTACGCCTTATAAGTGTATTCACATTCGAGAACCACACCAACCCATTCTAATGAAACCCATAAAAGTAGAGACAAAAACCATTTTTCTTTTGAACTGAATAGGACTGAGTTGTGATGGGTTCACGGCAAATACGGACAGTTTTTGAATCTATTTGAACATCTTCCTCCCAAAAAAAAAGACCTACCCTCCTCCTTCCCAACCTAGAAATCGTCTTTCACAGAACCTCTGGTGAGACTATTTTCCCAAGTTCCTTATTGAAAAGGCCGCTTCATAACCGTCAACATATAGTCAATATCTGGCACACCATCTATGGGTATTGTGATCGGGGCCATAGGAACTAATTCCCATCCTTCCATCCCAGCGTCTTCCAATTTCCGTATATCAGATGAAAATCAATTCCTTCTTCACCTACATTAATGGCCAGTTGAATATATTGATACGTCTTCATCGCTTGTCCTTCCCGGGCGGTTTTTAATCCTGAAACTTATCAAACTGTCCATCGGGAAGTAACATTCTTTAAGGGATTAGGCAGTCTGACCGAAAACCTGACCGGGCAGCCCTCCCCATGCGCCTTACCTCCGAAATACCCATTTCATTTTTCTCTGCGTTTCTGCCAGAATTTTACTATGAGAAAAAATCCGGGAAATCCTCCCAGAGTGAGTAATAAGCAGGAGAGAACCTGAGCCAACCTAACGTACAGCCGGCTGAGACCCACTGGGGCTGGGTGATGGTGGCGGTAGCCGGAATCTTCATGATGGTGGCGGTAGGTTCGATGTCCGCGCTCGCGGTGTTCATGAAGCCTCTCACCACCGAGATGAGGTGGCTCCGGGGGGAGACCTCTTTCGCCTACCTCACCGCCGGGATCGTCCTGGGCGGGGGAGCGGTCTTGATGGGCCATCTCTCGGACCGCTATTCGGCCCGCCCGGTGGTAGCGACGGGGGCCGTGGTGCTGGGGGTGACCTACCTGCTGCTCGCCCGACAGGAGGGGCTCGGGCATTTTTATACCCTCTCGGCGCTGATGGGCCTTGGAATCTCGACTTTTCAGGCCCCGCTGCTGTCGAGCGTAGGCAATTGGTTCACCAAGAATAAGGGCCTCGCCATCGGGGTCGCCTCGGCCTGGGGCGGGCTCGGGAACGGGGTTGTTCCCTTCGTCGCCGGTTACCTGATCATCCAGCTCGGCTGGCGCGGGGCTTACACCGCGCTGGGGGTATTCGTACTGGCAATAATGGTTCCAGCGGCACTCTTGATTAGAAAACCTCCCATGATGGCAGATGCGCCACGTGGCGACCCAGAACCGACCATCCCCGCGCCGGAGAAGAGTTCTCTGCTCAACCCCTGGGCCGCTACTTTCTGGGTTGGTTCGGCGGCGGTCTTTTGCTGCACGGCGATGGCGGCCCCGCTCCTTCACGTGGTCGTGCTGGCCCAGGACCGGGGCCTCGGCGCCCAAGAGGCGGCGGGAATTTTACTCTTCATCTCGTTCGGTAGTTTTTTCGGGCGAATCGGCTACGGACGGCTTGCCGACATCATCGGGGGGCTCAAGGCCTACATGATCTCATCCTCGATGCAGACTCTTCTCGTCTTCTGGTTCGTGCGGATGAACTCGCTAGCCAGCTTTTATGCGCTCGCCTTCATCTACGGACTCCTCTACAGCGGTCTGATGATCTGCCTCGTCGTCTGCGTGAGGGAGTTTGTTCCTCTCGAGCGGCGGGGGGTATCGACGGGCATCGTTTTATTCTCGGCCTGGATCGGGATGGGATTCGGCGGCTGGCAGGCAGGTTTCTTTTTCGACATGACGGGCACCTACACGGTCTCGTTCGCGGTGGCGGTTCTGGCCGGGATGATCAACCTCGCGATTCTCTATTCCCTGAAACGCTACATCGCACTGCGGGAGTTTCGTCTATTGAACGTGAAGGCCTCGGCCTAAGACGGACGGTGAAAACGACAAGAATGCCGAAATAAACGGACATACGAAGACTCATGGTCGTCGGGGCGGACCTCTTCGTTACCGGACAGGCCTGCGAGTTCGATTGATCGGTGGCCCAAACCTGCAACGCACTCCGGAAAGAGGGCTAAGGGACCATTCTAGGTGAGAAGGTTGTGCACTATTTCTTGTTCATGCACAAAGTCTAAGGAAATAGACCCCTTTTTTATGACCTGTAATAATAAAAGATTGGCCGAAGTCTCCGATTAAAATTGATATCGTTCTCTACAAACAAAAAAGTCCTCCTCGGCTAGCACCGGGGAGGATTTCTATTTCTCTAGATCGAAAATCCTCCCTCTGGTAGACTACTCTTTGCAACCCCACAGGGGAGAAAAGATTTGACATCCAGAAAATAAGGGATGATGCATGGACAATCAAGAGATTGAACAGAAGATAGCAACATTAGAAAGTAAAATAGGAGAAATGGATAAGAAATTTTACAAGCAATACCTCATGAATTTTGGTTTGTTAATCCTCATTGGTTTATCAGTTTATGGGTTGTTAGCCCTCATTGGTTTATCATTTGATAGTTCTTAATAATATCGCCCCTTAATCTTAGGTGCAGCCCCTTCTTCAAACGTCCCTTCCTCTTAAGTTCTCATTTTTTTTTAACGAAACTTTTGCTCCCGAAAGCGCAAATAGTCCATTTGGTTCGAGATGGAAATGGTTCCAGTTCTCAGTATTACGGATTAGCAAAGATCACCCTACCCTACCAGCCCAGAGATCATCACTTACAGAGCCTCTGGGGAGGCATTTTCATCCCTAATCCACCCCGAGCAACGCAAATGAACTCATAAAATGCATATTTATACGCCCGAGGAGCGGAATCGCATCGTCCCGCCAAAAACCCTTCAAAGGCTACGGGGCCACGAGGATTTCTCAACAACCATGAACATCTATCTTCGATTCACAGACGATGATCTGGAAGGCGTTGAAGAGCTTTTGGCAGAATCTGGTCAATGATATTTAAAAATGATCTGACTAGGGTTCCATTAGGCCATTTTGGAGGCTACCCGGAACTTACAAAAACTGTAACTCTTTGATAAAATTGCTACCCGGAGCCGGACTCGAACCGGCACGGCCTTCCGGCCAACGGATTTTAAGTCGTCCGGACGACAATGACGAGGATTGGGATATCCCCTATTTATAAGGCATTAGCCCATCTATCAATAAAATTAGAAAAATCACAACTTGGCCTGAGTTGGCTGGAGTTGGCCAAAATTGGTTTGCAAACGTCCCATTTTCGTCTCATAAACTTTCAAAAAGATCCCCCTGCCCCTGCCCCTGCCCCCCTACCAGCCCAGAGATCGTCGCACACGGGGCTTCTGTCGGGGCCATTTTTGCCCCGAACCACCCTGAGAAGCGCAGATCAGCCCCCGAAATTCCACTTCAATTCCCTCTGCGTTTCTGTCAGAATTTTCTTATGGTATGACGCCAATCTTTGAAGGAGAAAAAAATGACACCTACTGAAGCTGAAATAGCCAACGCTGAAAATCACAGTTCTTCTTGCCGTAAGCGCCATCATAATCTGTACGTTGCGGCTCGCGATACTCTTGATGAATTCGAGGATGCAAAACCTTCAAAGGGTGCGACAGAAGCTCTTAAGTTGGCCCTGGACGAATCGAAAGAATATTTCTATCCACAGCGTAGTTAGAACCACTAATGCGGCAAGAAATCTCGGCAGGAAAGAACCCGGCGTGAGTAACCTAGGGCACTGGCCCGCGCCGGGGGGCGAAGGAAGATGGTGCAGATTTTGGAGCGAAGCACTATCCCCCTTATCGGATGATTTATGGATACTCTTGAGGGGGGATAAAACAAAAAGACTTGTGGTATGTTTGACACCGCCGTGTATTTGGATTGGATCATCACCTACCCTGGAGAAGAAGCCCTACCTGGGTGAATGAGAAACAGAAACCCTCCCCGACAGAGAGGGGAGCCTCCAAAGCTGAGGCTTATTTCAGGTCTTTCACATAAACGTGTTCCATCGCATGATATAATTTTTTTTTGGGATTGTTGCGGCAATATTTAACGGCAGCGTAATAGGTGGAATCAGGAGAGACGTCTTTTCTTTTTTCAGACGGTAGGCCGCGCAGCCCTCTCTCGTAGTTTCTTCCGGTAATGTAACCGAGCATCCAACTCATATAATCAAAATAGGTCATATCTTTCCCGCGTCTACTTTTCTCTTCGCTCAAAAATGTTCCGCAAGGGACCGTGCCTGTACCCTTTACCGTATACTCCCCCCAAACCGGCTTGGCTCCTCCTGCAAGGAGCAGCACCGCTGCGAGCATGATGATCGTTAGCTTCATCTTGGCGATCTCCCGGGACATGGCTGCGGAAATAGTTAATGACAGCATAACTAACTTCACCAATCCCGCAATCTCTGCCAGACTTCCCCCCATGAGATACATCCTGACATCTCCAGCAAGGGAGATTGGCCAATGAAGGACTTTCTTGCAGTTATCTTGGTTGGAGGTTTCCTGCTATTCATTTGGTTTAAGATGATGGTTCCCGGCAGACTCGATGAACCTTCAAATTCAGGAATTCCTGGTGTGCCCAGCTCGGGAACAGCAAGAGGTAATTTAATATTTTTGGTGGTTGTGATTTTATTGACTGCGCTGGCCGCCGGAGCAGGATGGTTGCCAATGTCGTATATTTTCGATGCGCCTTTCTTTGTCCCTTAATTCTAATAAATATTCGTGTTGGAAAGAAGCCTCCTGATAGGAACTGAGATCCCCTGGCGCGGTCAGGAAAGGAGAAACTATGGACTTAGAAGAAAGAGTGGCGAAGCTGGAAGAACATAGCCAGAAGTTAGAAGAATGTTACCGGATTTTGAAAGGTTTGGATGAGGATGTAACGGAACTAAAGAAATACGGGACGCGTGTTGGTATATTTGCCCTGGTGTTAATTGGCCTTAATCTCTTCGGTTTTATTTGATGTGCCAGGAGCTGCAATGAGATACATCCTGACATCGGCAGTCCTTTAGTTTGAGATGGGGGCATCATGAACCTAAATCTCATCATAAACTCTTGCATGCGTTACCCTCCCACCGCCAATTGCGGATAACTCCTCCTTGCAAGGTAAATGTTGTTTTGCATCTGTGTGAAATTGAAAACCCTGATGTGCCACCAGTTGGAGTTGATACTGCAGTATTGCCATAATATCGGGTCGTATAAGTTGGTGGTGTCCCAGGGATATGAGTAGTACTTGACCTAATGTAGGTTAAATATTTTGTGCCATCGCTTTCATAGACCTGATTAGGGGGACCCCACTTACTAATCAAATTATGTTCGGAACTGCCAACCCAACTGTTAAGAATTGTTTCATATTTTTTAGTTGTTGCGCATGATGTCGATGTCACACTCAATGATACAATAAGAAGTATATTACGAAGTCAGGTTAACTCATCAGACATAATCAAGTCTCCGAAATTTCAGTTTAGAGACGAACATTCTTTTTTTGAGCAAACTCCTGCTCTCCCAGGAACAGACCGTACCTGAGGCCTGCAAGCAGATCAAAGGATCCGAGCAGGGATGCGGGATGAACTATTGAACCAGGAACTCTTCGATACGCTGGATGAGGCAAAAGTGTTGGCCCAAAGGTGGAAGCCTGAATATAATCGAGTCAGACCGCCGGCACCTGAAACAAAAGAGCCAATGCCTCCGGGATCCGCTACGCTCCATCCTCCGGCATTGGCTTCTGGAGTAACATAGAGATCGGCACCACTATCGGGGGCAGGTCAAAATGCTGTTCGTGATATGATTCTTTCATTGTGTTGGGAGGAGAGTTCCATGAAGCGATTTGTTTGATCGTCAGATGATTAATCCGATGGGTGTTGGAATCTTGAGAATAAGTTTAAACGCCCCGTAAACAATCGTCACGAAAACGGCAGCGAAAACCGCAGCCCCTATTAATCGGCGCTTAGGCGATTTCTCATCCACCGAAAGCAGCCAAGAAGTAAGGAGCAGAAAAATGAACGCAGACTCATAAAATCCAACAAAATCTATTGCGATTGCAAACAGACCCAGAGCCGCGACGACGACCGCCCAGACCCGCCAGGGCACACCGGCGAACGGTCGGGCCTGGGCTGGAACCACGGCGGTTCGCGGATGTAAATTTACCCTGAGCAAAATACTTCCAAAAACGACGAACGAGCCGCCCACGAGGTTCGGGAATTGTGCCCCCTCTGGGGTAAAGTCCTGTGCCCCGTAAAGGATATATACCGCCAGCGCCAGAAGCACCGTACCTAAAATGATATTTGCTGCGCGAAGGCTAACAGTTCCCTCCGCCATGGTTCCTTGCACGATTTTCTCGTCTGCCGCCGCACGCCGTTCACGAAGAATTTGCAGCACACCCACAACCACGATCGCAAACGCGACAAACATTAATACCAACGCTATTGGGCGGTTTGCGAAATATATCCAAGTCGATCCGAAGTCTACATTTCCAACAATGGCCGCCTGCTGAAAACTTTCCTCCATCAACGCACCGAGGACGAGCCCGAGCGCAATTGTGACGACCGGCACGTCAATTTTGTTTAATATATAGGCGATGACGCCCACGATAAGCAGCACGTAGACATCGAATAAATTATTGGAGAGACCGTAGGTTCCGATCATGGAAAGCACCAACACCGCTGGTACCATATCCTTCCGCGGCGTGCGGACGATCAAGCTAGACCAACGGATGGTGACAAGTCCGATGATAAACATTGCGATAACAGTGAACAGTAGCCCCACCATGAACGCATAAATGATGTCCGCACGTTCCGTGAACAGCCGTGGCCCGGGTAGAATGCCGTGTATGGTCAGCGCGCCAAACATAATCGCAGCAGATCCAGAGCCCGGAATGCCCAACGCCAACAAGGGCACCAGCGCGCCGCCGACAACCGCGTTGTTCGCCGCTTCGGGGGCCGCTATGCCTTCGTAGGATCCTTTGCCGAATTCCTCAGGTTTTTTAGAGATACGCTTCGCCTCGCCATAAGCGACAAATGCGCTAATCGACGCGCCCGCGCCCGGAATGATGCCAACAACGGTGCCGAGAACACTCGACCATAAGAGCAGGACTTTCATCTTCGATAGTTCGCAGACTACCGATCTGAGTGCGCCCTTCCGTAACGTCAATGGAGCCACGGCTTCGCCCGATTTTTCCAACAGCCCGAGAATACTCGCCACCGCAAAAAGGCCGAGCAGTGACGGAATAAGGGGAATGCCGCCGACGAGCCGGTAATCGTCAAACATATAGCGCATATCACCGGAGATCGCATCTTGACCGACGAGCGTTATTGCGATACCGATCACAACGCCAATGAGACCTTTGACCGTGTGCCGCCCTGACAATGTCGCCACCAGAGCAAGACCGGAGGCTGCGATCCAAAATATTTCCGCTGGGCCCAGCAATAACGAAATTTCCGCTAACGATTGCGTAAAGAACAGCAACGCAAACGCACCGATGAAACCACCAACTGTCCCGGACAGCAACGAAATGTAGAGTGCTTCCTGCGCCTTTCCTTGACGAGTCAGCGGCGTGCCGTCGAGCATCGTACAGGCCGCACCCGAGGTGCCGGGCGTATTGATCAAAATTGCGGAAATCGAGCCACCATATTCCGCCGACATATAGACCGCCGCCAACATGATGAGGCCTTGTGCGGGTTCCATCGTGAAGGTGAAGGGTAAAAGGAGAGCGACGCCACTAACGGCAGAGAGACCGGGCAAAGCACCGATAAAGGTTCCCGCCAATGTACCAATTAGCACCACCAGCAGATGCGAATAGTGCAAGTTCGTCTGCACCGCGGTGAGAATCGCATCCCACATGGACTAACTCCTATCCAAAAAAAACGGCGTCGGTCCGAAAGACTCCGGACCGACGCCGCCAAAATCGTATGTCTTACTTCTTTAGGCCGTATTTATCGACCAACGCTTTCATGCGCTTGGCCATGCCTTCAATCGAAGCCTGCGCCTCGGCGGGACCGCGAAAAGCAGGCGGCTGCTTGATTTTCTTCATGGCAACACGGAAGCCGGCGTTCTCGGTGACCTTCTTACAAACGTTGCCCCAATAGTCGACGATATTTTTCGGCAGGCCCTTTGGTCCGGCAAAAGCGCGGAACCGTTCCGAGACGACGTTATAGCCTTGCTCCTTGAAGGTCGGTACGTCTTTCAACGAAGGTGACCGTTTCGCTGAGCTAACACCCAATGTCCGTAGTCTTCCCTTTCCTTTGGCCGCAAACTTCGCACTCCCCACCATCACTTCTACTGTTCCAGAGAGTATGGCTTTAAACGACTTGGATCCGCCTGTGAAAGGCACTTTCGTCATCTTAATTCCGGTGGCGTCTTCGATTAACAGTGTCGTCATCAAGTCGGCGCCAAGCTTACCCGTGTTCGCGACCTTCAACTTACCGGTCTTCGACTTTGGGTCCTTGACGAGATCGCCAAGCGTTTTCCACGGGCTGTCCGAGCGTACCAACAATACGTCGGGCACGACTGCATAGATACAAATGTTGGTAAATTGATCGAGCGTGTAGCCGGTTTGCTTTGGCCGGGCGAGCGCCGGAATAACGTTAAACGGCGGCGTGACGATTGCCATCGTATAGCCATCGGCTTTCTTTCGCACCAACTCAGCCCAACCCCTGGTGCCGCCGGCACCAGGTTTGTTTATAACAACGAGTGACTGGCCCACGATCGGTCCAGCGAATTTGTTAAAGGTGCGCTGCGATGTGTCTGCGCCCCCACCAGGATTAAACGGGACAATGATATTGATCGACTTATTTGGGTAGTCCGCTGCGTTCGCGGGGGTCCAAGCCAATGCCAGAGCACCCATAAACGCAGCAGCAATTGAATAATTTCGAATAACCATAGCGTTTCCTCCTTTGTTGTTTATCGCCCGCCGTTTGTAGCGGCTTTAAATCGACGGTTGTAGTCGCAGAGGCAGCTGTCATCTGAGCCAACCACTTGAACTTTGAGAGCAAATTCTTCCTCGAATTTATCCTCTAGATTACCAACCTTCATATTCTTGGCGACGGAAAAACCTTTGCACTCCTTTTTTTCTTGCGCACTTAGGCAAGCGTCTGAGTGGAATCGGCAAACGAACGGCCATCATATACCCTCA
>Ga0315336_1003461_pt1 | contig 20928 bp, 14 predicted proteins | sample ASW5metaG_FD_204512 | JGI IMG/M metagenome (GOLD analysis project Ga0315336, IMG submission 204512) | Ammonia-oxidizing marine archaeal communities from Monterey Bay, California, United States - ASW #5 | ecosystem: Environmental > Aquatic > Marine > Intertidal zone | place: USA: California... | reverse complement strand
AATATCGAGGAAGCGTGATTCGACGGTCACCATCATCCCTGTGGCCTTGCGGAACTGGTTGAGGAGCCGGGAAAGCGCGAAGTGATTCTCGAGAGTGGTGCGCGCGGCGAGCTTCCCACCGAGGATGCGGAGCCCGGCGTCCTCCTCCTCTTCCTCGCCATTTCCGCTAACAAGCTCTTTATTCAGTAAATTGAGCAGGGTCTCGACAGGCAACTTACCCGTAGCGGTATCGTCGTCGTCGTCAAAATCGATGTCGAGATCGCCTCCACCACCTCCCTTTCCTTGAAGCTCGTCAAGGGCTATCGGGGGTGCCTTGAAGTCAGGATGAGCCTGGATGATGTCGCTGATCTCGTAGAACTTCAGGTACTCCGTCACCTTCAGGCCCGATCGGGGGCCGATCATCACAGCGCCGTCCTGGACCACATAGCCGAGATCCTCGTCTTTACCGACGCTCCGGAGCAGCTGTTCCAGCACCCACCTCAATGTCGAGTCCGGGAAAGGCTCGAGGTTGACTTCATTATCAGCCACGTCCTGACCATCCTTGTTGAGCAGGAAGTTGATGTTGGAGAACCCCCCCAGGGTTCTAAGGGCATCGCGCAAAGGCTCGCCGGAAAAGCCGATGTTGTTGACCACCTGTTCCAGCTTGCGTTTGACCTCTTTGTCAGCAATAGATTCTGTGGCTGCGATCGCGTCCTCGAAGCTAATGTCTTTATGGGTGATTCGCTCCCATTCCCGGATATCCGGATAGCGGAAGATCTCCTGGTACGTGACCGAGCTTTCCTGGATGCTCAGAACAGCGAGGTCGTAATTCTCCGCGGCCGTCCTCAGATACTCGTTCATTCTATTGACGTGGCGCCGTTCCTTGGCAAAAGCGAGGGCACCAGCCGCCTCGTCATCGCGCGGGCTGAGCTGCAGTATGCGCTCGTAGAGCGTGATGGCTCGGTTGAAGTCTTGACGCTCTTCCGCGGCCCTGGACTTGCGCCGCAGCTCGCGCAGCTGGTTCTCGAGGTACTCCATGGACCGACGGCGTTCGACGAAGGCCTGGTCCCGGAGCATTTCCTGGAACTCGACTCTTTCCACCTCCTCTTGCGCTTTCCGCCTTTCGATCGCCCGATCGCGCCCCCTCTTCGCCTCCAGGAGCTCCGGCTCGAGGTTGAGGTTGAAATGGAAGTTGTGGACTCCCTCGATGGCTCGCTCAAAGTAATCCGCCGCCTGCCCGTACTCCCCGACGTCTTCGTTCATGAGCTGCTTGCCCTTGCTGATCAATCGCCGGATCTCGGTTCGAGCCTGATCTGCCGCAACCTTCTGCTGGTCACGCAACCAGCGAGCGGTCTCGGCAATCTGTCCCCGACGGTCCCCGAGCCCAAGGCGCACCTGGGAAAGAAGGAGGTCCGCCTCCTCGTGCTGCGGGTAGAGTAACAGCGCACGCTGCAGGCGTGACTCGGCACGGAGCAGGTCGCCGTTTTCGTAGAGATCCCTCGCTTGCTCGACCAACGAGTTCGCTTCGCCGTGGAGGGCTTCCGGGGTGAGACCGAGTTTCTCGAATATGTCGCTGCCCTCGCCGTCAGGGCCTCCGGCCGGGGCCAAGCCCGACAGTAGCACCGAGGCCAAGATAGCGACCAGGGAGGACCGAAGCCATCGAAAGTTCATTGCAGTACCCTTTCTCCTTCCTCCAAACCCATACCTCATGAGCTGTGCTTCATTCGTCAAGAAGAGACCATCAAGCTGAATCCACGAAGCCTAACGAGCGTGCCGCTTCGGGTTTTCCATAGCACCCCGTAGAAGAAGGCATTTCTTCAACAGACTGCTAACCAGAGATTGTTTGTGAAAAGGGCGTACTGAGCCTAGACCCGCGAGGTCGCCAACAAGACGCACTCACAAAGCCATCAGATCAAGTCAAGGAATGCCACCGGTAGAAAGGCAGGTTCGATCTTTCGGTCTTTCCATCGGTGCCACCCGAAAGACCTTTGCAGGAAGGCCAGGAGCAACGCCCCCTCCGGTAAAAGGCAGGAACCAGGCGCGAGCCCGGTGGAAACCGGAGGTTTTCAACGCGGCTTCCAACCTCAATGTCCCATATTCCCCTACCCTGGAGAAAAAATCTACTCCTTTCTCTTCTTACGGCTTTTTACCCTCGCCTCCCCGTCCCCCCGAGAACAGACCCGGATCAAAAAAGAAAACCCGATCCAGCAAACAAACCCTTAACAGCCCGTTGAAAAAGTCTGTTCTACGACAACCGGCCCCCTTTTGCCCATCGCTGTCGCCCAGCTCTGCGTCGCAAATACTCGACGATATCCCCGATATGGCCTCCGTTTTGCTCCTTGATCTGAACGAAAATGCCTCGCTTCTCGCTACGAAGAACTTTTTCAATGGACTGTTAACAGCCCTCAATTCCGTGCCTTTTTCCCTCTGTCCCTGAAGCCCTTCTTCTTACGGGATTTCTTAGGTTCAGGTTTCACTGCCTCTTCCGTAACCCCCTCGACGTCGTCGATCACTTCCCCGTCGAACTCTTCCCCCCCTTCCTCTCCCGCAGGGGCTTCCGGCGCGGCGGGGGTGTGGGGCTCCCACGCCTCTACGGGCACCCGCTTGGTCTTCGCGGTCACTGTATCCTTGCCGAGCTTCCTCTTGTCGGCGACGAGCACCAGGCCCTTCGGAACGTCGATCCGGAAGAACTGCCAGCGGTTGTCGCTGCCGAATCTGTCCTTCTCCTTGTAGAACTTGATGGACCCCTTCCCGACCCGCTTCCCCGTCTTGTAGTCCCAGTACCAGAGCTTCACCCACACCCCCGGCTCCTGCACATTCTTGTCGTCGAAATACGCGATCTCGAGACTGTAATCGGGCGGCACCTTCTCCGTGGGACCGAGGGGCTCGGAGACCTGCTTCTCGGTGAGCGCACCGAAGTTGGCGTCCTCGGGAGCCTCGGGGTCCGGCACAGCGAAGGTGACCACCTTGTAACTGTAGGCCTTTCCCGGCTCGACCTTGTAGTCCTTGTAAGCGAACTCATCGGAGATCTTCACCCTGCCAGGCAGCTTCTTGAAGGGGCCGCCATCGACCGAGCGCTCGATCGTGATCCTACGGATCTTGACGTACTGGTTCTCCGGGCTGACGAATCCCTTGACGCGGAGAAAGACCTGCTCTTTCTTGGGATCCCGCTCGCAGATGATCTCGCTGAGGCGCGCTGGATGGTGCTCCGCCGGCTCTCCCTGGCCTTTCTTCACCAGCTTCAGGAAAAGCGGGGGCCTCTCGGTGACCCAGGGCACCTCGAGGCGGCTGTGCCTTCCGGTACTCCAGTGGCTGCGCACCAGGGCGCCGAGGTCTTCTGGATCCACGGACACCATTTTCCGCTTCTGGTCGTTAGCCTTTTTCTGCAGCCGGCTGGTGAGAAGGTCCAGATCTCCACCGGTCACCGAGCCACTGAACAGGAAGGGCACGGCAAGCACGAAAAGACCGAGCACGATCGCCACCCCGTAGGCGATCTTGTCTATCTGCTGGCCCCAGTTCAATTCAGTATTCGCCATGGCAGTTATCGGTTCTTTTTCTTTCCCCTCCCTCTGCCCTTCCCCTTCTTTCCTCCCTTGCCGCCATCGTCGTCTTCGTCATCGTCGTCGGCGCTCTTCACCTCCGCCGACTTCATGCCTTTCCAGTCGAAGGCGCCAAGCACGAGCTGCATCTTGACGTCAGGCTCGGGCGCCACCTCCACATAGGCCCTGGCCGTGGCCTCGGCGTACTGTTCGAATTCCTCCTCGATCACCAGGGCCCTGTGAGCGATCACCGAGGCTGTGGGTTTCTGGATATCGAGTTTCTGCACGCGGAAGTGGACACGATCGCCCGTGAGGAGCTCCGTGAGGAGATTCTCCGCCTGGGAATAGGGCAGGTCGATGTCCACGGTCACAGGCCTCCACGTGTGCGTCTCCGCGGGGTCCTTGTCCTGCGCGTCCCGACCTTCGAAGGTGACTTTCTGCAGCCCCCCCAGCTTGAGCTTCTGACAGGTCTCGATCACGGACTGGGTCATCCAGAACTCCTTCATCGAAACCTCGACTCGCTCCGGGTGGAGCTGACTCCGCTCGATGCGATCCACCTCCGGCGGCAGGGCGTCCTGGACCTCAACGGCGGCCCCGGGAACATCAGGGTTCGCGGGTTGTGGCGCCTGGATCCCAAACTCCTCTCTATAAGCACCGATCAGCTTGTTGAGCTCGTCCGTATACCTGGCGCCGAAGTCGGAGACGTCGGGCGGCTCCTTGGCGTCATCGAAGTACTCCCGAAAGCGTTTGCCGAGGGCGTCGTACTCGCCGATCCCCAGGTTCAGAGCGTCCACCTCGGCCGCGCTCTTGGCTTGTAGGTGCTCCCACCGGTCCTTCGTGGGGAGGAACTCCCACTTCTCGGCCTTCTTGAGTCTACCGATCTCCTTCGCCAGATCACCCTGGCTCTTGCGTAGCTCTGCCATGGGCAGATAGATGAGCCAGAAGACGAGCCCGGCGAGGAGAAGCGCCGTCGCGCTGACGGCGATCCAGAACTTGTTTTCCGTGAGCTTGTCCATGATGCCTGGTTGTCCGAATCCCCGTTTTCGCCTAGTCGTCCTTTTTCTTTCCTCTGCGGTCGTTGCGGCCTTTGCCCCGCCTGTCGTCCGAGTCCTCGTTCTTCTCTTTCTTGGCCTCGGGTGTCGCGGGAAAGCGCGGCAGCATGAGCCAGGACACCGCGGTGGCGAAGAAGGGCCCGCCCTCCTGCACGATATCCTTGAGGCGCTCTGAGCCCGGCCCCTGCCCTGGCTCCGGACCGGCAAGCGTCTGGAACAGGTACGGGATTCCCTGCTGGACAGTCTGGGCGGAAAAATCCCTTTTCTTGGTCCAGTTCGCGTTGAGGAGGTCCGACTCCAGGGGCTTCCTGAAAAGAGCCTTGAAGACCTCGGTGGCGGCCATCTCGTTTTCGGCCTGTTTCCCCATGACGATCGCCCTTACCCTGTAGGCGTCGACCGTGGTAGCCGCCGATTTTTTCTTGCTTCTCGACTTCTTGCTCGGCCTCTTCTGCCGCGCCTGCCCCTCCGGAAACTGGGTCCGCTCCACGGTCAGGTGGGGAATCCACACTTTCCCTGCAAGCGTCGCTTCATACTTTTCGCGGGCTTCTTTCTTCTTCCCCTCGTTCTTCGACTCGTCCTCGAGATCAAGCGTGATGATCTCTTCCGGGGGGGGGGCGTCCCCGCGCATGGCCGCGAACACCCGCTCGACCGAGCGCAGGGCCTCGAGGGCGCCCAGATTCGTCTCGCCCAGCGTCTGAAGGATCACCGCCTTGTCTCGGATGTCCCTGTTGGTGGTCTTCTCGATCGTCTCGACGCGCTTCCTATACGTCTTCACCAAAGCCGGCGTCTTACTCGTGTACGCCTCCCGGGCCGTGTCGACTTCCCCCTGTTTCTTCTGAATGAACAGGTGGGCGATGAGGATCGCTACGACCATCACCCCGGCGGCGAAGAACACGTGCTTGCGCTTTCTCGATATTTCCTTCTTGAGCTTCTCCTCGCGTGGAACGAGGTCGACCTGACAGGGACCAGCTCCGACGGCTTGGATCCCGAGCCCCAGCGCGGTGCCAAAGGCGGGAAGCTCGGTCTGCAGCAACCTGACGTTGACTTCGCGGCTGACTCGCAGGCGGCCGATGGACTGGACTCGCTCGACAGGCAAGCCCAGATGCGCCTCGAGAAACTTCTTGATGCCGATGACTCTCGAGGCGTTTCCCAGGAGGTAGAGCTTCGTGAACTTGACGTCGTCCGCCTGGCTCCTGTAGTAGACGATCGAGCGTTGAATTTCCTGGACCAGTTCCTGGAGCTTGGGCTGGATCACCGCCCGGAAAATCTTCTCGGCCTGCTTGGGCGCCTTGGCCGTCTCCACCTTGAGCTTCTCGGCGTCGGGAAACGCCAAGCGGAACCGGCTCATGATAGCGTTGGAGACGTCGTTCCCGGAGTGGGGCAAGGGGCGGATCCAGAAGCGGCTCCCATCTATAAAGACGAGGTCCGTGTGGGTGGCTCCAATATCGAGAACGATCGCGGGCTCTTCCGGGTTGATGTCGTACTTGATGAAGTTGAGGAGGCCGAGGTAGCCAATCGTCAACATCTCGACCGAAAGGCCTTCCTGGGTAAACTCGAGGAGGTAATCGTCGATCGTCTCGCGCCGAACGGCAAAGAGCCCGATCTCACGCTCTTCTCCCGGAAGGTACTCTCGCCCGATGAGGTGATAGTCCCATATCACCTCGTCGAGCGGAAAGGGGATCTGCTGGGACGCCTCGTAACGCACCATGTCCTTGACCTTCTTCTGGTCGAAGGCGGGAACCTTGATGAAGCGCGAGAACGTACCCTGTCCGGGGTGAGAAACCACCAGTGGATCCCGGATGTCGTTTCGGGTGCGGAAAACGTTCAGCGCCTCTCTGGCCTGGACACCAGAGTCCACACCGTTCTCACTCAAGGGATAGTCGACCTTATCGATCGCCAGGATCTCGATATTGTTTCGTTCCCGGCGGATTCGTGCCGCCTTTAAGGAGGACTTGCCAAGATCGACACTCCATATTGTTTGGAACGCCATAGAATCAATTCGCCGCGCGCGAAGCTCCGCCCTTCCTCAGCCCCCGATGCGCGATCACCTCAAGCCCCCCTGCCAGGACCGTCGCCATCAGGTGCCAAGTCCCTAACTGTTTATTACAAACACAATTCAGAGAATTATGTATCGTAGCACAAGCTCCGATAAAGTGTCAACCGCGCCGCGCAAAACGTACGGCTCAATCCAGGAGCACCCCTTGCAGGGATTCAATGGTCGAGTGCCGACGCAGGCGTCATGGAAAACTCCCGAGGCTAACATTCTCCCCGAAAGTGAGACCCAGTCTCCACCCGCGACGACCATTCCGATGAAAAGAGAACTCTACCACCGATATGCGTCCCCATTTCTCGCTTTACTTGCATTCGATGGACACGCCGGAAACCCTGACACTCTTACGGATTATGTCAGGAACCGCTTGCGTCACTGCGAGTCTACAGGTGCCAACTGTCCTAAGTCAAGGTGAAAGAGTCCGTCGAAAAGCGGGCGTGTGAGAACCAAGCTCTCCCCCTCACGGTCGCTTCAACCCCAGCCGCACCATGACCTGTTGCATGTCATCCCAGACCTTGCGCTTCTCTGCTGGATTCCGTAGGAGGTAGGCCGGATGGTAGGTAGGCATTAGCGGAAAACCACGGTAGGAATGAAAGCGACCGCGGAGCCGTGTGATCCCCGCCTCCGAGCCGAGGAGCGCCTTGACGGCCACGGTGCCCAGCGCCACCAGGACCTCCGGGGACAGGATCTCGATCTGTCGCCCCAGATAATCCGCGCACGAGCCGATCTCGGCCGCGTCGGGCACGCGATTGCCGGGGGGCCGGCACTTGACGATATTGGCAATGTAGACCTGCTCGCGCCGCAGCCCCATGGCCTTGATGATGTCGTTGAGGAGCTGCCCCGCCTTTCCCACGAAAGGCTCGCCTTGCCGATCCTCTTCAAAGCCTGGTGCTTCCCCAACGAAGACTAGACGCGCGACCGGGTCGCCGGTACCGAAAACCGTCTGCTTTCGGGAATGGCACAAGGCGCAACGGGTGCAGTGGGCAACCTCCTCGCGGATCGGAGCGAGGCGGGCTGCCCGCCGTTCGCGCTCCGCCCCAAGCTCCCCTGGCGACAATTCTTGGGGAGCCGTGGGGGCTCGCTGGGTAGCCACCGGGGGGGCCGGACTCGCTTTCACCGCTGCCGGAGGTCGCAGCCCCTTCGGCCGCAGAGCCGCCGCCCGGAGAGGAACGCTCCAGCCAAAGAGCCGGTTCACTTCGAGGCGCTCCCGAAGCGCCCGAGCGAGGCGTGGCAGGTCATCGAGGTGCATGGTAAGTAGCTGACGGCTCCAACTCCCCGGCCCACACGCCGCGGGCCAGGGTCGGCTCGACGTCGTCGATGCGTACCGGCTGTATCGAGCCGGGAAAGCGCTCGACCGCACGGAGAGATGGAGCGGGAAAGCGCACCTTGACGTAGCGGGCCGTCGTGCCCTCGAGCTCGAGAGATTCCGCGACATCGGACCCGGAGCTCTTGACGTTCTCGACCAGCACGTCATTCACTGTCCTACCCAGCAACTTCTTCTTGTAGGCGAGCCCCAGCTCCGCCTCGAGCTCCGCGAGTACCTGAGCTCGCCTGCGAATCTCGAGAGGAGCGACAAACCCACCGAGCTTCGCGGCCAGCGTCCCTTCTCTGACGCTGTAGGGAAAGATGTGGATCTTCGAGAAGGCAAACTCCCGACAGACTCTCAGCGTCTCTTCAAAGTGGACTTCGGTCTCCCCCGGGTGGCCGACGATAACGTCCGTCGAGATGGAGGGGTCATCGAACTTGGCTCGCAGAGTCGCCACGACCTCCCGAAACTGCCGCACGCTGTAGTCACGGCGCATCGCCTTCAGCACATCGTCAGAACCCGCCTGCAGTGGAATGTGCCAGTGGGGGCAGAAAATCGGGTCGCCGAACAGGTCGACCAGCCCCTCCGTGAAGGACCGGACCCCCAACGAGCTCATGCGGACGCGCTCGATCCCCGAAACACCGGCAACTCTGCCGAGAAGCTCGGGCAAGTCGCAGCCCGGGGAAAGGTCGAGACCATAGTCCTGTAGGTGCACACCGGTGATCACCACCTCGCGGTAACCACCGTCGGCGAGCCTGCGGACCTCTTCGACGACGGCAGCCGGGTGCCGGCTCTTGGAGCGTCCCCGAAGGAACGGGATAATACAAAAACTGCAAAAACTGTTGCAGCCGTCCTGCACCTTGATGTTGGCGCGAGTGCGGCTTCCATACCTGGAGATGCTGAGACTGAAGATGTCCCGCTCTTTGGCGGGAATCGGTTCCCCCGGTTTCCAGCCACCGTTGAGGAAACTCGCGACGAGGCTCTTCTCTTCGTTCCCCGCAAGCAAAGCTACCTGTGGAATGCTCGATAGACGCTCCTTCTCAGACGGCGTCGAGCAACCCACAACGAGGATCTTCGAGGCCGGGTTTCTGCGAGCCACCCGGCGCACCGCCTTGCGGCTCTTCACCCCGCTCGCGGCGGTCACCGCGCAGGTATTCACCACATAAACGTCGGCTACCGCGAGGGGCGCGACCTCCTCATATCCCAGCGAGAGAACCTCTTCGCGGATGGCCTCCGTTTCGTACTGGTTGATCTTACACCCGAAGGTGATGAAGGCGGCCGTTTTCATGGTGGGGTGATTTTAGAGGGTTGATTCGGGAACGCAATGCTCGTGCCCTCCTCCGGTGGGGCGGTCTCCCGACCGCCCCACCGGTTTGACGTCGAGTGGGCGGGTCGGGAGACCCGCCCACAGCAGGAGCTCACGGACGTTCCTCCTCCAAGAAGCACCAAGAAAGGTGCCCCGGCCCGATCTCGCGTGCTGGCGGCTCTTCGGTGCGGCAGCGGTCCATCACGAAGGGGCAGCGCGTATGGAAACGGCAGCCGCTCGGGGGGGCGATGGGGCTCGGAACCTCCCCCTGGAGCGCGGCTCCGGACTCACGCTCCCGGGGATGCTGCGCGGGTCGAGAGGCAAGGAGGGCCCGGGTGTAAGGGTGATGGGGGCGCGAGTGGATGCGCTCTCGGGGCCCGACCTCCGCGAGGCGACCTAGATACATCACGCCTACGTGGTCGCTGACATGGCGCACCACTGAAAGATCGTGAGCGATGAAAAGGTAGCTGTAGTCCTCCTCTTTCTGAAGGCGCATGAGCAGGTTGATGATCTGGGCCTGCACCGAAACGTCGAGGGAAGAGACCGCTTCGTCACACACGATAAAGCGCGGTCGGACGACAAGGGCCCGCGCGATGCCTATGCGCTGCCGCTGCCCCCCGGAGAACTCGTGCGGGTAGCGCCGGAGGTGGCGCCGCGGGTCGAGACCGACCCGATCGAGCACCTCGGCCACCCGTTCACGGCGAGCACTCCGGCCACGCGTTCCCATGTTGATGAGACCCTCGGTGACGATCGCCTCGACGGTCATGCGGGGGTTGAGGGATCCGTAGGGATCCTGAAAAACGGCCTGCATCTCCCTGCGCAAGGCGCGCAAACGGGCCGGGGACGCGGACAAGATGGACTCGCCATCAAAATTCACCTCGCCCCCGGAGGGCTCGATCAACCGCAAGACACTCCGTCCCAGAGTCGTCTTGCCACACCCCGACTCGCCCACGAGACTGAAAGTCTCTCCCCGACGGATCGAGAAGGAAACCCCGTCAACGGCGCGCACTTGACCTACGACTCGGCGAAGGACACCGCCGTAAACGGGGAAGTGCTTTACCAGGTTCTCCACCTCGAGCAGCACTTTCGATTGCTGATTGCGGGTACTGGGACTGTTGCTCATACGTTCGGTAAGGTTTCCTCCGAGCCCGAGCCCGATTTCTCGGCACGGTTCACCTCGGGATCCTTCCGGGCACGGGCTCGGGCACGATAATGATACGTAACCAGACTTCCGAAAGCGTCGACTTAGTGGAACTCTACCGGTGGAAGCTTTCCACCCTCCACGCGGATACAGGCGGAAAAGTGGCGGGGGCGCACCTCCACAAGGGGTGGCAGCGCGGTGCAACACGCGTCAACGGCGAGAGGGCAGCGCTCTCGGAAACGACAGCCGCTGGGGAAACTAAAAGGATCGGGAACTTCGCCGGGAATTACACGGAGCGCTTCTCCGGGGGTCTGACGGCCAGGCTGCGCCTCAAAAAGTCCCACGGTGTAAGGGTGGCTCGGCTGCTCGAAAATCGCGTCCACAGGAGCCGATTCCATCACCCTTCCCCCGTACATGACTGCCACGCGGTCTGCCAGCTCCGCAACCACGCCGACGTCATGGGTGATCAGGAGAATGGACATGCCGGACGACTTCTGAACTTCCCGCAAGAGATCCATGACCTGCGCCTGGATCGTGACGTCGAGCGCTGTAGTGGGCTCGTCCGCAATGAGGACGCTTGGCTCGCAGGCGAGCGCCATGGCAATCAGGACCCGCTGCATCATCCCACCGGAGAGCTGGTGCGGAAAGGCATCGACGCGGGTCGAGGGCGAAGGGATTCCGACGCGATCGAGGAGTTCGATCGCCCGCCTGCGCGCCGAGCCGCGTGAAGCGGACGTGTGTGCCCGGAACGCCTCGGCGATCTGCTTTCCCACCGTGTAAACCGGGTTGAGGGAGGCCATCGGGTCCTGGAAGATCATGGCCATCTCGCCGCCGCGCACGCGCCGCAGCTCAGTGGCCCCGAGCCGCAGCAGGTCGCGCCCGCGCAGAAATACTTCGCCGCCCACGATCTCCCCCGGAGGGGAAGGCACCAGCTGGAGAAGACTCAATGCCGTGACGGTCTTGCCACACCCGGACTCCCCCACCAGCACCAAGGTTTCCCCCGCGTCAATATCGAAGCTGACATCGTCGACGGCGCGAGCAACCAGGCCATCACGGTAAAAATACGTCTTGAGGTTACGGACAGAAAGGAGCGGGGGCATTCACGCAGCCTGTTAACAGACCGTTGAAGAAGTCATATTCTACGCGAACTTGCGCCGGAGCGCTTCCTCGACCGCTTCGGTAACGAAGGGAGAGAGGCTCCCCTTTCCGGCGGCAATCTGCCGTACGAGGGTAGAGGAGATGAACGACACCTGCGGGCTTGCCGGCAGAAGCAGGGTTTCGATTTCTTTTTCGCCGCAGAAGCGGTTCGAGTGCGCCATGGGAAGCTCGTAGGCGGTATCGGCTGCAGACCGGACGCCGCGCACGATCCACGCCGCCCCGACTCGAGCCGCCGCTTGTACGGTGAGGTCCTCGAAGGAAACCACCTCGACCTGCTTGTTTCCCCCGAGCTCCTTGCGGATGAGCTCAACCCTTTCCTCCACCCCGAACAACGGCGTCTTCGTGGGGTTTGCGATCACGCCTATGTAGAGCCGCTCAAACAGCTTCCCGGCACGCCAGATCACATCCAGGTGGCCGCGCGTAACTGGATCGAAACTCCCCGGATAGAGCGCGCACAATTGCGTTTTCGTCTTCACAGTGACAGCCTACCTTTCCTTCTTCCCTTCTAAAATCGCCGGCGCCCCGTTTCTGAAGTTGCTGTTTTCTCTTAACGGTACGCTCTCCGGCTCGGTCGTAAAAGCTCCACGGGCGAAAAGTTGACGGATACCGACCGGTCCCGCCCCTGCCTGACGTCCTCGGTGTACTGGATGGAAAGCGCGAACCGGTGAAAGATCCGGTTCAGGATAATGTTGTACTCGAGATCCGTGTTATTCTCAAAGTCGCGGGAATAGTACAAGTCCACGTGCCACTTCTCGTGGAGCCTCCAGTTGGCCCAGATGAAGCCGATGTTCGAGCGTGATTTGGTGAGCCGATCCCCGATCGTGAAACTGAATTTGTCCGAAGCCCTGTAGGTCAATGAAGTAGCAATTCTTTCGGCATTCAGGTTCTTGTTGGGGTTGAGCTCAAACCAGGCGCGCACAAAAGTGCGGGGGAACACCCGCGCCGTATTGTCAAAGATGAGAAGCGAGCTCACGTCCCCCAGGTTGTCCCGTTTCGAGCGCGGAAAGAGGGTGAAGCGAATGCTGCTGTCCAGCAGACGATACGTGTCGTACTGAGCGGTTTCGAGCAGGACGTCCCTCTGCCCCAGGAGAGGCTTTACCTTCCTTGGCGGGCCCGGAAGTCGACGGCGACCGAAAACCTCGTTGCGAAGCGACAAAGCGACGGTCTCCCTGACGCCCACCGTATCGGTGTCGTCGAAGTCGATCAGTTCCTGCGGAGGCAGGTCATTCGAGAAGACATTGAGGTAGCTCACTTTGGGCTCGATATTATGCTTCATCGAGGGAAGGCCGAAGACGCGGTTCGCCACGGAGTCCCGCCTAAAATTGAAGACCCGCGACCATTGCTGACTGGCGGCGACACCGGCCCCGAAGCTCGTACGATCCTCCCCCCCCTGACCCGGATCGAGGACCTCGCTGTACTCTGTGTAGCGCATGAACGCGAAGGGGCGTAACTGCAGGTACGGGTCGAAGGTGTCGAGCGGATAGGCCCATTCGTTGAAGAGGTCGAAGCGTGTTGATTCTCTGGACGGGATCCCCAGAGCGTCATCCACTTCACGCTGGAGGTGCGCCCCCTGAAGGTTGAGATCGGTGTAGAAGCCACTTTCGAGGAGCTCCTGTTGGAAAAGAAACAGCTTACCTTCCGGCAGGCGCTCCACCTCGGTTTCAAAGTCGTTGACGCGGGGTTTGTAAAGTCCAGTCACCGCGAGGTTGTCGAGAATGTTGCGGCGATAATAGACGATCGTTTCTTGACGCTTCTCTTCCCTCGCGACATCCTCGAAGTACTCACGGAGAAACGCTCGGTCGGAAATCTTCGAGAACTCCACGTCCAGGTACCCGACGTACGGGATCGCCTGCCGATGCAAGACGTGCCCCCATAAGCGGTGGTCTTTCGGAGGGGGCAAACCGGTGGTGCGATCCTCGTCGCCATGATCGTCAATCCCGTAGTACTGGGCCTCTCCGTAGAAGTTCCACTGGTCGAGCTGTAGCTGCCAGGGCGACCAGCTCCTCGGTCGGCTTCCGTACTGGGCGTACGGGCCGAGCCCGACGCCACGCTTCGAGAGGTAGTGTGTCTCGAAGCCAAGTCGAGATTCGCGTTCGATCGCCTCCAGGGGTTTCCAGTCCGGGAACAAGCTCAGGAAGTAGTTGACGTTCCAGTCGGCACCGCCGATGAACCCGAACTTGGATGAACTGCCAAGCTCGACCGAGCGAACGGGGAGATTCGCGTGCCAGCGTGTGTCCCACTTGGAAATGGGAAGCGATGAGATGGTGTGCCCCGACAGTCTGAACGTTGTGTACTCGGGGTCGATGATGAACGCCTCTGCTCCCAGGGGTTCCCGGTCCGCGCCAGGCTGCGGCTCAGGAGCCGCCTGGGGCTCTCCGGTCGTTTCCTGGCTCTCGCCTTCGTCTCTCACGGGGTGGACCTCGACCGTCTTCGCACCGAGGGCGTAGTGAGGGATTCCGTAGTCACAAGTGGTAAAGCTCACGTTTTCTCCCTGGAAGACCTCAAAGTTCCGCAGGCGCATCACGTCTCCCTCCACGATCAGGGGCGTGTTCTGGTACGGATCCGGGCGGCGACCCCGGTCAGAATCCAGGCCATCATCGGCGGTGACCTCCAGCTTCGAGGCTCGCTGATTCGAGAACAGGGTCGGCAGGCTCTGCGCGTTCTCGAAAGTCGTCTTCATTCGTACCTTGCGGCCAACACCGCGGCCGGTCCAGTGCTCGTAGTAGAAAGATTCCGCCTCGAAGTACGTGGAGCGCCCCGGCACGTCGATCCGCACCCCTTCGGCGTAGAAGCTGAAGTCGCGAAACTCCCCAAGGGCATCGCTCTCATCGACCTCTTCGTCTTCCTGGACGGGCTTCTGTTCCGGCTCCGCTTCCGTGGCTGGCCGCCAGCGAATCAGCATGCTGTCGGCTTTCACGTAAACGGGCTCCCCTCGGAGCTCGTACTCCCAGGTGACGTTACCGACGAGGTACATCACCGGATTCCCATCGGGCCAACGCAGGGCATTTCCGTCGGCCTTGGGGGGGCGGCGTGGCATCCGGATCTCCGGACTCGGCCGGGAACCTGGCTGTGTGGCGTCCTGGGCCCCCAGAGGCACCGCGAGCGCAACACCCATCATCAGTGCGGACCACCAGGGCCGACGTGTCCTCTTCACTTGCGTAGCCGGCACGCGCCTCCACTTATAAAAGTATGTGGCGGATGGTACTTACGGCGATGGGCATGTCAAGGCGCGCCACCGCCCTTGACGGCAGGTTCTCTTCCACCTTTTCCTTTTTTCCGTTCCCGTACCCGCACCCGTTCCCCTGCCCGAAAAAGGAATCCGACTATGCTACGGGCCTTATAACCGGCGTAAGTCGGCCGGAAAAGACGGCTTGGGCGATAGATCCTGGCAATAGTCCGCGCGCCGGGCCTCCTCATCGGGAACGGGAACGTTCAGGGGAGGGAGGCTGGCAAGGAAATTGCCCCATTTTCTCGCACGAGAAGATTGCTTTCGAGGTACCACTCCCGATACTGGGGTAGAATCTCGTTCAACGTCACAACTACTGAAATTATTTGCACATGAGGAGAGCAACATGCCCAGCGCACCTGGTGTCCGACGCGTTTTCGTCTCCTGCCTGACGGTGGTCCTCCTGGCCGGCGTTCTGGCTCTCTTGCGGTCTGCCCAGAATCAGGACACGAGTAGCGCCAAGGAGCTCATCCCGACGAAGGGGACGGTCCTGACTCCCGGCACGCCCGACACAATAACGCCGAAAGTCAAGGACGCGCCGCGAGCGACGGCTGCTGGAGGGGAGTGTCAGAAGCTCTACGCCGAGCTGCGCCAGTTCATGGATTCCATGCCGACCCAGCTCCGCTCCATCAAGGGAGACGCAGCAAAACAGCTGGCCGCAAACGTGACACGTCACGAAGGGCTCTGTAGGGACTACATCGAGAAATGCGCCTCCCAGCCCTCGGGTCAGGTCGGCGAAGTCGAGTTCATTTACGCCAAGCATATGCAAGCCTTGAAGCTGCGGCGTCAGGGCGACTTTCTCGCGGGCGCCCGTACCAAGGCCGCGGATGCCCTCCGAGGATGGTTGGACACGTACATGGGTGAGGTCGAGAGACTGGCGAACTCCGCCTTCGAGAAGCTTCCGGAGGATCACCCGGAGCGCCCACAAGCGCTCCAGCTTGCCGGACAAGCTGCTAGCGCGGCCTTCCACCACGAGAACGCGCAGCGACACTTCGCGAAGTTTCTGCGGCTTTACCCCGATCACGCTGAAGGACACGCCATTCAGCTTGCGCTCGCCCGGGCGCTCTTCGATGTGGGGGCCTACGAAAAAGCCGTTCGGGTCACGCTGGAAGGTATCGAAAAATACGACAGCAGCGTACTGCTTCCGACGTACGGGGAGCTCCTCTGGAAAATCTACCACGCCATGGGAGACTTCGACGGCATGGAAGAGTGCGTTCAACGAGTCGAGGAGCTCTATCCCGTCAGGCTCGCGAAGCCGGGGCTCGCGGAGGAGGCGCGGCCCGGTTACGAACGCTTCCTCGACTTCAACGGCTTCCGCAGGGGTTACCTACATTTTGCACGAGGCGACTTCGCCGCGGCCCGTGCTGCATTCCAGGAGCACATCGACAGGCTTGACGGGAAGGAGAAAGCGTTTGGAAGCTTGAAACCCGAGTCCAACGTCTACAGGATGCGCTCTGCTGATTGTTTGAGTGTCGTCGAGGAGCTGGCCGGGCTTCCGGCGCCGGCCGAATTCAACCTCGGTGAGGGCTGGATAACCCGCAAGCACGTTCGCGTCGCGGAATCTACTGGCAAGGCGGTAGCGGTCGTCTTCCGCGGAGTCGACAACGCCCGCTCTGCAGTGTTCCTGGGCCCCCTTTCCCGGTTTTGTGCGAGCCGGCCGGACATCGAGATGGTCACGATATCGTACCTGCAAGGACCCGAGTCGATGAGGAAGCTCCGCGACCGCCTCAACGCGGAGCTAGGAACCCTGGACTTCGAGGGCGCCGCCGGCTTCGATCCGGATTTCGAAGCCAAGCAGATCTTTCGCAAATACCACGCAAACGTCGGCAGCGCCACCTTCGTCATCCTCAACCGCCGAGGCGAGCTCGTCTGGTTCATGCAGGATCCTCGCGGCGTGGACGTGAAGTTCGCCGAAAAACTCCTGACGCGCGTGGCGCAGGGATAGCTTTCAGAAGCATTGTGGTGCGGGCGTCCCGCCTGCAAACCAGGGGCTTGGTTATACCAAGAAAGCAGGCGAGACGCCTGCACCACAATAGCTGACAGCTCTCTACCCCCCGATCGGTTGCTCCTCGGCGTGTTCGTGTCCGGCAATCTCCACCTGCAGCGATGAGAGCAGCTCTTGAATCGCCCTCTCGACCGCGTTCACACGCAAGACGTGGTTGAGCACCATGGCCTGCTTCTCGCTTGCGGGAAAAAGGACAACGCGGCCGGCACCCAGGAGCAGGAACTCGAAAACGTCGTTGATCTCCTTGGTCATCTTGAGGTTCGGAGACGGGTAGCGTCTCACATCCCCGAGGAATCCTTCCTTGTGCAGGATTTCATTCGAGTGAATGACCCAGTAATTGAAGCGGGTGGTCACGAAGACGGCGCCGAATGTCAAGAGCAGGTAACTCCCCACCGCAAAATAGAATGGGGTCGAACACCGCAGGTCGAGCTTCTCAATGAGGTTCCTGATAAACGCAAATACTTCCCAGCGCGTGCTCAGGTAAAGCAGCAAGAACACCACCGCAAGCAGGAAAAAGAGGATCGCGAGGGTTTTGAAACGCGAGAACTCGAAAGAAATCACGAGCAGGTTGAAACAAAAAACGACGAAAAAGATCATGCCCGCTTTCTCCGCGAAGTCGGAGTTGAGACCCGCCTCCGTCATATACTGCCCGATTCCGCAGATAAAGCTCGCGAGCATCGCCGGATAGAGGAAAATCACCTTGGGCCAAGAACGAATAACGATCTTGTCCAAGTTGCTTGCCTTCTGTGCGCTCATGGTGGATCTCTTTCTCCTTCTGGCGGGGAACTGCGGATCGAACCTGTCCCCTGGCTCTCGAGAACAGTCTCGAGTTGCTCGATCCGTTGTTGAATCTCTGCTTCTGTCGACCTTGGACTGGGGTAGAAAAGGTCGCGCCAGCGGCGGTGATAATCTCGCGGACGCTCTTCCTTCAACAGCGAAAGAAGCTGTTGATACCGTTCGACGGCCCTTTCGGTTTTTCCTCCGGAGGCTTCCAGCTCGGCAAGAGCTGCCTGTGCCTCCGGAAGCCGTGGGTTTTTCTTGATGGCAGTCCGCAGGTGCTCGGCACCCCCTGCCCGGTCTCCCATGCGGATCATGACCAAGCCGAGAGTCTTTGTGACCTCAGCGTTGCCAGGATCGATCGCTGCTGCCCTCGAGATCGCTGCCCGGGCGCCCGGCGTGTCTCCCATACGATAACAGGCGACGGCCAGGTTGCCATACACCACGGCTGTAGGAGGATGCCGTTCCGTGGCGATCAGGTGCCTGTAGATGCGTGCGGCTTCTGCGTTCCGCCGCAGCCCGACAAGCGCGTCCGCGAGAGCCCGCTGGTAACCCCACTGGTCCTCTTCCGGCGCCGCCTCGCTGGCGGCCTCGAAGAGAACCGCGGAACTCTCGAGATACCCCTTACGGCTCGCTCCTATTCCATAGAGAAATAGTTCCCCCGGATCGACCGTTTCCGGGTCGTCGACGCTCAACCCGGAGGCGAGAAAAATCGCCTCGTGAAGGGACACAGCGGCGGCTCCCCCATCCTGCGGCAACTCTGTATGCGGCAACTCTGCATGCGGCAACTCTGTATGCGGCAACTCTGTATGCGGCAATTCTGCCTGCGGCAACGCGGGCATCTCCCCTCCATCGTTCCCAGGTGGGGCTGCGCAACCCCACGCCCCGAGGCCGAGCGCACACGCCACCGGTAGAAGGTGAGACCTCATATATCAGGCTTATATACCACTTCCCCGAAAGGAACCACCTTTCTACCTTGACGTGGCAAACGGTTTCCGCCTATCCTCGCGGACCCTGCCTCGGCTAGCCCGATTCGTCCGGTCCTCCGTCACCCCTGAAATCCCGTGAACCGCTACCCGGGACTCGGACTGGCAGCGGCATTTGCCGTCGGCATTTCTATTGCCCTTATCTCTGACGGACTCGTGGGCTCCGTCGGGGCCATCGCGGGAGTGCTCCTCGTTGTGGGCCTCCTGAGTTCGAGGGTATTCACGCCGCCTCTCCCCCCACGCCTTGCTGCGCGGCTTCTGCTCTTTGTTCTGCTCGGGAGCTGGCGCGGTTCAGCAGCAGAACGCAACGAAGAGGCTCCCGAAGAGGTCCAGCAGCGAGCTCCGGTCGTTCTCGAGGGAACGGTGGTCGAGCCTCCGGTGGTCGTTGTCCAGGATCGTTACGGGGTCCGCACTCTCGTCACACTCTTCTCGATCGCGCTCGGGAGCGGCGCCAAGGTGCGCATTCGCTGCGACGGTCGCACCCAGAGGGTGGCCGGCGGCGATCGTGTCGCGCTGCTGGGGACGTTCCACTTTCCCCGAGGTCGCAGAAATCCCGGGGACCTGCGGGGGAACGCCGTTCCTTCGTTCCGTGTGGAGCACCCTGGAAACGTGTGGCCGCGCGGCGCGCGAGGCTTCTCGACTCTGTCGGGAGCGCTGGGCTCGGTACGAGGCGCCGTTCACCGCACCTTCAAAGCAATGTACCGCGAGCGTACGCGCGGCTTCGTCCTCTCACTCCTCCTGGGAGACCGTCGCCTGCTGACGTCCGACGTCAGGGAAGCTCTCCGGCTCACCGGGACTTACCATCTCCTTGCCATCAGTGGTTTGCACGTTTACCTCATCATGTTCCTGGTGCTTCGCATACCCCTTCCCGCGAGAATCCGTCTACCGGCAAGGCTGCTCTTTCTTGCCGGGTTCGCGCTGCTCACGGGCGCCAGGGCTTCCGTGATGCGCGCAGCACTGATGTTCTCGCTCGGCATCCTTCTAGAAGCGTGCGGCAGGAGTCCCAGAGCGCTCAACACGCTCGGCTGGACCACCTTGATCCTTCTTGGCATGGACCCCCTGCTCAGCATGGATATCGGCTTCCAGCTCTCCTGCGTCGCAGTGCTCGCCATTCTCACCTGGGGCGATCGGCTGTCTCGTCACGGCACCCAAGAGTCCTCCAGCGCCAGGTTTCTTGTGGGTTTCCTTGCGGTTTCCGTCGGGACGACGGCCTCGACGGCTCCCCTGATCGCTCTTTACTTTCACCGCCTCCACCTTTTCGCCCCGCTGTGGAATCTTGTCGCCTATCCACTCGCACTCGTTACTTTGGTGGGCGGATTGTTGAGCCTGGCACTCGGCTTCGTCCACCCGCATTTGGGGTTTCCGGTAGCCTACCTCGTCGACCTCTTGGCGCAGACTCTTCTGGAGCCTCTCGTCCTGGGCGCTCGACTACCCGGAAGCGCCGTTACCTTACCTCCCCCGTCGAGCGTCCTCGTCGCCGCGACTTATGTCCTGCTAACGGCAGGACTGTTCCTCCGCATCCGCAGGGCTATCCTGCTCGTGGCAGGCCTGGCTCTCCCGGTCTCCGTAGCCGTCGTGCTCGCCTTGCCGCGGCCTATAGAGCTCTGGACCTTCGACTGTGGTGCTTGCGACACCGCTCTCCTCACGACACCGGGGTCGGGAGCTCTCTTGATCGACGCGGGGGCGGGCGGCACGCATACACAGGCAGGAGCTACCCTGACGCGGGCCATCGTCAGTACCGGAAGCCGCGTTCTCAGTGGGGTCTTCCTGACCCACGCCCACGCAGACCACACCCGTGGACTGCGTGGAGTTTGGGAACGCCTTCGGGTCGAGAAAATCTGGGTTTCACCCTTTTTTGAGCGTTCCCGCGAGGGTCGGCGGCTTGCCCGCAAGGCCCGTGGCCGAGGGCTGCCCGTGCGCGTCGTTTCGCGTGGCTCCTGCCTCCGTTTTGCGCGTCAACCAGAGCTCCGCGTGGACGTTCTCTACCCACACGAGCTCGAGACGTTGCCCTTGGCGCGTAGCAGGAACGACACATCACTCGCCCTGCGGGTTTCGTTGCGACAAAGAAGCATTCTTTTTCTGGGCGACCTCGAGGAGGACGGTCTCTCGCGCTTCCTCTCTCAGGAAGGTGACCTCCAGGCCGAGGTCCTCATCGCGCCACATCACGGGCGTGGCAACCGACTCTGGCCCGTGCTCATCGAGCGCGTCCGCCCCCGCGACGTGATCATCTCCGGAACCGGCAACGGCGGGGCACGGGAGTTAGCAGCCTGGCTCGAGACACTTGGCATCCGGGTCTGGGCGACCTGGCGCAGAGGAGCCATCCGCACGGTGTGGAGCGAGGAGCGGGGGTGGGTGCCGGGGTATTGGTGGAATGGTGAATGATGAATTTCCCGGGGGGGGATA
>Ga0315336_1003460_pt1 | contig 20933 bp, 11 predicted proteins | sample ASW5metaG_FD_204512 | JGI IMG/M metagenome (GOLD analysis project Ga0315336, IMG submission 204512) | Ammonia-oxidizing marine archaeal communities from Monterey Bay, California, United States - ASW #5 | ecosystem: Environmental > Aquatic > Marine > Intertidal zone | place: USA: California... | reverse complement strand
GAATGTCCGGCGATTCCAGAGAATCTTTCCATCGCGACGATCCAGGCAGATCACATGGCAATAACGCCCTTCGTCGGTGGTCGACGTCACGAACACACGATCGCCATGGATCACTGGAGACGACCATCCGTCACCCGGAACGGCTGTTTTCCAGGCCACGTTTTCCGTACCGCTCCAACGCGTCGGCAGATCCGTTTCGCTGGAAAGGCCCTGCCCCGTGGGCCCGCGAAAACCGGGCCAGTTTTCCGAGCGTGACTCTGTCGATCCGAACAGACTGATGAGCAGGGCTGTCAAGAAAAAGCCGCGCAGGCACTTGGCAGGCATCGGTTTCCTCACTCTTTCCATCGGCAAACCTGTTGTGTGTCAATCCGCAGCATCACGATGCAGCGACCCATAGGAATCGGCGGTGTAGTTTCGACAGAACCTCACCGCCGGCCATCATAACAAGAGCGTGCCGCCTTCGCGTCCCGCCCGGCATCATGGGATCAGGACCAGTTTGCCCGACGTGCGACGACTCTCCAGGTCTCGGTGCGCCTGGGCCGCATCGCTCAGGGGATACACGTGTCCAACCTGCATTTTCAGATGCCCTTGCTCGACCCATTCTCCCAACTGCCGCATGGCCTCACGCATCACCGCCTCGTCTTCGATGACCGTTCCCACGGCCAGACCATAGACCGTTCGATTCCCAAACAGCAGATCATCGCCGGCGATCAACGCGGGACGGCCACTGGCCTTGCCGTACACGACCATGCGACCACCGGCGGCCCAGCACCGCAGACACCCCGCCGCCAGATCGCCGCCCACCGACTCCAGTATCAAATGCGCACCCTGGCCCCCGGTCAACTCCAACACCTGTTCCGGCCAGTCTGCTGCGTGGTAGTCGACGGATTGATCCGCTCCCAGCTGACCGGCAAATGCGCATTTCTCCTGCGTCCCGGCCGCCGCGATCACGCGGGCTCCCAACCGTTTTGCGATTTGGATGGCACAGGTCCCCACCCCGCCGGCCGCGGCCGTGACCAGAACCCACTCGTCCGGCCGGGTCTGGCCCATGGTGACCAGTGCGTGGTAGGCCGTCTGGCCGTTGACGAACAAAGCCGCCCCCTGTTCGGCCGACAACATCTCGGGAAACGACACCGTCAACCGCTCCTCAGCCAGCACGAATTCGGCGTACGTCCCATGCGTCACGCGTCGCCCGATCACGCGATCCCCCACGCGAAACCGAGTGACATTGCCGCCGGTCACCGCCACGCGACCACAGACTTCGACACCGGGAGTGAACGGTGTCGGCGGTGCGGCCGGATGCTGGCCGCTGCGACGCATCGTGTCGACATAATTGACTCCGATCGCCTCGGCCGCGATCAACACCTCGTCCGGCTGAGGTTCGGGCTGCGGAATCTCTTCATAACGCATCACATCCGGATCGCCGTGCTCGTGGCAAACAATCGCGTGCATCACTTGTTTTCCTTTTTCGCAGGTGGCATCGCAAACACGTCCCGGAAATAGTCGATCACCACCTGATCGGGCATCGTGTCTCCACCGTCATGAATGTGGTAATGATACTGGTCGCCCTTGCCAAGCGCCTGGTACTGACGCGCGAACAGCCGCTGATAGCTCACCGGACCTTCGCGATGCGACCCCGCGTCTTTCCGTCCATGTCCGGCCAGCATCGGCCGCGGACAATACAGCAGTGTCAGCAGATTGCGATCGCACACCGCAGCCATACCGGGAATGATGTGACACAAATCGCCCATGCCCCGGAAGTCGCCGGGCTCGGTACCGGCCGGCACGGCGACCGTCTTGCGGCCGAAGTCGGCCACGGCCGCGATCCGCTCCGAACACAACGCCGTCTGAACGCTCAACCAACCTCCCAGCGAGACACCTGTCGCGCCGATGCGAGTTGCGTCGACGCGCGGATGCGCGGCCAGAATCTCCACGGCCGCCAGGCAGGCCATCAACTGATGCGTGCGTGTCACGCGTCCCCAGGCCAATCGAAATGTGGCCAATTCCTTCTCATCCACGCCGCTGGCCCCGTCCCGTGACAGGTAACCCGTATCGATCTTCTCCACGGCGATCGATACAAAGCCGGCCCGCGCCAGCCGCACGGCGATTCCGCGTTGATAGCTATTCAAATCCAGGACCAGGTCCCGCAGCCCATGCCCTGTGTGCCCCGAGAAACAACAGATGCCGGGACGCCGGCCACGGCCATTCGGCAGGCAGATCACCATCGGAACACGGTCACCCGTTTCGACGATTTCGACCACATGCAATTCCATCGTCACGCCCTGCTGGGTGATCGTCTTGAGCCGCCGGTCGTGGAATCGTGCCGCCAGGGGACTGGCCTGGCCCGGTTCAGGAGCTACGACCCAGTCCTTCAGCCGCAAGGCCTCTATCAGACGCCCCCGAGTATCGCGGCGGAAACGAGCGAACCCGTCCGGCGACATGGGGAACTGCGAATCGGTGTATTTGCGCTGGTCGCGGTGCGTGTCGAGGACTGTGGCCACGGCCGATCGCAATTCCGGACGGAACACCGCAGCCAGGGGATCGCTGTCGGGGTCGTCGGCGGCCGCCGCCGGACAACATCCCATCGCCAGAATCAACACACTGTTCCCGAACACGTTCCGCATGGTCATCACTCCTCAAAACGAAATCGCCGAAAACACAAACGGTCACGAACGGGGTTGGGCCTGTGAAATCCGCGCTGCCACTTCGATCGATTCGCAGCCGACTGGCTGAACTGTTATGGTGATGTTCCCGTGTGAATGTCCAGCCGATCCCGGGATTTCGAGACGGCGGCAAGCACTCCGTTTTGTGATCCGAATGCACCACGCCTGTGTCATTGTGAGGCCTCTCATGAGCAGCAGTCTGCAAGCGACTCGACGACTGTCACGGCCGCTCCTCGCGTTCCTGTTCGGCATGTGGCTGGTCTGCGAACTGGACGGCATGGGAATCGCCGCTGACCAGGTGGTTCGGTCCGCAGTGTTTGTCAGTGGGACTGAGGGTTACAACACATTCCGCATCCCGGCGGCGATCGTGACCCGTAAAGGCACATTGCTCGCGTTCTGCGAAGGCCGCAAGACAAGCCGATCCGATCACGGCGACCTGGATCTCGTACTGCGGCGTTCCTTCGATCACGGCCGCAGCTGGGACAAAATGCGGATCATTCACGAGGAAGGTGGAGACAAGAAAATCACGATCGGCAATCCCTGTCCGGTCATCGACCAGACCACGGGCCGGGTGTGGTTGCCGTTTTGTCGCAACAACGACCAGGTGTTGATCACCTACAGTGACGATGACGGACAAACTTGGGCGCAACCCAAGGACATCACTGCCAGTGTCAAGGCTCCCGGATGGACTTGGTACGCCACCGGTCCCGGCGTGGGCATTCAAATGAGTCAGGGCCGCTACAAGGGGCGATTGGTCATCCCCTGTGACCACGGCCTGCCGATGGACGGCAAGCGCGTCATGTACTCGCATGCCTTCTACAGTGACGATCACGGACAAACCTGGAAACTGGGCGGGACCGTCGAGCGGCACACGGACGAATGCCAGGTCGTGGAATTGCGCGACGGAACGCTGATGATGAACATGAGGAACTACTGGGGACGGCATGGCAACCAGCAACAGCACGACAAAATGCGGGCCAGCGCCGTCAGCCGGGACGGAGGCCTGACCTGGGGCCCGCTGCGCTTCGAAAAATCATTGGTCGAGCCGATTTGCCAGGCCAGCTTTCTCCGCTATGCAACACGGTCTGGAAACGCTGACGGCGGGCTGCTGTTCGCCAACCCGGCTTCACCTTCCGCTCGCCGACGCCTGACGGTCCGCATCAGCTCGGACGAGGGACGCACGTGGCCGGCCGGCCGGCTGTTGCACGCCGGACCAGCCGCCTATTGCTGCTTGACCGTGTTGCCCGACGGTTCGATCGGTTGCCTGTACGAAGGCGGCCAAAAAACGGCCTACGAGAAAATTCTCTTCGTCCGCTTCACACGGTCCTGGATCCAAGCCGGCGACCCGGCCGGCAACAGCGGCCGCTGACGCCTGAAATTCTGCTGCCGCCAGGTCAACCGCCCATGCATGATTCCACAACAAACGATCCCCCAACACGCGGCCTGCTGATCACGGGAGTCAGTTCCGGGATCGGCCACGGCCTGGCCGAATTCTATCTGAAACAGGGATACCGCGTGCTGGGCACCAGCCGGCGGGCACCCTCGGATCTGCTCGAACATTCCCAATTCCGTTTTCGCAGCATCGATCTCGGTCATCCCACGGCAATCGGTCCCCCCATCACAGCACTGCTCGACCAAATCCGTCATCTGGATCTGGTGGTACTCAACGCAGGTATCCTGGGCGACTTCGGAGATCTCGCTGACGCGGAACTCGATGACCTGACGCGCACGATGCAGGTCAACGTCTGGTCCAACAAGTGCGTTCTGGACGCGTTGTACGGCGCGGGAGTGACCATCCAACAGGTCGTGGCGATCTCGTCCGGAGCGTCGGTCAACGGCAACCGGGGCTGGAGCGGCTATTCGATCTCCAAAGCCGCTTTGAACATGCTGGTCACGCTGTACGCCCGGGAACGTCCCGAGACGCACTTTGCGGCGCTGGCCCCGGGACTCGTCGACACATTCATGCAGGAACAACTCCGTACCCGCACACCCGACGAACGCTATCCGGCAGTGGAAGTGCTCCGCAATAAACAACACACGCCGGATATGCCACGGCCCGGCGACGCCGCCGAAACGCTGGCCACAACCATGGCTCAATTACCCGAACGCGTGAGCAGCGGGGCCTATGCCGACATCCGCATGCTGACGGCCGAAGCCTGACATGAGTTGACCAGGCCGCCAGCCTCAGTAGGTGAAGACCGACGTGCTGGGCCCCAGCTTGGCGAACAGTTTGGGTTTGCTCGTGACAAAGGCGCATTCCATGATGTCGTCCTCGGTCACGTCCAGATCCGCCATGCAAACCGGACAGACGTGAACTTCGACTCCGGCGTCGGACAGAGCTTTGATCTGCGCTTTCAACGGATCGTGTTTCAGGTACTGAAAATCGTCAGGAAACGACTGGGTGGGGACCTGCACTCCCTTCACATTGAAGAACAGCGCCACATCGTAGCCTTCCTCGCTGCAGAACTTGGCCAGCGTGAGTCCCATGTTGACGGATTGCGGATCGGCTTTGGCGTCGCTGGTGATGCTGATCATCACGACTTTTTTGTCGGCAGCTGCCTGGAGATTGCCTCCCTGAACGACCGGGCTGCTGGTTTTCCCGGGTTCTTCCTGCTGCAGGCAACCGACCAGATTGAGCATGATGGCCGGCAAAAGGATTGCGTGAATTCGCCGCATGATGTGTTCCCCAATTCTCCGTGTCTGACCCGCCTGGAACGTCAAGCCCCTGCAGGGCCATGGTGTGAAGGATGTGTTATTCGCTCGCGTCACCCGCGTCAATCACCCCAGCGACGGGGATCGACTCCACGGGCATCCGTCTTCATGCCGGCCGGTTTGTGCGGTTGCTCCCAGACTAAACCGGTCGTGTTCAGGCTCTGGAAAAACGGTTTCGCGATATCCGGCACGCCAGCCACCAGTTCCGGATCCCATTCGTCGACGGGTTGAATGGGTCCGGCCCACGTGGGGCGATAGCCCAGCTGCACCAGTTCCCTGGGCTGCGCATCCTGGTTGGGATGCGTCGCGTGAAACAACAGCGATGGAATCAAGACGGCCGTACCCGCGGGAACGACAAGCGTGATTTCAGCCGGATGCGATTTGTAACGCACGTACGGACTGGAATCGGCGTGAAAGCTGATATGGGACCGCGGAATCAATCGAAACGGAGCCCGCTTGGGCGTGAGTTCGTCCAGGTAATACAACACGCGAATCAAACGCGGACAACTGCCTTCGTATCCGAACAGATTCGACCCGTGCGGCTGTCCATCGGTGTGCATCGAGATGCCCGGTGATCCGGGATGCGTTCTCTGAAACAGGCCGCGCGTGAACAGGATGTCATCCCCCATCAAGTGCTTCAGGAAATCGATCATGGGAGGATAAGCGATCAGTTCGGCTACGGCCGGGCTGTGCCATTGCGGCTGCTGGACCGACGTTGTCTGGTATTCGCTGTAGCTCTTGGGCTCCATCTCGGCATCGGCCATCTCGCTCTTGATCCGCGCGATCCGATCCGCATCCAGAATTCCAGGAAACACGGCAAAGCCTTCGACTTCCAACTGCCGAACCTGCTCGTCGCGGGTCATCCCGGCATGGTCGGTCTGATCGATGTTCATGAACTCGATCCGTTCGTTCGCCGCGATCGTCGGAATCTTTGTGTTTTCCAATGTTGAGACCCTTTCAAAACAGCGCTGCGCACAGGGCGCGGAGTTTGAGTCGTTGGCGGTGGTGCGCCAAGACGCGCGTCCGCAGCGAGGCATTCGATCGCTGGCAAGTCTTCTGGGGCCGTCCATTCTATCGACACAAGGGACTCGTCGTTAGCATAGTGGCACTGGGAATTCCCACGCTGTGTGAGATTTCTCAGTGTGCTCATTCACATGGAAACCGCTTCAAGCTGTTGTCACAGGAACCAGCCCCATGACACGATCGTTCTCCACAACTGCAACCGCCGTCGCCTGGGTCAGCCTGGCGACAGCTCTCACAGCCGCCGATCGGCCCCAGGAAGGCCCCCTCGATGCTTTCCTGGGCCAGCCCCGTCTGCACATGCAACAGGTTTTCAACAACGAACGGTTCCCCAACATCGTCGTGACGCTCAAGGGGACAGTGCTGGCCACCTGGGGCACCAGCGGCGTCCGCGCCCGCCGCAGCACAGATGCAGGTCAAACCTGGGGCCCCGAGATCAACATCGCCAAGCCGGGTTTCCAGTGCGGCGGCTTGACGGTTGACGAAACCTCGGGCGACATTCTGGCTTTTGTCGAGGAACGCCACCCACCGGCGCCGATCACGGTTTACCGCAGCCGGGATGACGGAACGACCTGGAAGGCTGTGCCGGTTACGATTCGCCCGGATTCCAAGGGCAACCAACCCTCGATGCACATGAACGAACACGGGATCACACTGCGGCACGGCAAACACAAGGGACGACTGCTGCGCCCGTCCCGATTCTACGCCGGGCGCAACGAACGCAGCCGCTGGCCCCAACATTATACCAACGCGATCTACAGCGACGACGGCGGCAAAACCTGGCAGACCAGCGAACCGTTTCCCGCCTTCGGCACCGGCGAAGCCATGCTGGCCGAACTGTCCGACGGCCGGATCTATTACAACTCGCGGCGGCACTGGGCCCCCGAGGGAGCCAGTCCCTTGAGACGCTGGACGGCCTGGAGCCAGGACGGTGGCGCAACATGGAAGGACTTGAGTATGTGCGCCGCGCTTCCCGACGGTCCGCAAAATACAAACTACGGCTGCATGGCCGGCTTGATGCGGCTGCCGGTCCAAGGCCGCGATATTCTGGTGTACAGCAATTGCGATAGTCCCAAAGGACGTGACCACGGTACGGTCTGGACCAGCTTCGACGGCGGCAAGACCTGGCCCATCAAGCGATTGGTATTTGCCGGACGTCATGCCTACTCGTCACTCACCGCCGGTCGGCCCCAAACACCCAGCCAAGGCTGGATCTTTCTACATTTCGAAGGTGGGGCAAAAGGAGGCTCCACCGTGGCTCGCTTCAATCTGTCCTGGTTGCTCGCGGGCAAAGCCACCGGAGACGGCAGCCTGCCTGAGGACCTGGGCCGGTGACATCGTCCTGATGCGCGGCACGTCCTGCCGGTTCGCAAAACGTGGCGGACCGGACCACCGCGCCGGTAACGATACGGACTCAACAAAGGAGACCGACTGTGCAGTACCACTCCCTGTCACCATTGCAATCCATGTCACGACGCCAGGCTCTGCTGACCGGGGCGGCTGCCGTCGCAGGCACGGGTGTCAACGCACTCGGATCGGCCGCGGACACGGCTGTCCAGAATCAACCGTTCCTGTTGTCCGACAAGGGCTGTGGCCGCGCCTCGGCCTACGCTGAAGCCAACAAGTGCGTGACCTTTGCAAACAAAACACACGTCGCCTGGCTCGATTCCGGCGACGGCGATTTTCAAGTCCGGATCCGCACGCTCGATCATCAGTCGCGTCAATGGTCGCCCACATACACCGTCGGCCAGGCGCACGACAACCACGGCGGACCGGCGCTGAGCGTCGACAGCCGCGGAATCCTGCACATCGTCTACTACCCCCATCACCACGCTTTTCACCATCGACAATCCCGCCAGCCCAACGACGCCTCGACGTGGACCGACGAAGTCCTGTTCGGCGACAAGCTGACGTATCCCACACTGATGTGCGGCGCGGACGACACCCTGTATCTGACCGCGCGGCGCAGCCTGAAAAACGTACCCTGGCTCGTCGAACGCTGGATGCGACCCGCCGGAAAAGACTGGCAGGGACCCCATCCGATCGTCCGCTCCGGGGCCGGCGGCTACAGCCACTTTCAAGACGCGTTGGCCTGGAGCCCCGATCGAAAGACGCTGCACCTGTCCTGCCGTATCTACCAGAATGGCGGAGCTCAAGAAACCGTCGCCTACATGCGCAGCCACGACTTCGGGATCACCTGGCGCGGCCTGGATGACTCACCCATCCCGCTGCCGGCCACACCGCAGACCATGGACGTCATCGCGCGTGGAGGCCGGGTCGAGGGTTTGATGAGCCACAAGTGCGGCAGCGTCGCCGTCGACCCCGCCGGAGTTCCACATATCTTGTATTCGGCCGTGGGTTCCGGAAAAGCCGAGATGCTGATCGCCAAACCGGACGGCCGCGGTGGCTGGCAACGCACGCCGCTGGCCAAACACGTGGCAGACAAATGGCCGGGATGGCGGATCGGCCCCGCCGCCGCCATGGTCTTCGATCAGAAAGCCGTGATGTTCGTCACTGCCACCATCAGCCGCGACGAACAAAGCGAAGTCGTGCGGCTCACATCGCGCGACCAGGGACGCTCTTTCAGTATGGAAATGGTCAGCCAGGGCCTGAAAGGACAACGCAAATTGTGGCCGAATCTGGAACGCCCCACAGGCCACAACGTGATCAACAAACGTCCCGGCATTCTGTTCGCCGCCGGCGATCCCGGCCAGCGAAACGACGATATCCTGTCCAACAACGTCTACTGGGCCGGTTGAGACCGTGGACGGGTCGCTTCCCCGCCGTGTGCTCAGATCTCGGCCAGCCGTTGTTTCGAGTCGCCGAATTCCTTGAGGTGCACGCCGCACTTGTCCATCATCGACAGGTACAGGCTGCACATTTTGCGGTTCGGCTTGCCGTGATAATCCAGCACGCGACCGGATTCCAATTGTCCGCCGCCACGGCCCAGCAGCACCACGGGCAACTGCGTCGCGTCGTGGATGCCCGACAGCATGCTGGAACACATCAGCAGCATCGAATTGTCGAGTGCCGTGCGCTCGCCCTCCTGGATCGCGTCCAGCTTGCCGGCGATGTAGCCCAACTGCTGCACGCAAAACTGGTTGACCTTCAACCAGCCCGGCGACTGCTTGCCGCGATCGGAGTGCGACATTTCGTGATGGCCGATTTCTACATCCAGGTTGGGGAATGTGAGATAACTGTGATCGTTGTTGAGCTTCAAGGTGCAGACGCGGGTCGCATCGGTCTGGAACGCCAGCACCAGGATGTCGCACATCAGCCGCATGTGGTCGGCGATGTTCTGCGGAATGCCCTCCGCCGGACGCTGTATGTTGGGTTTGTCGAGTGTGGGTCGCCATCCCTGCAGTTCGCCCCGCTGGCCCGCCCGCTCGATCCGTCGCTCCACCTCGCGGACCGAGTTGAGGTACTCATCGAGTTTCTGCTGATCGCGGCGGCTGACTTTGCCGCGAAAGCGGCTGGCTTCTCCCAACACGGCATCCAGCACGCTCTGATCACCGCGCTCGGTCTGATCCTTGAACAGCCGGTCGAAGGCCAGGGCCGGATACAGTTCCAGCGGCGTGGGCGCGGTCGGAGAACTCCAGGAAATGTGCGAGCTGTACAGCATCGAGTAGTTCTTGTGGATCCCCGGATTCGACCGCTCGCAACCGAGAACCAGGCTGGGCACTTTCGTCGAGCGACCATAGTTTTGGGCGATCATCTGGTCGAAGCTCGTACCACTGCGAATCCCGCCACCCGACACCAGCGGCGCCCCCGAGAGCAGGTTGCCGGTCTGCGAACTGTGAATGTTGCCTTTGAGGGCCTGCTCGTTGTACAGGCCGCCGATGAACAGCAGTTTCTCGCGGACGTCCTTCAGCGGCTCCAGCACCGGGCCCAGCTCCATCTGCTGACCCGCCCCCTTGGCCCACCAGTGGCCGGCGTGGTATCCGTTGCCCGAAAACAGCACGGCCACGCGGACGGGCGCCTGGTTGGCGGACGCCGATGACTTTCGCTTCGAATCAGCGCCCCACACCGGAAGCGACTCCATCCAGGGCAAGGCCATCGTGACGCCGACCCCGCGCAGGAATGTTCTGCGTGAATGTGGATGCTGCATGGCGGAGTTCCTCGATCAACGTGGTGTCGGCGATCGCCTCTCCCGGCCGGTCCGCACGCGGCTACCGCCCGTACGACTTGCCTCGGATCATGCGAAACTGAGGACTGGCAACAATTGTCTCAACAGCCACCGCAAAACGATAGTCCTGTTTCGCCAATCGCCGCATCATTTCGTCAAGTAACGGTCGGTCCGAAAGCTGCAGTTCCCGGCCGATGGCGAAACCCAGCAACTTGCGGCAGAACTGTCGCAGAAAATCATCGCGCCGCTGTTGGACAAGATAATCCCGTAATCCGGAAAGACCCGTGATCGGTGTCCCGTCCGGTAAAGTGGTCTTCGAGTCGATCACCAGGCCCCGCGCGTCTTTGTCGCGACGCCGACCGATGCCGTTGAAATGCTCGAGCGCGAAGCCGAACGGATCGATCCGCGCGTGACACTTGGCGCACGACGCGTCGCTGCTGTGACGTTCGATCATCTGCCGTTCGGTCAAGCCTTCGGGAGCCGTCTCGGCCAGTTGCGGAACGTTTTTCGGCGGACGCGGCAGCTTTTCTCCCAACAGCACTTCGCTGATCCAGTTGCCTCGCAAGATGGGACTGGTGCGGGTGGCTCCGGATTGCTTGGCCAAGGTGGTGGCCAGTCCCAGGATCCCGCCACGCCCGTATTTCCGGATGCCGTCCACGCGACGCCAACCCTCACCCTCGATCCCCGGAATCCCGTAAAACTCGGCCAACCGCGGGTTCAGGAAACTGTGATCGGCATCCAATAGACCGAGCAACGAACGGTCGCGCTGAAACAGGTCGGTGAACAACAAGAGCGATTCTTCGAACATGTCTCCCCGCAGCGCGGTGAATTGGGGGAAGAACTTCGCGCTCTTGGTTTGCAGTGGATCGAAGTTGTGGATGTGCAGCCACTGGCAGGCGAATTCGCTGGCCAGCCGCCGGATGCGTGGATGTTTCAGCATGCGACGCGTTTGTCGCAACAACACGTCCGGTTCGCTCAAATGGCCGTCGGCGGCAGCCGCCCGCAATTCTGCATCGGGCAGCGACGACCACAGGAAATAACTCAAGCGGCTGGCCAGTTCCCAGTCCGAGACGTTCGCGGCCGCATTGCCCGGCGACGGCTGCTCGAGACGATACAGGAACGACGTACCCACAAACACTTTGGCCAGCGTCAGCCGCAGCGCCGCTGCGTGCGGCAGTTCCTGCGCCCGCAGCCTGTGATACAAACCGCGCAGTTCGGTGGTCTCGGTGTCGGACAACGGCCGGCGATAGGCGCGCTCCGCGAAGGCCACCAGGGACTCCAGTTGCCGGGGTTCGGCGGCCAGCAATTGCCGCTGGTATGCAGCGGCCCGCTTGCGCAAGGGTTCGGCCATCCCCGCAATCGCGTCGTACTGAGTGCGATCGTCCTGGTTGTTCCCATCCAGAGCCTCAATCAGCAGCTCCAGGGCATCGAGCAGCCGCGGCGGTTCCCGTCCCACGAACCGCAACTCCGACCACAGCCGGTCCAGTTGCGTCTTCTGGGCCGGAGTCAGCATCAGCCGCGCCAGGTGATCATCCTCGCGGTGAAACAGCGTAATCGACAGCAATTCGTCGACGGGCACGATCTGCAGATAGCACAGCGCGGCGGGAAACAGACGCCGGTGATCGTCCATGGCCGCCTCGAATCGCTTGCGAGCTGCGCTGTCGGCGGCCACCAGAATCGGCCGGGAATGCGCGATCTTCTCGCGTTCCGGAAACACCTGGGTCACCTTCGAGTAACTCACCGAAACCTGGCTGGGCCGCAACCCGGTCTGAGGCGTGGCTCGGCCTTTGACGACTTCCACCTGCACACTGCCCTCACCCGCCGTCTTCGTTTCCAACATGGCGGTCGTACGAAATTCCCGACCGGCGGCCAGCGCGGCCGGCAGCCGCACGCTGATCACCGCCGGCGCCTGCACGCACACCGACGCGCCGTCGATCGCCTGTCCGTGGGGATGCTTGCCAAATTCCACATCGAGCTCGACGTTTTCCGCATCGCGCAACAGGATGTCCGGCTTGCCTTCGGCGACCAGTCGCGGCTGATGCCAGACGACGAAATCCTGCGCGTTGCCGTCTCCGGCATCGCTGGCCACCAGCGACAGCAGCGTGTCCTCGGGTTTCTCACCTTCCTTGGTGGCTGGAATTCCCAGACTCAACGGCTGTTCGGCGGCCAGGGGACTCACCGGTTCCATCCATAGCGTGGGTCCGCCTTGCCGGCCAATCAAACCCACCGGGTTAAAAATCCACAAACCGCGTTGCCAGGCGGCCACGTCGGCGGCCAGCGCCCCGGCGGCGTCGGGTTGCGATTGCAACCAACGGCTGCGGAGTCCCGACAGCAACGCCGAGGGTTCAGCCTGGTTGAGTTGCGACCACAGCAGGCCCAGGTACCGGGCGTTCAACCCCAGTTCGTCGGCCACGGCGGCGATGGCCTTGTCGTCCTCGGCAAGCCGCTCGTGATGCGTCCGCGTAGCCGCCAGATATTTCTCCAACGGCAATCGCCCGGCGCGTCCCAGCGGCGCTCCGGTGTACCGGTTGAGATTCCCCACCACCTCGCCGGCACCCAGATCCGCGGTATCGGCAAATTGGCGGTAGAACGCGCGGATCGTGGTTAAGTAGGCGTCTTCCCAGTCGCGGCGCGTTGTGTACGGCGAAAATCGCAGTCCATCCGGCAGCAACAGGGCGTGCGCGGCGATCTGTTTGCCGGCATCCAGGTACTTGCGCAACAGGCCCGGCGACATGACCAGCGCGTTGCCGGTGTTGGTGAAACCCTCGCCCGCGGCGCCTTCGCTGGGAAACTCGCGGGCCGGATTCAAGGGCACTTGGGTCAGATCGCGAATCGTGTAGGTGTATTGAGCGTTGTTCAGCCGCGGCAAGACGACCGGTCCGGGATCCCCCGCGCCGGCCAGGGCCTCGGCACTCAGATAACGCTCAACCCAGTCCAACAGGGCGCGACGTTGCGCGGCCGCCAGCGGCGGTGCATCCTTGGGGGGCATTTCTCCGTTGTCCAGCATCTCGACCACCTGGATCCAGACGCGCGTTCCACGTCGAACCTCGGCCAGCGACGTGAACCGCTGCAGATCGAGATCGCCTTTTTTCTGTTTGCTGGAATGGCACTTCAGACAAAACCGCTTCAGCAGCGGCTGGACGTCCTGCTCGTACTGTTTGGCGAGCGTGTCGAATGCCGTCGGCTCGGCGGCGACAACGCCGAGCATGTTCAGCCAGACCGCGACGGCCAGACCGAGGGCTGCTGCGACCCGACAGCGAAGGATCAAACCAACGCGTCGCCGAACATCGTCGCGCACGATACGCACGTGGGTCTTCATGGCGGTCTCTCGTCGATTGGGGCCACCAGCGTCATCGGCGTGCTCGCCATCGGCTGCCGCGCCCGGATCCCGAAGCAGACGTCCACATTGTAGCGGGAGTTGCCGGAATTGTCTCGCGGCGCCCAGCCCAGAACCGCGATACGTTGTCTGGCGACCATCCGCCGTCGCCGTGCGCGACCCAGACCAACCCCGGTCGGAACAGCGGTCCCACCGCGCTACGGGCGGAATTGGAACGCATACAGGTCGGCGTCCTTCAGCACGAACCGCAGCCGCACCGGCTGTCCGGCCAGTCGGCTCAGATCACCGCCGTCGGCAAAGCGGACCACGCGCCCGAGTCGGTCGCCGAAGATCTCCGGGCAATCGTCCAAGCCCAAACCCGCGATGGCCCGTCCGCCGACATCTTGAATCTCGACCCGCACGCTGCCGGCCGCGGACGTGGCGAAGTTCAGTTCCAGTTTCGATCCCGAAAAGGTCAACGGTTTCGTCACCACTTCGCCGCCTTGCAGCGGGGCATTGAGCGACACGAATCCGTCGATCCGCAGTGTGTAACGACGGAAACGGTCCGCCTGGCCGCCGTGAGTCCATCCCCCCCCGTCGGCGATATACAGCGACAGCTCGTCGGGCATGTCATCCGTCTTGCCCTTGGTCGTCACCAGGCCGTATGTCGGGAAGGTGGCCCCATAGATCCAGCGTTCCCGCCGCGGACCGGGCCGAATGAACGCCTCACCCCAACGTTTGAAATGCAGTCCGTCGCGGCTGGACATGAACAGCGTTTCGGAAATCGACGCGTACTTGTACGAGGGGTGTTGCAGCAACGGCAGTCCCTTGGCGATTTCACGTCCCGCCATGAACCGTCCCGGAAATCCGACAAACAGGTGGTTCGCCCGGTAGTAGGGACGAATCTGGTTGAGATAAATCTGTTCCCGCGGCGCACCGGGGTACTGAATCCACCGCGGATCGGTCCAGTCGAAAAAGTCGGCAGACGTGCAGGTCATCACGTCGCGGGCCGGTCCCTGGTCGTCCAGTCCGAGCTGGGGACCTTTGAGACCGATTTCATCGTTGGGCCCCCGCATCTCGCGAAAGTACGCCACGTAGCGTCCCCGCGCCGCGTCCCAGAACGCCACGTTCTGGGAATCGAACTTGCCCTGTGTGATCAGCGGAGTTGTCCGCAACATCCGCCAGTGAATGCCATCGCCCGAGACATAACCATACAGTCCCTTCGAGGGTGTGGATCGAGCGACCATTGCCTTGTATTGCTCGTCAGGCTTGCAGTTCGGATTGCTGTCCTTGAACGGCACGAAAGCAATCATCCCCGCTGCCGACAAGATGATGTTGTTCTTGTTCGATCCCTGGAATTCTACCAGCCCCAGTTCCGGACGCTTCCAGTGAATTCCATCGCGGCTCTCAGCGTAACAAATGCTCGGTCGCCCACGTTTCCACCGACCGGCGGTGTAGTACATGCGGTACATGTCGCCGTCCTGGATATAGGTCACCAACCCGGACCAGTTTCCTTCCCACGGTTTGTCGCAGGTGAAGACGACCTCGCGCTCGGTGGGTCTGTGCAATCGCAGCTGAGCCCCGCCGGCGAAACGCTCGATCAGGTGCTGATCCACGAACAATTCCCGCCGCCCGCCGATGGCGATGGGTTCCGCGGCCGAAACCGCATCCACCGCCGGGCCCGGCATGTCGGCCACGATGATCGTCAAGCAAATCAGAAATCGTTTCATGTTGTTATTGTCTTTCTTCACGTGGTACGCCGCAGACCGGATGACGCTGCACTGGCTTGCAACGCGCGCCGCCATGGAAGGGTCGATCGGCCCCAGCGAGGAACATCATCGTGTCCGCTAGGCAACTGGTCTTGATGGCGGGCCCTCGTTCCTTTCGGCAATCAGCCCCGCCGGCTAACCGTCCCGGGCAGCCAACCCGGGGATCCTGCGGAGATCTGCGGCCGAATGCTGGAGTTTGTGACCACGGTACCGAGATTCAAGTCTCAAATGGATCTAACGTTGAACGGATTCTTGTCCGAGGGACAGAGTCTGAAGGATCACTTCGAACTCAGCATTGAGTGCGTCGGCCCGCCATGCCGGGCTCACAAACAGGAAGCAGAACACTTGCTTGCCATGTGGGACAAAGACCCACCGTCCTCGAGTTAAGATCGGGCCAGCAGCGGCCATATTGGCTCCACTCCCCATCCCTTCGATCAGATAGGAGACACTGAGATGCTTGCCGACGGGTTGCGACCGTTTACTGAGAATCTTGGCGCCCATCGCCTTGAACATCCTCTTGATGCCCGAATTATTCATCAGGTCATCTTCGGACTGCGGTTCCTCAAACGTCGTCACATAGATTCCCGCGACACTCCGTTCTGCTGTCTGCCATGCTCCGCAGACCTCACCGGGAAGCCTCAGATGCGATGGCTCATACATGGTGACGTAGGTTGGCAACCGCAACCGGACATTGTGCTTGAAGGACGTCGGCTGCTCGGACAGGTGCTTCCTCGCGGAAACATCGCGCAGAATCGGTAAGGATGGCGGCCTCTTGGGATTGATCTCAGCAACACGATTCAAGGCACTCTGGAGTTCATCGACATTGCGTAAGACTAAAGCCAGATAGCTCCGACGTAGCCAGTAATTCACGTCCTTTTCTCGCGTATCTTCCAGCTGCATCTGCAACGCTTCTTGAAATCGAAACGCCTTCCCAAGTGCAACTTCCAGAGACGTGGCGTTGCCACTCGTTCGGGCCTCGGCGACCTTGGCATCCCGGTCAGCCCAGTATTCGGCGGTGTACTCGGTGGTCTTCCCACCTCTGTTCTTCGCCAGCGGCCAGCGCCGGTGCTCGGTGATCACCCAGCCGTTCGACTGTTTCGTGAGTCTCAGCGAGTGCCCCGTTCGGTTGAACGACGGTAGTGAGGAGTTGTTGGGACCAGACGAAATGCCCCCGGAAATGGTCTCCTGTCGCACGTGGGCCTGGTTGCCGTCGATCTCAATGTGCATTTGATCAAGAACCGTCCGCTTTCCCGTCGGCAGTGGAAGTCGAAATTGATTCTCCAAGAAACGGACTGCCTGCTCCGGTGTTTGAACGAATTCGTATGGTCCTGGTTTCTCCTCGCGGCCGAAGACAATTCTGGCGTCGTCGGCCCATTGTTTCCGCCAGGCCTCAAGATCGTGTCCCGCACTGGCCACCTGTTGTGGCATGGAGGTCAAGTAGGTGATGTCACGAATCGCAGTCAAATCCGTATCGGATGGCGTCATCAGCTTTCGTGCCTGGTCGGCGAGTTGCCGCGCGTCGTCGGCGGTGGAAAAGAATGGACTCCGCATCAGATCGTCGACCCGTGCGACGTAACTGTGAACATCGGACTCGTGCTTGAGTTGATGATGCGCCAGGGCGAACAGTGATGAAGTGACCGCATCAGCGTGTCCGAATTCCGCTCGGTAGCGTTGCTCATGAATTGCCAGAGTTTTGAGTGCCGCCCGGGCGTCTCCCGAGCGCAACTGAGCGATGGCCAGCAGTCGCTGCATGGTCCGTGTCTCTGGCGCAGACTGCGCAAGTTGCTCAGCAAATCGCAGGCAAGACTGGCTGATGCCGGGACCGGCATTTCCGGATACCAGCCGCTTCCAGATCAAATCGGCAGCATCCGCAGGATCTTCCTGTTTGCGGATGGCAGCGATTTCCAGCGCCTGCTTGCTGTCTGCATCGTTGAGACTTTTGTCGTTGTGAATTCGGTCAATGACAATCGACTTGACCGGCAGATCGTCATACAGACTCTTGACCAGCACCAGGGCTTTGAGTTCTGACGCGGTCGACTCGGGCGCGCGGATCTTCAGATTGTCAAGGTAGGCCACATCACCAGGCTGTCCACAAAGTGCCTGCAATATGAAAACATGCCCCGGCATCCGCAGCATCTGGCTGGAAACAATTTCCTCGCCATCGACAAATAACCGCACTCGCGTCGGTTCGCGCAGAATTCGAAACCGATATCGACGATCCGGTTCGATGCTGAAATTACTGTTCGTATTGACGGATTCAGGAATACCACCACCATGGAACGCAAGGACTGTGGCTCCGGTTTCGCCACTATTCCAGATGACGTGTCCCTTGCCCATAAACATCCCAGAGACTCCGAGTGTCTCCGCTTCGTCATGAAAATTCGCTGCGCAGTTCAATTCGTGGGGAGTCCAGAAATCAAAACTGACATCGACAGTTGAAGGCAGCAGCAGGTCATTGAGTCGGAGTTGCGCAAACGTCATATCCAACCTCAGCGTCGGATGCTTCTCGAGTACATATTTCAACACTCCTTCCTCGATCGAACAGCTACCCGATTTGACCATCCAGCGTGCTCCGAGTTCGTCTCGCTCGAAATCATCGGCCAGCATGATTGGCCACTGATCGGTTTCCGTGGCTTGACCTTTTGCAGCCTTCCGAACGCGGATCTTGCCACTCTTTCCGGCAGACACCAGAAATCGTCCATCCGAACTGATGTCGGCTCGATACACACTATCGCCATCGTAGAGGGTCAACAGATCGTCACCGGTCTGTGGATTCCAGATTTTCAGTGTTCTGTCCTCCGATGCCGAAATGAGACGACTGCCATTTCCCGTGAAGGTCACTTCGAAAACGGCACCACCGTGGCCTCTTTGGTTCCACAGTTCCGTGCGCTTTGCCACATCCCACAACGCGACTTCCCAATTGGTACCACCACCTGCCAACAGCGTGCCATCGGGGCTATATTCCACACTGACGAAACCAACGACTGACGTGCCCAGCGAATACAGACGCTGGCCAGACGCCAAGTCCCACACCTGAATCCCGGAATTATATTTCCAGTGACCCGTGGCAACCGTGGTTGCGTCGGGACTGACCGCCAGAGCCATGACTGGCGACTCGACTCCGGAGAAATTCAACAGCTGTTTTCCAGATGCGACTTCCCAAACCATAATCTCCCCGGACTGGGCACTCGGGTTCCCAGAACTGGACACCAGCCTTTTTCCATCCGGTGTGAATTGGAGCACCGAGATCGGAATTTTGTGCCCCTCAAGTGTGTGCACCAGCTTCCCGTCGGCGGAATTCCAGAGCAGAATTTGACCTGGTTTCGCGGTGAGCGATCCACCACTAGCCGAGGCAACCAAGTGACCGTCCGGACTGAAGGCCACCGCACCCACACTGCCATCATGTCCGGAAAACGTGAGCAGCCTCTCGTTGGTTCTGAGATCGACAACCTGAACGGTTCCGTCCCAGCTGCCGGTTGCCGCCCGAGTTCCGTCCGGTGAAACACTGAGCGCTTCGATCGAACGTTGGTGCCCACTCAGTGTGAGATACTCGACACTTGTCCTGCGGTCGACGGAAAACTCAGTCGCCAGCGACGCGTTCTTGTCTGCGGTTTCAGTTGATGTCGGCTCGCCAAAAGACGCATCCCAGACCTTGACCACCATGTCATAGCCACTACTGACCAGACGTCGACCGTCAGGACTGAAAGCAACTCCCAGAACACCATACGTCCGTCCGGCTGTGTGGCCTCTGTAGATGTGAATTTGCCGCATCGACGCAACGTCCCAGAGACGAACGGACATGTCCGCGCCTCCAGAGACCAGCCGGCGACCGTCCGGGCTGAAGCTCAAGCCGTAAACTTCACCCGCATGCCCATGCAGGACAGCCTGTCGAGCGCCAGTCGACACATCATGAACCCAGATACCCCCGTCAGCGTCGGAGGCGGCCAGTCGGCGTCCGTCAGGACTGAATGTCACGATGGAATCGATGTCATTCGATGGGACGAAGTTCGGTAATCGGTGCCTTTCCTTGCCCGACGGGACGTCGTGGATCACAAGCGATCCGTCCTGCGCGCGAAAGGCGACCTGCTTTCCATCAGGGCTGAGTGCGGCAGGAATTCCTGGTTGGGGCGAACCGACTGACAGCGGTGTTCCCGTTCCGGAAAACTCCCATGTCTGGATCCGTTTCCGACTCGGCAAGTCCCAAACATCAAACCGGAAACTCCCGTCCTTGGGATTGAAATCATACGTCAGCAAGTGATCTCCGTTCTGACTGAATACAACCGGCAGGTATCGTTGTCCCTCTTCGCCTGATATTGGTATCGACTCGCCTCCGTTGAGGATTGGCACAATCAAGATCTTGTTGAGATCCGTTGTCGGGTTCGACGCAAACCGTTGCCCGTTGAAACTCAAGGCAAAGAAATTGGAAGGGGAATTCAGCTGGCTCGTCTTGGGTGCCGATCCCGTGCCCGTGTCCCACACATGAACCAGACCGTCCTGCTGGATCGAGACGATTCGTTTTCCATCAATGCTGTACCGCACTTCTTCCACTGCCCCCGTATGACCAGGCAACGTCATCAATTCGGTATGGAAGATGCCCTTGAGGTAGCCAAATTCCCATTCTCGAAATCTCGTTGGTGTGGAATCGAGTAACTTCTCGGCTCCAGCTATGTCGTTGGTGAGCCATCTCTGGTAGGCCAACGACGTCGTGGTTGCATACACACGAGCCAATGTGCGTTCTTTTTCATCTTGCAAGGCGAGCTGAGCATTCTCAGCCTGTATTCGCAAACGGTTTGCTTTCCTGGCGTTCTGATCGGCTTGTTGTTTGGCGTTTTTTGCTGCAACGGTCTGCTGCTGTGCGTCTTCCTGCGCCTGTTCGGCTTCGGTACGCAGGGCGGACTGCTGCAGTGCAGCCGCCGGGCCTCCAATGCCCAGGGTCAGCAACAGGATCGCCGCCAGGGCGCCCAGTCCCGCCAGCGCGGGCTTGCGCTTGCACCACCGCCACGTGCGTTCCAGTTGCCCGATGGGACGTGCGAGAATCGGTTCGTCGTTCAAATATCGGTCCAGTTCGTCCACCAGTGCGCCCGTCGTGGCGTAACGACGCTTGATGTCCTTCTGCAGACACTTCAGACAGATCGTCTCCAGATCCGGATCCAGACCCGGGTTCAACTGACGCGGTGCCACCGGTTCCTGTTCCAGGACCGCCACCAGCGTCTCCATCACCGTCGTCGACTGAAATGGCGGACGACCCGTCAACAACGCGTACAGAATCGCGCCCAGCGAATAGGTGTCGGCCGCCGGACCGATGTTGTCGATGTCGCCCCGGGCCT
>Ga0315336_1003459_pt1 | contig 20939 bp, 14 predicted proteins | sample ASW5metaG_FD_204512 | JGI IMG/M metagenome (GOLD analysis project Ga0315336, IMG submission 204512) | Ammonia-oxidizing marine archaeal communities from Monterey Bay, California, United States - ASW #5 | ecosystem: Environmental > Aquatic > Marine > Intertidal zone | place: USA: California... | reverse complement strand
GCAATTCGTCAAGACGCACATGGGCGACGAGTGGACATTCGATGTCAACGGTCAGACACACACGCCGGAGAGTATTTCGGGCATCATTCTGGCCCACCTGATCCGCGAAGCCGAGCCAGAGCTGGGTGTCATCCAGAACGCAGTGATCACCGTACCGGCCTACTTCACAGAAAAACGCCGTCGCGCCACGCAACAGGCTGGCGAAATCGCTGGTCTGAACGTGCTGGCCACGCTGAACGAACCGATCTCAGCCGCGCTGGCATACGGACTCTACCAACAAGAACAGGAACAGATCGCCGTCGTCTATGATCTGGGGGGCGGAACGTTCGATGTCACAGTCGTGCGGGTCAGCCCGAACGAGCTGGAAGAACTGGCCACAATCGGCAATCGCAAACTCGGTGGCAAGGACTGGGACCAGTGCCTGGTCGAACAGGTCGCTCAGGAATTCCACCAGCAGCATGGCTCCGATCCGCACGACTCGCTGCAGGCGATGCAGGATCTGCAACTGGCCTGTGAACAGGCCAAGCGGCGACTGGGACGGATGAAGTCGGCCTCGATTCGCCTGAACACGCTGGGTCACGATCACGTCTCGGAAGTCACCCGGGAACAATTCGAAGCCATGACGGCCCACCTGCTGCAAACGACAAAACTCACGACCCAGATGGCACTCGAAGATGTCGGGCTCAGCTGGAGCCAGGTGCATCGCATCGTACTGGTCGGTGGATCGACGCACATGCCCATCGTGGGAGACATGTTGCGGGAAATCAGTGGCCTGACGCCCGATAGCGGAGTGAATCCGATTCTGGCAGTGGCATTGGGCGCTGCGCATTATGCCCATCTGCTTGAATCCGGCAGCGGACCGAGCACACTCAGCAGCGCTTCACCGGCGGAAGCCGACGTGGACGTGGCGCGACAGGATCATCTGGGAAGCCTGCCAGCCGAGTCAGAACCTGCCGCCGCTGATGTCGACCAGCCGGCTGTCCGATTCGTAACGGCACACGGAGTGGGAATCAAAGTCGTCGTCAAGTTTCGCGAAACCAACATGGTTTTGATTCACAAGAACACTCCGGTTCCGTGCACGGTTCAAAAGGAATTCCGCACAGTTGGCAAACGTGGATCGCATCGTCGGCTGGTGATCATTGTCACTCAAGGAGACACGCCCAGCATGGAGCTGGCGGAGATCCTCGGAACCGGTCGCATTGAGGGACTGCCGGAAAATGAGCCCGCCGGTGAACCGGTGCAAATCAGCATGAGTTTCGACGACCAGGGCCGTCTTACCGTACGTGCCATCTACGTCAAAACAGGCCAGCAATTGACGATCAACCTGCAGATTCCTGGCGGCCTGGCCGAGGAAGACGTCGAACAATACAGGGCTTTGCTGGCCAACGCCGGCCTGATCGCACCGGTTCCCAGCGTCGAAGATGAAAAGAAACCTCTGCCTCAAATGGGTTACGAGGATCTGCATTTCGACGACGTTCCGATCGAAGCGAATGAATCCTCTGATGTCGTGTCGTCTCTGGCCAGTGGCCCGCTGCTGGAATTTGACACCGGCGAGGTCGTTGAACTTGGGGACGGCGTTGTCGAGAACATTTTCCCGCCTCAGCCCAACGATGTCGCGCAACCCGCCGCTCCGGAACAAGCGGGCGCCGGCGCCGCGGCAAATGCGCCGGTGCAGGCTGAGGCCGATTCCGGGGAGGAAACCGAACAGATCCTGGGACTGGATGACCTGGAGATCGTCGATGAAGGGGAACAGATTCTGGGGCCCGATGACCTGGAGATCGTCGATGAAGGGGAACAGATTCTGGGGCCCGATGACCTGGAGATCGTCGATGAGTCTGACGACGATTTGCTGGGAAATTTTGAGTTGGACGAGGACAACCCATTTGTCTGACAGGCAACAACGGATCTCCGTCACGTCCGAAACCACCGGCCCAGCATAGCTCCCTGACCTGACGTGTCTTCATCATGCAGGTCGCCCGTCACGGCTCACTTTTTGTCGCCGAAGTCGCGGTACAACTGCACCTTGATCTCGCTGGACTGTCCAACCTCCGGCTTCCAGCGAATCTCACGGGGATGGTAGCCCTTGCTCTTCACGCTGATCAGAACGCGTTCATCTCCTTTGACGGCTTCCGCGTCGGCGATCACGACTGTCCGACGTTCACCGCTGCCGCCCGTGGTCACGTCCTCGCGGTCGACTTTGACCTCGGCTTCCACGGGGTCGACAATCAGCACGCATTCACCGGCACGATCACCCCGTGGCCAGAACATAACGGCCGCGCCGATCAGCAGCAACAGACCACCGCCCCCCACGCCATAGGCCAGCAGTGGGATCTGACTGGTTGACCTGCGCCGAGAAGAGCGACCGGCTGCCGCCGGTTGCCGTCGGCCCTCCGTTCGCGGCGGACGTCCGGACCCCGGTTGCACTCCGAGTTCCTCGAACATCTGGTCCACATTCCGCCGGCCGCGGTGTTTTCCCGCCTTGGATTTCCGAGCGGTGCCGCGTCCTCGAGCTTGGCGGTTGCCCGGTTGACGCCCTTGGGCTGTCTGAGCCGAATCGGCCGCTGGGGGACAGAGCTGTTCAACCACCTTGGCCAGTGAATCCGGGTGAACATCCCAGGCTTTCATGAGCCACTGCCGCAGATGCTTCTGGTCCCACTTCTGAGGGTCCGGACCGTGTTCGGCGGCGTATTCGTCAAACAGATAATCCAGGATCTGAAGATCGTGTTTCTTGACTCTTTCAGCATCGGCCAGCACGGTGTCGGCGCCACCCAGATCGGTCAACAGTCGCATCGCCCGCTGGGCTTTGGCGGAATCGCTATGACCCTGATAAGGCAGGATTTCGCGAGTCGCCTCGGAGACTGCTGACTGCAGTGACACCACGTTGGGATCAAAACGCCGCCGTCCCAACAGTTCGTAAATGTCACCGGGATGGTGTGCCCGTTCCAGCCACTCCAGAATCTGATCCGCCATCAACATATCCTTCAACACGATCCGTCATTCACACGACACAAGGGATTCGCCAGCCGATCCCGCCACCGCCGATCTGTCTCCCATATGAAACGCCGCTGACGCGACGCAGGCATGAAAAACCATCATGCCAATCACCGCAGCGCGTCTGCAATCCCTGGCCCCACAAATTTCGCCCGCCAACTCAAGCTGAACCATGAAATCGCGGTCACGCTGAACGAGAATTCGCTAACGACCGGCCTACTTCTTGCCCAGCGACCGCTGTACGCCAAAGAACTCCTGCAGGATCGCTCGACACTCTTGCTGGAGCACTCCGCCGACCACCGTGGATTGATGATTGAATCGCGGATCGTCGGTCAGTTGCAACACCGAATGGCAGGCACCCGCCTTCGGATCCGGTGTTCCGTAAATGACCGTCGGAATCCTGGCCTGCACGATCGCTCCGGCACACATCGGACACGGTTCCAGCGTGACGTACAACGTGCAGTCGAGCAGTCGCCAGGAGTGCAGGAATTCCGCCGCCTGAGTGATGGCGATCATTTCGGCATGCGCTGTCGGATCGTTCAGTGTCTCACGTTGATTGTGAGACTCGGCGATCACGCGACCTTGATGCACAATTACGGCGCCAACCGGAACCTCGTCTTCCTCGAAGGCCATCCGGGCTTCTTCCAGCGCGAGACCCATCCACTGGTCGTGAGGCTGCAGTGGATTGTGAATCACGTCGTCCACTCTGTGTCCTGTCATTGCTCAAAGATACGGTTTGCGGCCATCTGGGCGGACCGCAGACGGCTGCTGTGGACTCAGGGATCCACAGCGTGTGTCAGGTTGCCGTCAGTTAGCGAATTCTGCAGTTGCCCGTGATCACTGTCGACGTCGGACAGCACATTGCTGGTGAACACCACATGCCGGCTCGGGGCGCCCCGCAATTCCAGCGCTTTGGGCCGGACGCTGGAAAACAGGTTGCCGGAGATGGCAACATCCGCCGTCGATTCCAGCACCAGTCCCGCGGCGGCCAGATCGTTCTTGCGTCGCCGCACGCTGGCATCTCCGATGTAGCTGTCTGAAAAATTGTTACCGGTCACGGTAATGCGTCCGCTGTGAGGGCCGATGCGCAGGGCATCGGTCTGCATGATCGTAAACGTATTCGCGCTGACGGCACATCCATGTGCGTCGCGCAAGTCGATTCCGGATCCGTTGTGGGCAATCACATTGGCGCTCAGTGTATTGCCGTAGCAATCGCGGTCGAGAATGATCGCGGTCCCGTTACATTCTTCGATCATATTCCCCGACACGACGGAACCGTAGGTGTTTTCGATCAGCACTCCGTGCCCCAGATGGTCATCCAGATTGTTACCCGTCATGCACAGGTTGAAACTGTCGATGCAATGCAGGGCATCTTGATTCTCTTCGAATTGATTTCCACACACGACGATGTCGTGGCAACCCAGCAGACGCAACCCGACGGCCTTGTTGTACGTGATCAGGCAATTGGCCACACGGGGATCTTCGTAGCAATGATCCAGTCGAATGCCATCGCCACCATGTTGGCTGACACTCAGGCCTTCCAGATAGATCTCTTCGATCTGAATCGCCTCGATACCATGACCACTTTTTTCATTGCCGGTGATCCGGAAATTCGCCAGCTGCACTCTCCACAGCCGATCCTTGCTGGCCACGTCTTGACCCTGGGGATGTTTGAGTATCAACGCGGGTTGGCCGTTGTCATTCAGGTTGTGAATTTGCGTTGCCGTGCCCGCGCCAACCAGCAGGACGTCTTGAGTCGTGAGCACCAGCGGTTGTGTGATCTCGAACCGTCCCGCCGGGAACCGGACAACTCCTCCCGTGGGTGGCAGAGCGTCGAGGGCGGCCTGCAGGCTGGGATAGTCGATGGCCGACACTTCGGGTCGCGCACCGGCAAGCCGCTGTGTTTGCTTTTGCTGGGCCACCACACTCCAGTGGTTCGACAGCGCCGCGAGCAGCAGCAAGCCGAACACACATCCGATCAGCACTCCCGAGCGAGTTCGTGGGAACATCGTCACCGTCTCCTGTTGACTATCAGCGGGATGTCATCGCCAACGCGACCTGGCTGTCAGCGGATCATTTGCCGACGGTTTGTCCGTCGATCAGACTCGATACCTGGCCGCTGATCATATCACGGGCTCGACAATCGAAACACTCGGCCCGCGTGATTTATCTCACCCGCGCGTGCCGCGCGTTGACGGATCCCCCGCGCGCGGTTTAGGCTGACGCCATGCAGACAAACCCGTACCCATTGTTCGTCAAACGCGATCTCGACGGCTTCTTCGGACTGTTCATCGACAACATGGTGCAGTTGCTGGCGATTGCCGGATTCTGCGGCATGATGTGCGGCATGAGTGGAGACGATTCACGATTCGTTTACGCGCATATTCTGCCGGGCGCGGCCGTGAGCATCCTGTTCGGAAACCTGTTTTATGCCTGGCAGGCTCACCGGCTGGCGCGCCGCGAAGGTCGTAGCGACGTGACCGCCCTGCCCTACGGCATCAACACGCCTTCGATGATCGTGTACGTCATGTTCGTTATGAAGCCCGTGTACGACAGGACACAGGACGCGGAGCTGGCCTGGCAAATGGGTCTGATCGCCTGCCTGGGCAGCGGGATCATCGAATTTTGCGGTGCTTTTGTCGCCAATACGATCCGCAGGCACACACCACGCGCTGCCTTGCTGTCGACGTTGGCGGGCATCGCGATTGGCTTCATATCGATGAGTTTCGCTTTGCAGATCTTTCAGCGCCCGCTGGTGGCCATGCTGCCGTTGGCACTGATCCTGATCACGTTGTTTTCACGGGTGCCGTTTCCGCTGGGGCTGCCGGGCGGACTGATTGCCGTGGTGGCGGGCACTGCGATTGCCTGGTTGCTGACGGCACTCCAGGCCCTGTTTCCCGGATTGCCCGGTTGGGTCACGGCGTCAGCGATGGAGCCGGCCGCCATTCAACGCGCGGTGAACGAATCCTCGATACTCGTTCCGCAACTGGCCATCGCCGACATCCAGAACCTGTTGACCCAACAGCAAGATGCCGTCTGGGGCTTCCTGACCATCATTATTCCCATGGGTCTGTTCAATCTGATCGGCAGCCTGCAGAACATCGAATCCGCCGAGGCCGGTGGCGACAGCTATGACACCCGGTCCTCACTGGCTGTCAACGGTTTGGGCACGATGGCCGCGGCCTGTTTCGGGAGCTGTTTTCCCACAACCATCTACATCGGACATCCGGGATGGAAAGCCCTGGGGGCCCGAGCTGGCTACTCGACACTGAACGGCCTGGTGATCACGCTGCTGTGTCTGTTCGGTGTTGTGGGTGTCATCAACTCGATCGTGCCCATCGAATCGGGTATCGCCATCGTGCTGTGGATCGGCATCGTCATTACCGCTCAGGCTTTTCAGGCCACGCCGAATCGGCATGCGCCGGCCGTTGCCATGGGGCTGTTCCCCGCGATCGCCGCCTGGGGCACGACCGTCATGATGGGTTCTTTCATCGCATCCGGCGGCAAGACCATTCAACAGCTGCTGAGCAGCGACCTGGGCAGCCAGGTCGGTGGTTTTCTGATTCATGGAATGGTGGTCATGGAACGGGGTTACATTTTTACATGCATGATCCTGGCCGCGGTTTCCGCGTTTTTGATCGACCGCCGATTCTACGCCGCTTCCGCCTGGTCACTGGCTGGCGGAGTGTTCTCGATGCTGGGTCTGATCCATGCGTACCAGGTCAGCGGAAACGACGTCGACTATCTGTTCCGCTTCACCATGTCGGCTGACGACTCGGCCTTGAAACTTCCCGCCAACGGCATTGCTATCGGCTACCTGTTGCTCAGCATCGTGTTTCTGTTGTTCGCCATCTACAGCAAGCCTTCCGCTGCGGACGACTCCGGATCCGCGGACGGACATTGACCGGCCGTCAGCGACTGCCAGCAGGCATGCAAGGCCGTGGCCGACTGCTGTGACACAAACCGCTCGCACACGCGCTGCCGCGCAGCGGCGGCCAGGCGACTTCTCTGTCGATGGCTGTCGGCCAATTGCACGAGCGTCGTGCTGATGGCATCGATGTCATCGGGCGGCACCACAATCGCCGACGACGCGTCGGGAAAGATTTCGCGGGTGCCCCCGACACCTGTGGCGACGATCGGCAGCCCACTGGCACCGGCTTCCAACAACACGCGTCCCAATGGTTCCTGTCGCGCCGTGTGAACCAGGACATCGGAGCTGTTCATCAATTGGGGAATGTCGTCCCGGCGGCCGAGCAGCTGAATCCTGTGTTGGAGTGCTGCAGCTTCGACTTGTCGCATCAACGACTGCTCGAACTCAATCGACTCGCGTTTTTGAGAATGCCGCTGGCCGACCACGATGAACTGCATCTGCGGACAGAGCACCGCGGTTCGCACAGCCGCCGCGACATACACATCCTGTGCTTTGCGTAAACTGATCTGTCCGATCTGCAGCACCAGCAGACTGTCCGGCCCGGCTCCGAACTCCGCGCGCAGGCTGGCATTTCGGGGACGCGGCTGAAAGCGGGAGCAGTCCACACCATTGTAGAGGACATCGACGCGTTGCGGGTCGACTCCTTGCTGGGTGTGAAACGTACGGGTCGCCTGCGAAACGGCCAGCAGCCTGGTATTCCCGTTCAGATCCGCGACCGCACCGCGGCTGAGTCGCAGAATATCCCGCAGGTGACCGCAACAGGGTTGCGTGATTCTCGAGGCGGCTGCACCCAACATCCGTGACATCGACAGGCTATTGGCGTGCACAATGTCGACGCCGGTGCTGGCGGCGAAGTCGACCAGCCGCCGGGTCAGCTCGCTTCTGGACAACCGCTGCCCGCTCCGATCAACCACATGCCACGGCTGGCAAGAGATGCCGCGTTGTTTCAGCGCGGCGAACAGTGGCCCTGCAGCGGGGGCCAGCGCGCAGAACTCGACGGCCCGTGGATGCAACTCGTCCATGACGGCCAGCATCGAATGCTCGCCGCCGTTGAGGGCTGGATACTCGAACACAACTGCAACTCGCAACGGAGCTGATGGCATTCGTGAAGATCTCACCAATCACGACTCGGAATAGTCCACGCGTACGAGATACAAGCCGTGGGCGGGGGCTGTTTCGCCAGCCTGTCCCCGATCCTGCTGCTCAACAATCCGCTCCACGTCCGTCGCCGACCATTGGCCGCGGCCCACTCGGATCAGTGTGCCGCTGATCGCGCGCACCATGTTATACAGGAAGCCGTCCGCGGTAATCTCAATCCCGATGAACGCCTCGCCTCTGGGATCGGATTCACAACCCACCTGCCCGCCCCAGGCCCGCCAGCCCGCACCGCGACTGACGCGACAACTCTCCACGGTACGAACACTGGTCGCCTTGTTGGGATAGTGCGATTCGAAACACCGAAAGTCGCGCGTCCCTTCCAGAACGCGCGCGGCCAGGTCCATCCGCCGCTGATCCAAAGCACCTCGGTGATGCAGCGCATAGCGGCGAGAAAACACATCCGGCCGCGATCCGTTGTAGATGAGATAGCGATAGGATTTCCGCACAGCGGAGTATGTGGCGTGGAATTCCGGAGCCTCGTCGGCGACCGCCAGAATCGCGATGTCGGGTGGCAAGAAACTCTGCAACCCATCCATTATCCGCTCAACCGGGATCCGCGATGGCGAATGGAAGTTCGCGACCTGCCCCAATGCGTGTACGCCGGCATCGGTTCGACCGGCGGCCAGCAACTTGCTGTGATGCCCGGTCAACCGCTCGATCGCCTGTTCCACAGCCGACTGCACGGAAGCTCCGTTGGGCTGAATCTGCCAACCAACGTAGTTCGATCCGTCGTATGCCAGAGTCAGTCGGATGTTACGCATGGTCATCGCCGAGACGTTCGCGCCAGAGTTGTAGCGCCGATTCGACGGGGCCGCGGCCGCCGGAACCAAAACTCGTCAACGCGGCAACAGCGTTCCTGGTTCCGAGCACGGTATAGACTCGGTCGTCGATTTCCGCGCAGGCCGTCTGCAGCTCCTCCAGCGTCAAATCCGCCAGATGGCAACCCCGGCGTTCACACTCGGCCACCAGTCGTCCAACCGTCTCGTGGCCGGTTCTCATCGGCACGCCCAGTTTGATCAAGTACTCCATCAGCGCCGTCGCGTCCAGAAATCCATCGTCCAGCCGCGACTGGATCGCCTCCACCTGCAACTCGGCTCCCTCGATGATCGCCGGTGCCAGCTCCAGGCAACCGCGAATCGCGTCATAGGCGTCGAACAGCGCGATTTTATCTTCCTGCAAATCCCGGTTGTAGGCCAGGGGCAGTCCCTTCAATAGCATCAACAGTTGAGGTACGGCGGCCATCACACGCGCTGACTTGCCGCGAATCAGCTCCAACACGTCGGGATTGCGTTTCTGAGGCATGATCGATGAACCGGTTGTGTACGCATCGGGCAAGCGCAAGAAACCGAATTCGGTGGAAAACCAGATGATCCACTCCTCAGCCCAGCCACTCAAGTGCGCCGCAATCAGCGACATTCCAAACACGAACTCCACCAAAAAGTCACGATCGCTGGAAATGTCCAGGCTGTTGGCCGCGACGCCTGTAAACCCCAATGACCGCGCTGTCTGCTCGCGGTCGATCGGCAGCGACGTTCCCGCCAGCGCGGCAGCACCCAAGGGACACTGGTCAAGCCGCCGCCGGGCATCCTGCAATCTCTGCCGATCCCGCTCGAATTTCTCGCAATAGGCCAGCCAATAGTGAGCGGCCACCACCGGCTGGGCTCGCTGCAGGTGCGTGTAGGCTGGCAGGATGACGTCCAGGTCCCGTCCGGCGCGATCCACGAAAGCCGCTTGCACGTCGTGTAACAGGCGATCAAGAACCTGAATCTCCTGCATCACATACAGTTTCAGATCGGTTGCCACCTGATCGTTACGGCTGCGACCCGTGTGCAGCTTGCGACCGACATCGCCCACCCGTTCGATCAACACATGTTCGATGTGCATGTGGATGTCTTCCAGATCGGTGCGGTACGAGAAACGTCCGTCCGTGATCTCGGATCGAATCGCATCGAGCTGGGTGATCAGCTGGCTGCACTCGTCAGCGGAAATCAATCCGACATCGGCCAGCATCCGCGCATGGGCCTGCGAGCCCCGAATGTCCACATCGGCCAGCCGCGCATCAAAACTGATGGATTCCGTGAATTGTTCCACGCGCGGGTCCGTGGATCCTTCAAACCGCCCGCCCCAGGCCTTTGCCGCCACAGCAGTCACTCCCATCTGATGAACTCGTCCCATTCGGTCTGCCTGCCATCACGAGCCGACCGAAGCCGCGTACTGCCAATCCGCGTACTGCCAATCCGCGATCCCCTCCCGGACAGGCTTTTCCGAGAGTCTACCGCGTTTGGACACATGTTGCGAAACCGATCGCAGTGCCAGGGCTGGAAAACTGGCAGCCGCTCCGGGGAATTGTCCACGGTTCCCATCATCGCTCGTCCAGCGTAGGATGCCCGAAGACCATCCACTCGTTCCACGGCTCTGGGTTCCGCGAACGCTCCACCACTGTTGAACATGCACCAGCCATCCGATTCCTCGAACGCACACGCCACGCCGTCTCCCGCCGTTGTCCTGGTCAGCGGCGGTCTAGATTCGGCCACGGTGCTGGCCATCGCACGGCGGGACGGTTTCGAACCGCACGCCTTGTCATTCGACTACGGACAGCGTCACCGTCATGAACTGCTGGCTGCCCGTCGCGTGTGTGAAGCCAACCGTGTAGCTCAGCACATCGTGCTTCCACTCGACCTGCGTTCCTTTGGCGGCTCCGCACTGACAGACACGATCGACGTCCCCAAGGATCGGTCGGAAATCGAAATGGCCTCGGCGATCCCCGTGACATATGTCCCGGCGCGGAACACGGTGTTTCTCTCACTGGCCTTGGCCTGGGCGGAAGTTCTGGGGGCCTTCGACATTTACCTGGGTGTCAACGCGGTCGATTACAGTGGCTATCCTGACTGCCGTCCCGAGTTCGTCGAGGCCTTCAGCAGCCTGGCACAACTGGCCACTCGTGCCGGAGTCGAGGCTGAGGGAAAGTGGACGATCCACGCCCCTTTGATCGCGCTGAGCAAGTCCGAGATCATTCGTCTGGGCCGGCAACTGGACGTCGATTACGGCCTGACCCACAGTTGCTACGATCCACAAGATTCGGGGGCCGCCTGTGGCCGCTGTGATTCGTGCGCGTTGAGGTTACAGGGGTTTCAAGAGGCCGGTGTTGTCGATCCCGTTCGGTACCAACAAGCCCGCTGAGACCTGAGAGACCTCCTGGGCGGCACGCTCGGGATTCGTGGAGTGCCCGACATCGGTCGCCGTTTCCTGGTGGAATGGACAATATCGTGAAAATCGCGGAAGTATTTGATTCCATTCAGGGTGAAGGGCAGTTCGCGGGAACTCCTTCGAGTTTCATTCGACTCAGCGGATGTAATCTGCGGTGTTGGTTTTGTGACACTCCCTACACTTCGTGGCAACCCGAGGGATTCCAGCAGACCTGGCAGGAACTGGTTGCCCGTGTGGCAGAATATTCCAGTTCGCACATCGTGGTAACCGGAGGTGAGCCGCTCCTGCAACCCGACATTGTTCCGCTGACCGCCGGACTCAAACCCCTGCAACGGCCGATTACCATCGAAACTGCGGGAACGGTCTTTCGTCCCGTGCATGCCGACCTGATGTCGATCAGCCCAAAACTTGCGAACTCCACCCCCCAAACACGACCGTGGAAACATCGCCATGAAGCGCTGCGACACCAACCACACGTCGTGCGGCAACTGATGGAAACGTATCCGTATCAACTGAAATTCGTGATCGACAAAGCCACCGATGTCGATGAGGTGGACGAATACATCGGCGGACTGCCACCGCTGGACTCACACAACGTCTGGTTAATGCCTCAGGCGCGCCAGTCAGAGGAACTCGCCGAAAAATCCGGCTGGGTGCAACAACTCGCGCTGCAACGAGGATTTCGCTTCTCACCTCGTCTGCATATCGAGCGTTATGGCAATGCGCGAGGAAAATAGTTCGGCGATTGAAATGGGGCCAGAGTCCTTTGCCTGTGGTGCGACACACATTTTGACATGCCTCTTTCCCCAATAGCCACGCGTGTGGTTTAATATAGTCCGTTGCACATGACTGCCACGGATCGGTGTTTGCAGCAGGCGGAGTGGTTCGAGGCCCTCGGCGCCCAAGTGCGTGTCGAACAGCGTGTACGGCACCGCACGACCACGCTCTGGAAATCGGCGACAACGAATGAGCACTCAGTTTGATACCCGCCTGCAGAGCATGCGCACGCGCATCAAGACATTGCTCTGGATTCACGGATTGAGCTGGCTGTTCGCGGTTCTCATCGGTGGCCTGCTGGGAGCGTGCCTGGCCGATTGGCTACTGCACATGGACGACCCCGTGATCCGCGTGCTGGCAGGGGCGACCATATTGGCGGCCACCTGCTGGATTGCCTGGATCAAACTGCTCAGACCGCTTTGGACTCCGCTGTCCGACCTGGACATCGCGCAGAAAATCGAAAGCCGATTTCCCCAGTTTCGTGACAGTCTGACGAGTTCCGTACAGTTCGCAGCCGATCCCAACAATGCACGCATCGGCTCACCGGAGTTGCAGCGGCACGTTGTGGACACGACGCTTCAGCAGGTTCAGCAGCGGCACCTGGACGACGTCCTGACGGCAGCTCCTTTGAAAGGCGTGGCCTGTGGTGCGGGTGGCTTGCTGGCAACCGCGATTCTGCTGGCCGGGCTGAACCAGGCCGACGCCGCAGTCGCCATCCAGCGGTTCCTGTTTCCGTTTACGGCCGGAAACTGGCCTCGTGAATGCGAACTGCAGTTTATTGACGCACAGTGGACACCGATACGTAACCAGCGGCCAACCCGCGCGGCGCGGGGCGAAACACTGAACCTCTACGTGCGCAACGTCAACGGCACGGTGCCCGACGACGCGCATATCGAATACCGTTATCCCGACGGACGTGTCGTTTCGGAACACTTGAATGCCGCCAACCTCGTGGACCAGTCCGGCAGGACGCGGCCTGTCGCAACAGCGCGGATTCGAGCGGTTGCTCGGAGTCTGGAATTCCGAGCGGTGGGAGGCGACCACCGGAATATGCCATGGCACCAGCTGCAGGTATTGCCACTCCCGCAGGTGGAACGCCTGTCGGTACGGCTGATCCCACCGGCCTACAGCCGCCAACAGGCTCAGCAGCTGGCACCCGGGGTCGGCCATGTTACCGGCCTGGTTGGTACCCGAGTCGCGATCAAGGGTCGGGCCAATATGGACCTGCAGTCGGCGACCTTGAAGATTCACAACCAGGCCGTGGGTCGTCTGCAACTGTCCGCCAACCAGCGTGATTTCACGGCGGAATTCACAATTCCTGAATCGGGCGTTTATTCCTATGTGCTCAACTTCAAGGACCGGCAGGGGCTCGAAAATCGGGATTTTCAGCGTTACGAAATCCGCGGCATTGCCGACCGCGTCCCCGAATTGACCGTGGTCCGCCCGGCTTCCGACATCCAGGTGACGCCCACGGCGGATCTGGTTTTGATGATTCATGCCATCGACGACATTGGACTACGTGCATTGGCGATCGTGCATCGTGACGCTGACGCGACGCTGGCTGATCCGCAGCGAAACGTCCTGCAGGAATTCGATCACGAAACCGAATCGACGTCGATCCACACATGGCAACTGTCCACATTGCAGCTGACGCCGGGCCAACGCCTGAACTATCACTTCACAGCCAGCGACGACTGTGATCTGGTCGATGATCACCTGGGAACAACTCCGCCGCTGGTTCTCCGCGTGGTGTCACCATCGGAAAAGCGAGCTGAACTCGGGGAGCGCCTGAATCAACTCGTCGAAGAAGTGCAACGTCTGCTGACGACTCAAACCCATGCTCGGGACCTTGTTCGAGAACTTCGTATTCAGCTGACTACAGTCGGAACGCTGCAACAACGGGACGTCGATCTGCTGAAACGCGTGGAATTCGACCAGCGCCACATCTCCAACGGCCTGCTGACCAAGGACACCGGAATTCGCGACCGTTCCCAGGCACTGATCGACGAATTGGCGATGAACCATCTGGTCGATCCCGACCTGCTGCAACACCTGTTGCGATTGGTCGAGGAAACCACTGTGCTGGAAACGGATTTTCTGTCGCCAATCCAACACCAGTTGACGCGTGTGCGCAAGGTCGCGGTCGAGCGCGTGGGCCATGCGGAACCCGACAAGCCCCACACATCCTCGGCAGACAACCCTGACCAACAGAACGCAACCAGTGACATCAACACGCGTGTGGGTCAGACCGACGCCTTAACCGATGCGATTGAAAACCAAACGGCCGTGATTGATGTGTTGGAAAACCTGCTGTCTGCCGTGTCCGAATCGCAACGTGAGCAGAGCATGACTCAGGCACTGGCAGGACTCATCCAACAGCAGACACAACTGAATCAACAGACGGCCACATTGGGCGCGCGAACTTTGACCCGCACATTCGACGATCTTCCCGTCCAGGATCAATCCGACTTGGCACGACTCGCGACTCGGCAGGAGCGACAGGCTGCGGAAATTCAGACATTTCACAGCCAGCTCAGCACAATGACACAAGACTCTCGACCCCTCCCGTCTGCTTCGAAGGAACTTGTGCAAGAGATGCTGGATCAGATGCACGATCAAGCTCTGTTACCACGCTCGCGGGAATTGATCCCCCTGTTGGAAACCAACCGAATCGGAGACGCAACTCGCGAACAACAGCGATTGCTGGACGACCTGCGAGGACTCGACGATTTGCTGAGCCAGCGCGAATCGACCGACACCGAAACCCGCATCCGACAGCTTCTGGATGCGGAGCAGAAAGCAATGGAGTTGAAGCAACGAGCGGAGGACATCCGCCGCCAGACTCAGGCCGCCACGGAAACCACCAACGACGACGCGGGTTTGAGCGAACGTCAGCAGTCGCTGCGAGATGACACCAAGCGACTGGCCCGACGACTGCGGCGGCTGCAAGCCGAACGGGCCACACAGGCCGCCCAGCGCGCCGCTCGACAGATGCGGCAAGCCAACGCGCGCCTGCAAGATAACACACCCAGACAAGCGCTCGAACCACAACAGGAAGCCATCGACGACCTGGAACAGACACGATCCGAGACCGCACTGGCGCGGCGGCATGCCGAGGATGAACTGGCACAAGAGACCCTGCAGCGATTGCACATTGAGTTGCTGGCACTGCAAAAGCGACAACAGCAGCTGATCACTGCAAGTGGCGACATGCGCCTGCAGTATCGGCAAACCAAACGCTGGACACGCCGCCACCTCAAGGCGCTGATCCAACTGGCTTCCGATCAGGAGGCGCTCAAAACCGACACCAGCGGTCTGCTGAATGATCTGCGAGCCGTCGAAGTCATCAGGCTGGTCTTGCGCGGAGCCGTCGAGTGTATGCAGACTGCGACGGAGCGGATTCGGAAGAGGCAGATGGACGACACGACCGTGGCCTGGCAAGCCCGCGCCGAACAGAGATTCACAGATCTGCTGAAGGCACTGCAGCCCGAGAAAACAAGCGCCGAGGCCAACAGTCAACAAGGCACCGCGGCGCAACAGCGGGATTCGTACAGTGGATCACAACAAACCGATCTGATTCAACTGCGGCTGTTGGTTGTGCTGCAGCAGGATCTGAATGCGCGTGTCGTCGCACTGGATGCGATCCGGAAACGACTAGGTCGACTCGACTCCGACCAACAGGCCGAACTGCTGGATATCGGACAGCAACAGGCCGAAATCGCCACTTTGGCCCGAGGTTTATTGAAGCCACCAACACAGGACTTGCCACCTGATGACAATTGAAAACAATCGCAGCCACGGTAGCTGGACATCGGTTTGGTACAGCCGGCTTGTCGTCCGACACATCACGGCTGGACTGCTCGCAATCGCTGTGTTCGCATTCCATCCCGGCGATTCCGGAAACTCCAAATTATCGGCGCAACAGCAGCCCGGAGCAATTCCAGCAACACAAACGGCCGCAAGCGCCGACGGCCAGACGCCGCAGAAATCGGCCAGTATCGCGGTGCGGCGCATGGAATCCGCCCGCCAAATGCTCGAAGCACAGGTCACGGGAAAGTTGGTCCAACAATTGCAACGGCAGATTGTCGACGACTTGAGGGAATTGCTAAAACAGCGTCCGGCGAACGCGCCGCAAAACCAGCCGCGGCCGCAAGAAGCCTCGACGCCAGCGGCGGCGCAGAACCACAACCAGACACCGCCCAAGACGACAGATGCCGGCGCGGCTCAGAACACCGGCCAACAGAACCAGCAGCCGAAAGACTCCACAAATCGAACGGATCCGGAAACTGAAACCCAAGCGGAACTTCAAAAACGCGAGCGGTTGATTCAAGGTGTCTGGGGCCACTTGAAACCCGAGCTGAGACGGGAGTTCCTGAAGCTGGCCGACGAGCGTAATCTGCCTCAATACAGCGAGATGATTCAACGCTATTACCGGTCCCTCGGCGAGTCCATCGATTGACACAGCCCCACGCGCGGCTGTGATGTCGCGAGGCTGGTTGAGAACCGGCATTGCACAGTTTTCGACACGGCAAACACCGCGTCCAGACGGCGAACCCCGTTACTGATCACCAGTATTCCTCCAAGGCAGTCGCTATGTGTCCCGCCGCCCTGCAACGCTTTGCATGCTGTTTCTTCATCGCTTGCCACGCTGGAGTTGTGAGCTGGGCCGCGGACCGACCCAACATTGTCTTTGTGTACACCGATGACCAGGCCGCATGGGCCCTTGGCCTGGCAGACTATCCCCACGCACGCACGCCGCATCTGGATCGTCTGTTCCGCAGCGGCGCATATCTGGTCAATGCATTCACCACCACACCTGTGTGCAGCCCGTCGCGCGCCGGTCTGATGACCGGCCGTTATGGCACGGAAGTTGGCATCACCGATTGGATCCACCCACGGAAAGAAGCGGAACTCGGGCTGGACCCCGCGCACGTCACCTGGCCCCAGCTGCTGGCAGGGGCGGGATATCGCAATGCGTTGATCGGCAAGTGGCATCTGGGTACCGCGGATCGGTATCACCCGTCGCGATTCGGATTCCATCATTTCATGGGGTTTCGATCGGGGGGCAACGTGCCCAAGGATCCCACTCTGGAGGTCGACGGCCGGTTGCGTAAACTCAGCGGCCTGCTGCCCGACCTGCTGGTCGACAACGCGATCGCGTTTCTCAGGCGCCAAAAGTCCTCCTTTTTGCTGGCGCTGCATTTCCGCGCTCCCCACACACGCTGGTTACCCGTTGCCGAATCCGATTGGGCTCCCTTCCAGAATCTGGATCCCGTGATCCCCAACCCGGATTACCCCAAGCTGGACGTGGCCCGGGTCAAACGCATGACTCGGGAATATCTGGCCAGCGTCGCCAGCGTGGACCGCAACGTCGGCCGGCTCCTGGCTGAGCTGGAGCGTCTGCAGCTCAGCCAGAATACGATCGTAATTTTCAGCAGCGACCACGGTTACAACATGGGCCACAACGGCATCTGGCACAAAGGCAACGGCCACTGGGTGCTGACCGAACCGCCGACCGCCACAGCCAACATACCTCGAAACCAGCGACCGAACATGTACGATCATTCACTCCGAGTCCCCACAGCGGTTCGCTGGCCGGGTGTCATCAAACCCGGCACCGTGATCACCGGTACCGTCTCGAACCTGGATTGGTTCCCGACCATCCTGGAGCTCACGGGCGTCGATCCGCCGCCGGGACAGATCCTGCGGGGACGCAGCATCGTCCCCTTGCTCAAGGGCACCGCGGACACGTGGGACAACGATTTTTATGCCGAGTACAGCACGCACCACCAGAGTCGGACACAGATGCGGATGTACCGCACTCCGAACTGGAAACTGGTGCGGGATCTGCGGAACCCGGATCGTGACGAGTTGTTCGATCTGCGGAACGATCCGGGGGAGTCCACGAATCTGATCGGTTCGGACCAGGCCGACACCGTCGCGGCACGCGGCCGCTTACAGGCACAGCTGCTGGCCCGCATGCGACAGAACGGTGACCCGGCTCTGAAAACCGGATCTCCGTCCCCTTGAAGCCCTGCCCGGGACGCGGCGGTTGGACTCAGGCCGTCAGCCCCTCGGCCCGCAATCGGTCAATCATGTTCGCGAACGCACCGGCAATGCGATCGACGTCTTGCCCGTCATGCGCCGCGCTGATCATTCCGTGCCACCCCATCCAGTCCACACCGTCGAGCAGCAAGGCGCAGCGAAAAGCGTGCGACAGATCGGCGTCGCGTTTGCAGTCCAGCTTGCTGAAATCACCGTCGAACGGCACAAAATCATCTGCCGTGGGAGCCGGCCCGTCGTAATCCGGGTGAATCTTGACCGCGGAAAAATCACCGTACGCCACCCACTGCGCCGACTTGGACTGGAACACGTCGTTCAAAGCAGCGCGGATATCCCGCGAAATCCTGTTGGCCGCATCGCAGGGTTCTCCCGTAGCCACCACATCCAACGCGGCGATTCCGGCCACCGCCGACAGGGGGTTGCCGTTAAACGTGCCCGGATGTTTCATTTTCTGGCCCAGCGGATTGCCAAACGTCAACACGTCGAGCACGTCGGCGCGGCCGGTCAGGCAGCCCCCCGGCAAACCGCCGGCCAGGATCTTCGCCAGCGTGGTGAGATCGGGCGTGATGTTGTAGTGTGCCTGAGCGCCACCCGGAGAAACTCGGAATCCCGAAATCACCTCATCACAGATCAGCAACACACCGTGCCGCCGCGTGATTTCGCGCACTCCTTGTAAGAACGCCCCGCGAATCGGCACGACGCCCCAGCGGCCACCGGTCGGTTCGAGAATCACGCAGGCCGGCTGATGCTGACTCACGGCCTGCTCGAGTGCATCCAGATCATTGGGAGGAATCACCAGCAGATCGCCACTCACCGCCTCCGTCACCCCCGGAGTGGGATAGTCGGGATCGTCATGCGGCGGATCGGCGGCGGGCGACAGTTGATCGTGCCAACCGTGAAAATGACCGCTGAACTTGAGCACCTTGCTGCGACCACTGAAAATTCGGGCCAGCCGCAGAGCCATCAGTGTGGCTTCCGTACCGCTGGCTGTGAATCGCACTTTTTCCGCCGAGGGAATCAGTGTTCGTACGCGTTCAGCCCACTGCAGTTCGAGTTCGTGGCAGGCGCTCCAATGCGTACCGCGTCCCACCTGCTGCTGGACCGCGTCGACCACGTCGGGATGGCCGTGCCCCAACAGCAGCGAACCGTGACCGGACCAGCAGTCCACAATCTCGTGGCCTTCCACCGAGTACTTCTTTGAGCCCGCGGAACGCTCGACGTACACCGGAAACGGTGTGAGATAACGACCATCATGAGTCACTCCGCTCGGAAAGACGTCGCACCCCTGAGCGTACAACTCCGCAGACTTCGTGTATCTGGCCTGGTATTGTTGATTGATACTCGCTGCCGTCGTATGCATCATTGCGCAGCTCACTCACAGGTTATGGTCGGACCGTTCGCAGTCGGTCGGCAATTGCGGGCGAACAGGCGTCACAGGCGCACGTTGAAATCACCCGACATGTCGCGCCAGATCGAGTGCACGTGATTCGCCTGGTTCTGCGTGTTGTTGTATTCGATCAGGAACGTGGGTCCCTGCACACGGTAGTAATGCGGCTGATCGCGATCGGCCGGCCCCCACCAGGCGAAGTGAACGCCGTCCAGGCCCGCCTGTTTGATGGCAGTTCGTCGCTCACCCTCGATATCGGCCGGCATGTTCTTCAGGTATTCGCTGAGCAGTTGTCCGAGTAGTTTCTTCTGGTCGGCCGTCATCTTGGAGAACGCCAGTCCCACAGGCGCCGTGGTTTCCGGCTGAGCCACGCCACCGCCCCGCAGATCGCGGGGAGCCTTCTTTTCGATCCAGGCGACTTTTTCCTGATCGGGGGTGCACAGTTTCAAGATCTGTCGAGCCAGGTCCTCTTCCGGACCGAGCACGCGAATGAAACGACCCGGTCCCGCGTTGACCGTTCCGGGATTGGCACCGAAGAATTCCGGAGTGCTGGCGATCACAATGCCGTCCTTGATCGTATAGTTCAGCGACAAATGATGACCTTCCACCCGCCAACCCCAGACGCCTTGTTTGGAGGGCTTGCCGAACACGCTGAGGTAGTATTTCTGAGGATCGCGCCGTGACCGTCTTTGATCTCGGTCTCCGCTCTCCAAGAGATACAGCAGCTCTTCAAGACTCATCACGTTCAGCGCCTGGTCATAGCCGGCGTCGGACAACCCGCTGGCGATGAACTGGTTCGCCGTTTTCAGCGCGGCACCTTCCAGGTCTTTTAGCGCCAATCCCTTGCGTTCTCTGGGAATGAAGTGCCAGTTCAGCCGCTCGGGATCCGCGTAGCTGAACGAAGCCTGATCACGTTGCTCCGCCGTCAATTGCTTGAGAAACGCCTGGGCGGCCGTGGTCATTTTGACACCGGATTTCGGTTTGTCGCCAGCCTGTCCCAACAGGATTGCCGCCATGGCCATGACCACGCAACCCGCTACTCCGGCTTTTCTTAATTTCATAATTCAATCTCACGATGATGGTTCGCTCGGAATCGTAATCAACGCTTGTGATCCGCTGGTGTGCCACACCGCGATCGGATTGATTGGTTCAGGCTCGTTGAACGAAGCAACCGGTTCCGCGATCTGGATCGCCGATACGCTGGAAACGGGATTGTGTCCCGACTGGCGTCGTATTTCCAGTTGGACGCCCACATTTTCAATTCGGCGGTCGGCTCCTCAAGCTCCTGGGCTGGCTTCACGCTCGACAAGCGTGCGCGTCCCAGGGGCCCGGGGGGCCTAACCGGGGGGCCTAACCGGGGGGCCTAACCGGGGGGCCTAACCGGGGGGCCTAACCGGGGGGCCACTGCAATCGCCGGCCACCCAA